>ENA-OQQW01000914-OQQW01000914.1-human-gut-metagenome-genome-assembly--contig:-NODE-914-length-18614-cov-5.291772_pt1 | contig 18614 bp, 17 predicted proteins | sample MGYA00243234_ERZ505098 | MGnify/ENA primary metagenome ERZ505098 (study PRJEB26097, sample SAMN02712086) | human gut metagenome | biome: Gut microbiome | host: Homo sapiens | place: Denmark: Copenhagen... | reverse complement strand
TTTTTTATAATTAAGTAATTTCAATATGACTGTATTACTGGTAAGATAATATAAGAATAAATTTACTCTGAAAGAACCCCAATCGCCGTATCTTGCGATATGACGGTTGGGGTATAAATAAAAACCTTGCTGTTAAAAAGCATAAGTGTAGAACACATTGAGGCAGAGCTGCGTTTAGTATTCAAAGATAAAAACGATGAATATATGATTATTATTTATGATGATATGTGTTCATTTCAAAGATGCGGAAATATGGAAAGGCAAACTTTTGCCTACTATAAAACATTGGACGAGCTATATACGGCTGAACAAGTTGATAATGTCATTTTGGAGAGAGATTGGGACAATATTACAGAGTTTGACTGTGCTGACTTTGAAATGTCGGGCTACCGGGAATGATTATGGATTCGCAATGGAAGCCGGCAACGAGAATAACAATGAGGATTTGAAATGGGCGAACTGACTATAAATGAAAAACGGAAAATCATTCGGAGAGAATTCAAACAATTCAATCAGGAAAACGGATTTAGATTTGTCAGACCCAACACACTTCTTCGGGAACAAAATGATATTCTGCAATATCTGCAATTCAAGATAAAGGCGGGGTATATCAGCTGCGAGATCGTATCCCAGCCCCTATATATTCCGGCCTCAGTCTTCAGCCTCAACATATCCACCGGGATTCAGTTTTTAGGCAAGAAAACAAGAACGAACTGGGGAGCCTCAGGCAGAACGGCGGAGGAGTTTGCTTTGGATGTGCAGGATATGCTGCAGCTTATTGCCACAGGTGGGATGCAGTGGTTTGAAGATATGGGCGTTCCTGAGAATTTGATCAAAAACACATTGGATCAGAATTATAAACTGACGCAGGGATATGCACCTGTGTTGAAGCTCAGAACCGTTGCCATGTCCCATCTGCATTTAGGGCATATAGCTGAGGGCATTTTCTATATGAAAAAAACCATAGCCGAGTACAGCAAATATCCAAACAGCAGAATGGGCGCTGTCATAGGTCCCGATTGTCAGGCATGGATCGATATGGCTAAGAACTACCCGGAGGAAATCCCCGATAAATTGAAATCCATCATTGCAGAAACACGAAATAACCTTCGTATTAGATGATAAAAAATACGCTTTCCAAAGGAGTCTGATGTAATATGAAATGCTCGGCAGTAAATACTGCGGCGTGAATAGCTTTTTAGCGGATTTTTTGATCCGCTTATTTGTCATTTTTTTGCAGAATGAGTGCATCCCGCTGAGGGATACACTCATTCATTCTTACAGGGATAACTCATACTGCCTTTGCCGCTAACTGAATGACAATGGCTGTTATGGTTCCTCTTTCTACTTCTGTGCCGGATTTTGTTTCCGATAAGGCGCTATGTAATGCCTCTGCGCCGGTATGGTCATAGATCTTGGTCAATATTTTCAGGACGCTGTGATCCAATAAACACACCACCATGCATCCAGGTGCTTTGTAACAATAACTACAAAGTAAATTGCGTACAATGTGATTTTTGTAATTGTCAACACATTTTCTGTGAAGTACAATGTGAAAAACTGGAGATTTTACTCAGACTTTGAAGAAAAAGAGGAGAGCAAAATGGCGCAACTAACAGAAGTAAAAGCGTTAACAGATCGTATTCTTGCAGGAATATCTGTAGAAAACGTAAAAGAAACGGCGTTTTTCTTCAGTAAACTCAAGCGTGCGACCGCATCGCCGGATGCCGAAGCTGCATCTGCATACATCTGCAGCAAATTGTCTGAATACGGAATTCCTCATGAGCAATTATGGTATTCCGGATATCTTAGCTCAGCTGTTTCGGCCAAGCTGGAAATAATCTCTCCGGAGCAGCAGGAATTTGAGGTCGTCCCCTGCGGCTATACAAAAAATGTAACAGATTTAGAAGGAGAGCTGATATACGACAGGTGGTGCGAATGCACACGGCTGTCGGTAAACGATAATACAGAACGGTTTCATTCGTTTGCGGGCAAGGTTGTTTTAACGCAATGCTTTTGCAGCGATATTGCCAGAGAGGCTAAAGAGGCGGGAGCGTTGGCTGTAATCAGTATGTACCCATCCCCGGAAGATGTTCCACACTATTTTGGCGCATCTAACCACAACGGAACGCCAACGCCCGAAAACGCTTACCTTTTACCGGAGATCCCCTGTATCGACTGTACAAAAGCGGCAGGCGAAAAGATGAAAGCGCTGATGAAAAGTGGGAACGTTCGCGTCCGTCTGTCAGCACAAGCGGATACCCGGGTGAAGAAGGCATCCATTCCGGTGGCGTACATTCCCGGCTGTGAGGAAAACTTTGTATTAGTTGACGGTCACTATGATTCACATTGCGAAGGAATGACGGACAATGGGGCTGGAGACTGTATTCTGCTGGAGTTAGCAAGAGTATTCCACGAAAATCGAAGCGCGCTGAAGCGCGGCCTGGTTTTTTGCTGGTGGTCGGGCCATGAGTTTGGTCAATACGCAGGGTCTACCTGGTATGCGGATACATTTTATGAAAAAATCCGTGATCATTGCGTAGCGCAGATCAACATTGATGTGGCGGGCAGCAAAAACGCACGGTGCATCCGCGCCAGAACAACCCAAATGGAGGGGGCAGCTTTTACTTCCGAACGGATCCGGCGATATACCGGGCTGGAGCCTGCACCCTATATACCACGGCCTCATTTGGGCGAGCCTAATTTTATGGGCAAAAATGTGCCGATCACTATTATGCTGAAGTATGAAGCTTCACCAGATAAGGTGAATATTTGGCCGGTGGGCGGCGGGTATTGGTGGCACAGCCGCGAAGATACGCTGGACAAGGTTGATTTTGCCAACGCATTGCGGGACGCCAATATTAACGCGGAAATGATCTGCGAGGTGGCAAACAGCACCCAATTACCGGTAGATATTCTGTCTTATATGGGAGAAACCAGACGCATGCTGCAAGAGATTCAATGTGGACTGGAAGGCGAATTTGATTTATCTCCGGTGTTTCCGCATTTGGACATATTGCAAGAGAAAGCTCAGCAGTTCTGCCGTGCGCTCAAAGGCAGAACCAATACGGATCGTGAAATCAAAAAAATAGCCGGAGATCTGGTAAATATGAATTTCAATTACTCAGATCCCTACAACTATGACAGATTGTCATTGCCGGCTACCTTTCCAAAGCTCCGAGCGGCAATGGGGGTCACCAAGGATAACGCAGATAACAAGAGCTACTTATTTATTTATACAGACTTCTTGCGGCAGCGCAATCGTTTGGTGGATATGATGGATCGCATTTGCGATGAAATCGATTTAGCTTTACTCCGGTGGAATTATAAACAATAAAAACTAAGGGGGAAGACAATAGATGCTGAAGTATATCTTAAAGCGGATATTGCTGCTGATTCCGGTTCTGATCGGCGCAACTTTCATCGTGTTCTTCGTGATGGACATGACGCCAGGTGATCCGGCTGTAGCAAAGCTCGGTGTAGACGCGACAGCTGAGCAAATCGAAGAGCTCCGGGAAGAAATGGGCTTGAATGACCCGTTTCCGGTAAGATACGGTCGCTTTGTCCTGGACTTGGTTCAGGGCGATCTTGGCACCTCCTACAAAACGGGCCTGGATGTCATGCAGCAGATCATGCAGCGCATACCATATACATTTTTGCTTTCCTTTGCAGCACTGCTGTTTGCTGTTATCGTAGGTATACCGGCAGGCATTATATCTGCCAGGCATCAGTATACGGTGTTCGATAACTGTACCATGGTCCTTACGCTGATTGGCGCCTCTGCCCCGCATTTTTGGCTGGGCTTGATGGGCGTAATCATTTTTGCGGTGAATCTTGGGTGGCTGCCAGCGGCCTATACGGCATCTGATTCACTGGCGCTGGGTATCATCCTTCCGATGCTGACGCTGGGCATGAACTCTACCGCACTCGTCACACGAATGACTCGTTCGGCTATGTTGGATGTGATGAATCAGGACTATGTTGATACGGCACGGGCAAAGGGCGTATCAGAGCGGGTCGTTGTGTTCCGCCATATGCTGCGCAACGCTCTGATCCCGATTATCACCGTTTTGGGTTTGCAATTCGGCAATCTGCTGGGCGGAGCGGTGACAACAGAAACCATTTTTGCCTGGCCCGGTATTGGCCGCTATATTGTTGAATCTATTTCCAACAAAGATACCCCTTGCGTACTGGGGGCGGTGGTGATGCTGGCCATCATTGTTACTGTAATCAATCTTTTAGTAGATATTATCTATGCATTTGTGGATCCTCGCATCAAGTCTCAATACAAATCTATGATAAGGAGGGCGAAAAAAGATGCCTAAACGCGACAAGCAGGATAAGTTCGTACAGCGCTCCTTATCACAGCAGGCTTGGATACAGTTTCGCAACAATCGCCTGGCAATTTGCGGGTTAGTGGTGATTGCACTGCTGATTTTGGTATCAATTACCACGATGCTGATCGATCTGGCAGATGGCGGAGAGCTGTATAAGGTTTTGGTTACCAAGAACAATCTTTCCATGAAGCTGGCCAAGCCCTCTGCCGCGCATCCTTTGGGGTGCGATGAATATGGAAGAGATCTGCTGTTCCGGCTTTTATGGGGAACGCGCTATTCACTTTTTGCCGGTATTTGTACGATTTTGGCTGCCATCCTTATAGGTGGTGTGTTTGGATCTATTGCGGGATTTTACGGCGGGAAAATCGATAATGTCATCATGCGCTTTATGGATATGGTGATGACTGTGCCGAGTCTTGTTTTAGCTATGGCCATCTATGCGGCACTGGGGTCCAGCTTGGTCAACCTTCTGATTGCGCTGACTTGCTCACAGGTTCCCCAGTTTGCACGAATTATCCGTTCTTCCGTTATGACGGTAAAGGACAGCGAATATGTAGAAGCCGCCAAGGCTGTGGGTGCTTCAGACGCGTTGGTCATTGTAAAGTATATTATTCCCAATGCTCTTTCTCCCGTAATCGTTCAGGGCACTCTCGGTGTGGCTACCACAATTCTGAATGTGGCCGGCATGTCCTTCTTAGGCTTGGGAATCCAACCGCCTGCGCCGGAATGGGGCTCCATCCTGTCGTCGGCGCGCATGTATATGCGTGAAGCCTGGCATATCTCACTGTTTCCGGGACTTGCTATTGTGATCTGCATTCTTTCTCTGAACCTGCTGGGAGATGGTCTGCGCGATGCATTGGATCCCAAGCAGAAGCGCTAATAGGAGGGATAGATATGGATCAAACGATTTTGGAAGTGCAGGACCTGCGTATTCATTTCGAGCTGCGTGAAGGAACGGTCAAGGCGCTTAATGGTATAGACCTGGTCTTGAAAGAGGGACGCGCACTTGGGCTGGTAGGCGAGACCGGGGCTGGCAAGACCACCCTGGCAAAGGGGATTATGGGCTTAACGGCAAAGCCTTACGGAAAAATCAAAAGCGGGAAAATTTTGTACGAGGGGAAAAATCTGCTGGAGATGGACAAAAAGCAGCTTCGTCGAATCCGCGGAGAGCATATCTCTATGATTTTTCAAGATCCCATGACAAGCCTGAACCCGGTGATGACCGTAGGCGATCAAATTGCAGAGGCAATACGCAATCATGACAAGCTCAGCAGGAAGGATGCTGCAAAGAAGGCGGCAGAAATTCTTGAATTGGTCGGAATACCCAGCGCACGCGGCAGCGAATATCCGCATCAGTTTTCCGGCGGTATGAAACAGCGTGTGGTAATTGCAATCGCATTAGCATGCAATCCGAAAATACTGATTGCCGATGAGCCGACGACTGCATTGGATGTAACGATTCAAGCGCAGATACTGGAAATGATTCGCGACCTACGGGAACGCTTTCGCACGTCGATGCTGCTGATCACCCACGATTTGGGCGTTATCGCGCAGAACTGCGATTATGTCTCTGTGATTTATGCCGGTGAAATTGTAGAAACCGGAACCGTACACGATATTTTCCGAAACAAACTTCATCCTTATACAGCGGGGCTCTTTTCTTCAATCCCCAATATAAACGAAGATGTAGAGCGTTTAGTGCCGATCGAGGGCCTGATGCCGGATCCAACGGATCTTCCGGTAGGGTGTGCATTTTGCGACAGATGCTGCTTCGCGACAGAGCAGTGTAGAACAGAGCATCCTCACTTGGTAAATATGGGTGGCGAAGAGGGCAACCATCAGGTGCGATGCCTCCGATATAAGGAAACGCGGGAGGAGGGAGAATAAATGGAAAACCGAGAATTGTTAAGGGTCAACCATTTGAAAAAATACTTTCAGACGCCAAGTGGGACGCTAAGCGCGGTTGACGATGTGACGTTTGGCATTAACAGCATGGAAACCTTGGGGGTAGTCGGCGAGAGCGGCTGCGGAAAGTCAACGCTGGGGCGGTGCATTCTCCGACTCCACGAGCCGACTGCGGGCGAGGTTATTTTTGAAGACCGGAACATCCTCGAATGCAGCAAGGCGGAAATGAAAGAGCTGCGCTCCAAAATGCAGATTATTTTTCAAGACCCCTATGCCTCCCTCAATCCCCGCATGACTGTTTCTCAGGCAATTGCAGCGCCCTTGATCATTCAGGGGATCTACAAGCCCAGTGAAAAGGAAAAGATCCGGAAGCGTGTTGCCGAAATGATGGATGTTGTCGGCTTAGCACCCCGACTGGTCAACTCTTATCCCCACGAGTTAGATGGCGGACGCCGGCAGCGCATAGGAATTGCCAGAGCCTTGTCCGTGAACCCGAAGTTCATTGTTTGTGACGAACCTGTTTCGGCGCTTGACGTTTCCATTCAGGCCCAGGTGCTGAATCTAATGCAGGATCTGCAAGCGCAGATGGGGCTGACGTATCTATTTATTACGCATAATCTTTCCGTGGTAAAGCATTTGTCGAATCAAATCCTCGTAATGTACTTAGGACAGCTGGTGGAAAAAGCAACGCCAAAGCAACTGTTCAAAAACCCCGTTCACCCATATACACAGGCACTGCTTTCAGCCATTCCGATCCCGGATCCGGATGTTAAGATGGAGCGCGTTGCATTGAAAGGCGAACTAACCTCTCCAATCAATGTAAAGCCGGGATGCCGTTTTGCAAAACGATGCATTTATGCGCGGCCGGAATGCAGCCAATGTTCGCCGCAAATGACGGAAGTCGAACCGGGTCATATTGTCGCCTGCCATTTGGCCGACGGTTCTATGAAATAAAAATGAGGAGGACTCACATGAAAAAGATTTTTTCTGCACTGCTGACTGTATGTATACTGCTTGGCTGTTTGAGCGCATGCGGCAGCAAAAAAAGCCCGTCCAATGGAGGAAGCGCAACCACCGGAGCTAAGGATACTATCGTTTTTGCGCAAGCCAGCGATATCACCTCGCTCGATTTCCATGTAGGAAAAACCCCCGCAACGTATGATGTGACTTGCAATATTTTTGACACGCTGGTCACTTGGGATGCCGATATCAATGTAATTCCGCACCTGGCTGAAAGCTGGGAGTTTTTGGATGAGGACTCCCTGCAGATGCACCTGCGCAAGGGCGTACTGTTTCATGATGGGCAGGAATTGACGGCAGAAGATGTCAAATATACCTATGACCGTGCAATGAACAGCACCATTGTAAAGAACAATTTCTCCTGGCTGGAGAGCGTGGATGTCGTGGATGAATACACGGTTGTCATTAACACAAAGGGCGCTTATACTCCGGTGCTGAATGCGCTGTGCAATCCTCTTGCCGGCATCATGCCCAAGCATCTTCTGGAGCAGAACGACGAGGCTATGACAACGAATCCTGTGGGAACCGGCCCGTACAAGTTTGTCGAGCGTAAAGAAGGCGAATATGTAAAGCTGGAGGCAAATGAGAATTACTGGGGCGGCACGGTTGCTACCAAGTATTTGGAGATGCGCGTGGTTCCCGAAGCGTCTCAGCGCTCGACTCTGCTGGAAACCGGCGAAATCGACATTGCATATGATGTGCCGCCTTCCGATGTGGAAAGACTGAATACAAATGAAGCAACTGCGGTTTTGTCTGCCCCCTCTTTCAAAGTGTTTTATGTGACCATCAACTGCAATAGCGGCACAAAAGCCCTGAACGATTCCCGTGTACGTCAGGCAATTGAATATGCCATTGACAAAGATGCCTTGTGCTCTTCTGTGATGTATGGTTATGCAACGCCCGCAGCCAGCCTGGTCGGCCCCGGCGTCTTTGGCTATGATGATTCTGCCACCGCCAACATTTATAACATTGAAAAGGCAAAGGAATTGCTGTCCGCCGCCGGCTATCCGAATGGATTCGAAATGAGCGTCTGGGTGCAGTCTTCCGATCAGACCCGTCAGGAGGCGTGTGTGGTTCTGCAGGATATGCTCAGCGAGGTTGGCATCACCGTCAGCGTTGAGCCGATGGACGGCACCGTGATGGATGATACCATTGTAAAGGGCGGAGACTTTGACGCATGCAGTTCTATGTATTATAACCTGATGGGTGATGCGGACTATGTGCTGTACAGCAATATTTCTCCTGAATCCACCAGCAACCTTTCCCACTACAACAATCCCGATGTCATGGCTAAGCTGCTGGCTGCACGGAGCCTGACGGACGACGCAGAACGCGCTGCCGTGTATAAGGAAATCAGCAGCATTATGGCAGTTGACCGGCCTTACATCCCTCTGTGGGCTTATCAGAATCTGGTGGGTGTGAGAAGTGGCGTCTCCGGTTTCCAGCTGAATCCGATCACCGCTTATCGGTATGAAAACGTCGCAAACGGCAAGTAATCGCATTTTTAAAGCTTTTGTATTTTGCCCCCCCGATCGAGGGGGCAAAATACATTAATTTAGCAGTAAGGAGGCCATCTCATGGAGGCATTTCAGACTATTCATATTAAGGCGGACACGCCTTATGCCTGCGGTGTTCAATATGGTCAGCAGGCAAAAGAAAAAATTCGCGCAGGTGTCGAGGTATATCGGCGCTATTTTGCGAAAACTTCGGATAAGAGTTGGGATAAAATTCAGCAATATGCTATGGCCTATTTGCCGGATATTGAGCAGATGATGCCGGAAGTGCTGGAAGAGGCATACGGAGTCGCCGACGGAGCGGAAATCTCAATAGAAGATTTGATGGTACTCAATTGCCGCTATGAAATTACGAAATTTCCCAAGACTCCGGAATGTACCACGGCGGCCATTTTGCCGGAAGCAACCACAAGCCATACGACCTATCTCGTCAAAAACTGGGATTACAAGCAGGCGGTGCTTCCTAATATCGTTATTTTACACATTGAGCAGGCGGATGGTACCCGAATTCTGGGCTTGACCGAGGCCGGTCAGATGCTTCGCGAGGGCTTTAATTCCTGTGGGGTAGGCCTTTGCAATAATATGATCACGTCAGTATATGACGATTGGGGCACCGGCATCCCGGTTACTTTTCTCAGACGCAAGGTCCTCTCCTGCCACTCCTTTGAAGAAGCCAGAGATATGCTGATTCACGCAAAGCGAAGTGTTTCAAACAACATGATGCTAGCCTCTGCGCAGGGTGTCGCGGTGGATATCGAAGCATTTCCGGGCGGTGTAAATATGCTGGCCCCGAAAGATGGTATTTTGACCCATGCCAACCACTTCGTTGTACACCAGCAGCTGGATGCCAGAATCGGCCCCAAAAATCGTGACACGCGTCTGGAGGCGCTTCTGCGGCAGCGGCAGGGCAGTATTGATGTTCCGTATATCATGGAGTGCATGAAAGATCACGAATACTTCCCGGAATCAATTTGTGCACACAATACGAATCTTCCCGGTTATGAGTTAAAAGACTTCATGACGGTAGCCTCCCTGATTATCGATTTCGCCAATAATGTAGCACATATCTGCGCCGGTCCCCCTTGTGAAGGCTCCTATCTGGCCTATAAGCTTTAATGCCCAGCAGAAGGCTGTTTGAATTGCCAAAACCAACAGTTTATGTTACTATGTCCTTGTCCTTTTTCACACAAGGAGCAAAATTTGGCGCCAAACAAGGAGGCAATAGCCATGGCATCTGGAGAACACCTTTGGACAGGCCCCGCGTGTTGCAATAATGAGTTGCTGCGCAAACAGATTCGGGCACGCTCCATTCTCAGGCACTTACACGCCGGGGATGTATATCTTTCCCCCGGAGATCCAATCCATTATGTCGCCTATGTTGCAGAGGGCGTAACCTCTCATTATATGTTTGGCAGTAACGGACGGGAAAAAGTCCTGTATCGTCTTGGACGCGGTTGGTTTTTTAGCGAAGGGATTTTCTTGAATACAGGCGATAATGTGGAGCTTGCCACCAGATATGCCATTGCGGAGTGCGACACCTTACTATATTTGATGGATTACAATAACTTTATGGCCTTGCTGCAGAACATCACTTTTGCACAGGCCGTGCTGTGCAGCACGGTGGAAAAGAGCACCATTTTACGCCATGAGGTTGAAAGCGTTACCTTTGATTCCACACTGGATCGCTTAAAGCGCCTATTGCAGTCCTGCGCCAATCCCGGCGCTGTGGAGGACGGAAAATGGTGCAATCTCTCTGTGGATTGGACGCATCAAGATATTGCGGCAATCATAGGTGTCAACAGAGTGACTGTCAGCCGGTTTATTGCAGAGCTAAAGCAGGATGGTTTTTTGAGACAAATAAATGGAAGGATTCAGATTCATAAAGAGTATCTGATTTCGTTGGAATAGCTGATGCCTCTTCCATACATAAATACGATCATGCTCGGCATATTGGGTATCTCAAAAGCATCGTATTGGCAACCCCTGCAAACGGATATATTTATTTGCTCTGTCGCTGGTGCTCAAAACAGCTTTGGCTCCCGTAAAATACGGGATTCAATCGTCGGCAAAGTAAGGATGCCCACATTCCATTCAATGAAATGAAATGGTTTCCAGTGAAATTTTAATGAAAAGGTGAGAAAAAGTATGAAACTGATCACCACCGGCAATGCCGGGACTATGGAGTCTAACGACATTATGATCACCGTGGAGCCGTCCGATGCGGGCGGCGTGCAGGTGGAGCTGACCAGCAGCGTCTATCAGCAGTTTGGAAAGCAGATCATCGCCGTGATCCGCGAAACTGCCGCCGACTACGGTGTGGAGAACGCGCTCATCACCGCCGTGGACAAGGGCGCGCTGGATTGCACTGTCCGGGCGCGGGTGGCCACCGCCCTGACTCGTGCGGCGCAGTGGCACGACTACACATGGGAGGTGCGGCAGGATGTATAAGAAGGATCGCTTGCGCCGCAGCATGATGTTCGTGCCCGGCAACAACCCCGGCATGATCCGGGATGCCCACATCTACGGCTCGGACTCCATCATGTTCGACCTGGAGGACAGCGTGGCCTATAACGAGAAGGACGCGGCTCGCTTTCTGGTGTATAACGCTCTGAGAACCCTGCATTTCGGCAAAAAAGAGATAGTGGTGCGCATCAACGACCTCTCCAGCGGCCTGGGCATTGAGGACCTGGAGGCTGTCGTCCGGGCCGGCGTGCAGGTGGTGCGCCTACCCAAAACCGACAGCGCACAGGATGTCATCGACTGCGAGCGGGAGATCGAGCGCATCGAACGGGCAGCCGGTATCCCCGTGGGCACCACCGGCATGATGGCTGCCATCGAAAGCGCCAATGGTGTGCTGAACGCCGTGGAGATCGCCAAGGCCAGTGACCGGCTCATCGGTATCGCTTTAGGTGCAGAGGATTACGTCGCCGACCTGAAAACTACCCGCAGCGACGGCATCGAGCTTCTCTTTGCCCGCTGCATGATCCTAAACGCTGCCCGGGCCGCCGGCATCGCCGCACTGGACACGGTGTTCTCCAACGTCAACGACGAGGAGGGCTTCATCGCTGAGGCCACTCTCATCAAAAAGCTGGGCTTTGACGGCAAATCCGTCATTAATCCCCGTCAGATCGAGCCACTGCACAAGGTGTTCATGCCCAGCGAGAAGGACCTCAACAAGGCACGGGCCATTATGGAGGCCATTGCTGAGGCCAACGCACGAGGCAGCGGCGTGGCCAGCCTCAACGGCAAGATGATCGACAAGCCCGTGGTCATCCGTGCCAAGCGGCTGCTGGAGCTGTATGAGGCCGGCAGCAAGGCCGACGAAGTGGAGGAGCTGTAACATGGTAGAACTGAATAAGATTCCCCATATCAACGAGATCAGCAACCACGGCGCGTTTGCCGGGGCCAGAGAGAAGAAAACCGCCACCTTCCGGGAGCGGTATCACCAGCAGAACAAGGTGGTTTCTTCCCTGGAGGAGGCCATCCGCCGCACAGGACTGCGTGACGGCATGACCATCAGCTTCCACCACCACTTCCGCAACGGCGACCACATCATCAACATGGTGGTGGATAAGCTGGCGGAGATGGGCTATAAGAACCTGACACTGGCGGCCTCCTCACTGGCCACCGTCCACGCACCACTGATCCGGCACATCAAAAACGGCGTTATCACCCATATCGAGACCTCCGGCCTCCGCGGCGAGCTGGCGGAGGAAATCTCCCGTGGTCTTATGGACTGCCCGGTGGTGTTCCGCTCCCACGGCGGACGGGCCAGCGCCATCCGCAGCGGTGATCTGCACATCGACGTGGCGTTTTTGGGCGCGCCCTCCTGTGACCCCTATGGCAACGCCAACGGTTACAGCCGGGACGATGACGATGGCATCGCCTGCGGCTCGCTGGGCTATGCCCGCACCGACGCCAAGTATGCCGACAACGTGATCATCATCACCAACCATCTGGTGGCCTACCCCAACGCGCCGTGGGCCATCCCCGAATATGACGTGGACTATGTGGTGCTGACCGACGACATCGGCGATCCCAAGGGCATCATGTCCGGGGCCACCCGCTACACCAAGAATCCCAAGGAGCTGTTGATCGCCAAGACCGCCGCCAACGTCATTGAGGCCACCGGCTATCTCTACGACGGCTTCTCCATGCAGATGGGCAGCGGCGGCGCATCCCTGGCCACCGCCCGCTTCCTGCGGCAGAAAATGCTGGATCAGCACATCCACTGCCGCTTCGCGCTGGGCGGCATCACCGGCCAAATCACCGCCATGCATGAGGAGGGCCTCATCGACCGCGTGCTGGACGTCCAGAGTTTCGATCTGGACGCGGCTCTGTCCCTGAAAAACAACCACTTCCACCACCAGATCGGCGCAACCTATTACGCCAGCCACATGATCAGCGCGGCGGTGGATCAGCTGGACTTTGTGATCCTCTCTGCACTGGAGATCGACACGGATTTCAACGTCAACGTGCTGACCGGCTCTGATGGCGTGATCCGCGGCGCTATCGGCGGCCATCCCGATACCGCTGAGGGTGCCAGCCTGTCGGTGGTGGTTGCACCGCTGACCCGTGGCCGTATTCCCACCATTGTCAAGCATGTCAACACCGTGGTCACCCCCGGTGAGGTGGTGGATGTGGTGGTGACGGAGCAGGGCATTGCCGTAAACCCCCGTCGCCCCGATCTGAAGGAGAAGATCGAGGCCGCCGGATTGCATGTGTTTACCATCGAACAGCTGCAGCAGCGGGCTGAGGCGCTGGTGGGCGTACCCGAGCCCATCCGCTACAAGGATCGCATCGTGGGCGTGGTCATGTACCGCGACAACACTATCATCGATGTAGTGCACGAGATTGACGAGGATGCGTGAACTACTGCTATGCAAGGCCGTCCCTTCCCGGTGGGGGACGGCCTATGCCGCTCTACTGGCCGAAGGTGGTCTGCGTGACGAGGGCCACGCCGATATTACCGCCCTGCTGACGGAGGGCGGTATCCTGCTGGGCTGCGGCTCACTGGGCGGCAAGGTTATCCGTCAGGTAGCCGTCTCTCCCAACGCCGAGGGACAGGATATATGCGCCCGCATCGTCTCCGCGCTGGTGCAGGAGTCGGTAAAGCGGAGCGTTCCCTACCCGTTTCTGTTCACCAAGCCCCAAAACGCACGGCTGTTCCGCTCACTTGGGTTCTATCCGGTGGCGGAGACGGCGGACATGGTGATGCTGTGCCGCCAGCGTGACGCGCTGGCGCGGTTTCTGGCGCCCCTGCCCCGTTGGCAGGAGGGAATTATCGGCTGCGTGGTGTGCCATGCGAACCCCTTTACCAGAGGGCATCTGCATCTCATCACCACGGCATCGGCGCAGTGTGACCATATGCTGGTGTTCGTGGTAGCGGAGGAAGGCGGCCCCTTTCCTGCTGCTGATCGGCTGGCGCTGGTGCGGGAGGGTACGGCACATCTCCCTAACGTGACCGTATGCTCCGGCGGCGATTTTATAGTGAGCCGCTCTACCTTCCCCGCCTACTTTCTGCGGGACGAGCAGTCGGAGGATGCCCGGTGCGACCTGGATCTGACGCTGTTTGCCCGGCACATTGCCCCGGCCCTCCACATCGCCCGCCGCTTCGTTGGCGAGGAGCCCTTCTCTCCCACCACTGCCGCCTATAACCGCCGGATGAAGGAAATACTCCCCACTTACGGTGTTTCCGTCACGGAGATCCCCCGTCTGGAGAACATCTCCGCCACCGCTGTCCGCCGCCTTCTGGCGGAGGGGCGGCTTGCCGACATCCAACCACTTGTACCGGAGACTACTTATGCCTATTGTCAACGTCACTTTGGAGGACGTCCTCCGCGCCCATGACACACGGGCGGATGCTCAGCGTCGGCTTTTGCGGACCTATCGCCTGCCGCTGGTATCCTTCACTATGAATATCGCCGGACCGGTGAAGTCCTCTCCGCTGATCGCGCTGGCCTTCGACACGGGGCTGGAGGCCCTGTATGATGCATTGGGTCAGCCGATGGCGGCAGAGATCATCCGCCCCACCACCGGCTGTGAAGCCCTGCTGGTGTATGACCGGCCGGCAGCGGAGCTGAAAGCCGCCTGTCTGGCGCTGGAGACCGCCACGCCTGTTGGGCGGCTGTATGATCTGGATGTGCTGGACACAGATGGCGACAAGCTGTCCCGCCTTGTGCAGCGCACCTGCCTTATCTGCGGCGGGCCGGTGACGGTCTGTTCCCGCAGCCGCGCCCATGGGCTGGACGCCATTGTGAACCGCACCCGCGAAATTCTGGTGGACTTCGCCGCCGCATATCTGGCCGGCCTGGCGGCAAAGGCACTGACGGAGGAGGTGCGACTGACCCCGAAGCCGGGACTGATAGACGAACGCAATAACGGCGCACACAGCGACATGGATCTTCCCCTGTTCCTGCGCAGCATCGACGCATTGACGCCCTGGCTGCGCCGGATCACGGCGCTGAGCCTGTTTGGCGCGGATGCTGCCGCCTTACAGGCGGCAGGGCTGGAGGCCGAGGCGGCCATGTTCCGGGCCACCGGCGGTGTCAATACCCACAAGGGGGCGCTGTTCTCCTTTTCAGTGCTGCTGGCGGCGCTGGGCCGGTATCTAACGGAGGGCGGCGATGTGTTCGCCCATGCCGCCGCGTTGGCTGCGGAGCTGACGCCACCCCGGGACACCCACGGTGCGGCGGTGGCGCAGCGCCATCAAGTGGGCGGCGCACGAGGGGAAGCGCTGGCAGGCTTCCCCACCGCCCGGAAGGCCGCCGAACTGCTGCAAACCCACGATCCCCTGACGGTGCTCCTCTGGCTGATGGCCCACACGGAGGATACCAATCTTTATCATCGAGGCGGCGTCGAGGGCGCGGCCTTTGTAAAGGAGCAGGCCGCCGCCATTCTGGCCGCGCCACCGGAGCAGCGCGTCGCGCTGACACAGGCGCTGGACGATGCTCTCATTGAATGCCGGCTCAGCCCCGGCGGCAGCGCCGACCTGCTGGCGCTGGCGCTGCTTTTGAACAGCTCCTCCACCGTCTTTCCCTCTTTTGATCGGTAAAAATCACAATTGAATCCCTACACTAATACCGCGATTCTTTCGCGGCCAATCCTGCCGCAAACCATCTCGTGACGGAACTATGGCGCAGGGTATGGGCGATTGGCGCGCTCCTTTTCTCACTGCACCTATTTTCAAGCCCCATTGGATGTATTATGCTTCTATCATCAAAACATGTGCGTCAAAATATCTATGTCGGGATGTAATCGAGATGTATATACAGAAAGAAGTTTTTATTCTGACAGATCGGACTCTTGACATCTGCAGATGCTGTGCTATAATACTTCAATATTGGAATATTCAAAATAGAAGTAAATGAGGGATGAGCTTTGAATTCTCGATTGGAAACCGTCAAAAAGTTTACGCTGGCGTATCGGAAACTGTGCAAGCCCCTGTGTAAGGAACTGGAACTGCCGCAGACGGCCCTTGACATCCTGCTGTTTTTGGGGAATAATCCCGCCTACAGGACGGCCCGTGATATTGTCGAGATCCGCCGCATTAAGGTAAATCTGGTCTCGGTGCATGTGGATCGGCTGGTGCGGGAAGGGTACCTGGAGCGGCAACAGGTACCGGGAGACCGGCGAAAAACCCAGCTGCGCTGTACGGACAAGGCCCAGCCTGTCATTGCAAAGGGGCGGCAGCTGCAAGAATATTTTTTCGATAGATTGTACAGTGGCATGGATCAGAAGGAGCGGGACGCACTTTCTGGGGCGCTTCACCGGATCGAGGAAAATTTGGATGCGATCCTGGAGGAGGATTATAACTGATGGAGATTCTACTGACGGTCGTTGTGACTTTTTTTGCCGGTATGGGTGCGGGGCTGGGCACCGGCTTTGCCGGAATGAGCGCCGCTGCAGTCATCAGCCCTATGCTGATCACCTTTTTGCATATGGACCCCTATATGGCGGTGGGTATTGCCCTATCGTCGGATGTGCTGGCCAGCGCTATTTCTGCCTATACCTATCATAAAAACAAAAACCTGGACATTAAAAACGGATCGATCATGATGGCCAGTGTCCTGGCCTTTACCGTTGTGGGAAGCTATGTGGCCAAGCTGGTGCCGAGTACGACTATGGGTGGATTTTCGGTGTTCATGACGTTCCTGCTGGGTATTAAATTCATTGTGCGGCCGGTTATGACCACAAAGGAGGCCATGACGGGGGTATCCGCCGGGAAACGGGCGGTTCAATCGGTGGCCTGCGGTGTTCTGATCGGATTTATATGCGGGTTTATCGGCGCAGGCGGCGGCATGATGATGCTGCTGATCCTGACCAGCGTGATGGGCTATGAGCTGAAAACCGCTGTGGGAACAAGCGTATTCATCATGACCTTCACGGCCCTGACCGGGGCGGTGTCGCACTTCGTCATCGGCGGTTTACCGAATATCCTGGTGTGGGTGCTGTGTGTGATCTTCACACTGGTATGGGCACGCATTGCTGCCGTGGTTGCCAACAAGGCGGAACCAAAGACCCTGAACCGGGCCACAGGCGTGGTGCTGGTGGTACTGGGCGCAGTGATTATGGGATTCAAGCTGTTACAATAATCAGCTGCAGCACAGAGCAATATAATAGAGGGCTGCGCGAAACCATTCGCGCAGCCCTCTGCTTTGGCAGATGAGATTTGTTTTTCAGCAGAGCGCCACCGCCAGACCTATCATCGCCGGCATGGTCAGGGCACTGAGCAGGGTCTCAAGGGCCACCAGGCTGGAGGCCAAGGACTTGTCCCCCTCGTAGCGGGTAGCAAAAATGCTCAAAAGGGCAGCGCAGGGGGCTGCTGCCGCACACAGCACCGCCACGGAAACAGCGTGGTCAGCGTGAAGCAACAGACACAGGCCCAGGGACATTAGGGGCATGGCAATAAGCCGCAGGAAGATGGCCAACCAAATGTCCCGACCCCGGAGAGCCGAGAGAAGATTGGCCTGGGAAAGCTGGTAGCCTACAATGACCATGGGCAGGGGCGTATTCAGCTGAGACAGGTAGGTCACGGGGGCGAGAATTACCTCGGGCAGGGATATGGTGGCGAAGTACAGAGCCATGGCCACCACTACACTGATGACGCCGGGATTGAGCAAAAGGGTCTTGGCCGATGCCTTTACCCGCCCGCCGGACATCTGCATCAGGCCATAGGTCCAGGAGCAGAGCGTGAACACGGTGACATAGGCGGAGCCGTAGAAAATGCCGATGGTGCCCAGAAGGGCCGCCTGCAGGGGATAGCCCATAAAGCCGCTGTTGGAGAGAACTACACTGAAGCGCAGGGCCGCAGCCCTTTCTGTTTTCTTCCGCAGGAAAAGCTGAGCTACGGTGATGCTCAGCAGATGGATCAGCAGCGACAGCAAAAGAGCCATGCAAAAATTGTGAAACACCTCATTTTCAAAGCTGCGCTGAAAGGCCACTACCATCATGCACGGGGACACCACATACATCACCAGCTGGCTGGCATCCCGGCTGAACTTATCGCCGATCATTTTCGCCTTGCCCAGCGCGAAACCGACGCCGGACAGTATGAATAATATGAGGACCTGCTCGCCCACAGTCCAAATTGATTCCAGCAAAAAAAGCCCTCCCTTCGAGCCAACAAGAGAAAGTGTAGCACAATTCGGGGAGGTGTCAAGAGTTTTGGTTGTTTTGGGCGGGAAAATAGCGTATAATTGAGGCTGTCGAGAGAGCTTCGTTTTCTCCGACAAAGAGTTTGCAGGCTGCTGCGCGCATAATTTTGAGCCAAGGGCTCAAAATTGCACTACTTCTCGCCTGAGCGGTATTTTCTCTCACGCACATGTCGAGAGAGAAA
>ENA-OQQW01000888-OQQW01000888.1-human-gut-metagenome-genome-assembly--contig:-NODE-888-length-18873-cov-11.591721_pt1 | contig 18873 bp, 13 predicted proteins | sample MGYA00243234_ERZ505098 | MGnify/ENA primary metagenome ERZ505098 (study PRJEB26097, sample SAMN02712086) | human gut metagenome | biome: Gut microbiome | host: Homo sapiens | place: Denmark... | reverse complement strand
GTCTCTGGCGAAACCGGTCACTTTGCGGTTAAACCAAAAAGTCTGCCGCAGCACCCCCTCCCGTGAAAATGCAATGCCGGAGCGTCCGCAGACGCTCCGGCATTGCTATAATAAAAGTAACGCTACCTCAGAACCGCAGCCGCATCTGATACCACACCACCCCGCCGTGGGTGGAAGCGGAAACACCCTCGTTCACAAAGCCGAACTTTGCGTAATAGTGCAAAAGCTTTTCCTTGCAGGTCAGCACCAGCCCCTTGCGCCCCTGTGCGCGGGCATCTGCGATAGCTCTTTGCAGCAACAGCCCGGCATAGCCCCGGCGGCGGCAGCGCGGGAGGGTGTTCACCCCAAAGATCATCTGCCATGCGCCGTTTTCATCATGCAGGGCGGCGTCCGCGTACATCTCATCGGTCAGGTCGGGCGTGTCGGTGCAAAAGCCGTCCACAAAGGCCACCAGTTTTCCCTGCTCAAGCAGCAGCCAGAAATGACTGGCATAGTGTGCCAGCCGTCCGGCAAATTCCTCGGCCGTGGCAGCCTCTGCTGCCGGAAAACAGGCTGCCTCTACGGCGGCAATAGCGTGCAGATCCTCCGTAGTTGCGTTGCGTATCTCCATGGTATCTCCCCCTTCTCTTTTTTATTCAGTGTACCACAGCTGCCGCACAAAGGCAAAGTGTTTGCATCTGTTCTCCGTCCGTGTTACAATGGCTATACTACGCTTGGAAGGGAGTTGAAACGCCATGCCCACCGAAAACCGCACTACCTTAACGCCGGACACCCCGGTGCGCTACCTGAAAGGGGTGGGTCCCAAGACCGCAGAACGGTTCGAGAAGCTGGGCATTGTAACGCTGGCAGACCTGCTGTGCCACTACCCCCGGCGGTATATCGACTTTTCCAAGCCCTACTCCATCGCGGAAGCCCCCGCCGACACCGAATGTGTGGTGAAGGCCGAGGTATTCGCAAAGCCCGGCGGACGCATTCTGCCGGGCGGGCGGCGGATGGAGCGCATCACTGCCGGGGACGATGTAGCCAGTCTGGAGATCACATGGTTCAATAACCCCTACGCCACCCAGAAGCTGCAGCTGGGGCAGGAATACTATTTTCAGGGCATCGTTACCGGCGGGATGCTGCGCCGCCAGATGGTCAACCCGCAGGTGCGCACCGCCGAGCAGATCCAGGCCGCACCCTTTGAAGCCGTTTACCCCCAGACGGAGGGGCTTACCAGCAGCGCCATCTCCCGCTGCATCCGGCAGCTTTTGCCCCATGCAGAGCTGCTGCCAGATCCGCTGCCGCCGGAGATGCTGCAAAAATACCGTCTGCTCCCCAAGGCCGAAGCGGTGTGCGCCATCCACTGCCCTGCCACCGAGGAGCAGGCTGCAGCGGCGCGGCGGCGGCTCATTTACGAGGAATTGCTGGTGCTGCAATTGGGCATCGAGCGGATGCGCAGCCGTGGCGCTGCGGCCACCGGCGCACCCATGCGCCGCGCCGACCCAGCTCCTTTCTGGCAGAGTCTGCCCTTTGCCCCCACCGGGGCGCAGCGCCGCGCAGTGGAGGAAATTTTAAACGATATGGCGGGCGATACCGCCATGAACCGCCTGTTGCAGGGCGATGTGGGCAGCGGCAAAACGCTGGTAGCTGCTGCCGCCATCTGGGCGTGCATCCGGGCGGGATATCAGGCCGCGCTGCTGGCTCCTACCGAAATTCTGGCCGCACAGCACGCTGAGGGGCTGAACCGGCTGCTTGCCCCCTTCGGGATGCGGGTCGCCCTGCTGACCGGCGGCATGAAAGCCGCTGCCCGCCGCACCACACTGGCCGCTATCCGCAATGACGAAGCCGACCTTGTGGTGGGCACCCACGCTCTGATGAGCGAAGGGGTGGAGTTTGCCCGGCTGGGTCTGGCGGTCATTGACGAGCAGCACCGCTTTGGGGTGCGTCAGCGCGGCGCGCTGGCCGAAAAGGCCGCAAACCCGCACCTGCTGGTCATGAGCGCCACCCCCATCCCCCGCACGCTGGGATTGCTGATTTACGGCGATCTGGATATTTCCATTCTGGACGAGCTGCCCCCCGGACGCACCCCGGTCAAGACCCGGTGCATCACCGGCAAGCGGCGGCAGGACCTGTACCGCTTTCTGGACAGCGAGATCGACAAAGGGCGGCAGGTGTATCTGGTCTGCCCCGCCATCGAGGATGTGCCGGACGGCGGGCTGAACGCCGTCAAGACCTACTACGAGGACATTGCCAAGGCGCTGCTGCCCGACCGCCGGGTGGGGCTGATGCACGGCAAGCTGAAGCCCAAGGAGAAAGCCGCCGTCATGGAGGATTTCAAGGCCGGGCGGCTGGATGCATTGGTGTCCACCACCGTCATTGAGGTGGGCGTGGACGTGCCCAACGCCAGCGTGATGGTGATCGAAAATGCCGAGCGCTACGGTCTGAGTGCCCTGCACCAGCTGCGCGGCCGTGTAGGACGCGGTGCCGCCGAGAGCTGGTGCTTTCTTGTCAGCGACAACACCAGCGAAGCCGTGCAGAAGCGGCTGAAATTTCTCTGCTCCACCACCGACGGCTTTGCCGTGGCACAGTACGACTTGGAGACCCGCGGCCCCGGCGACTTTTTCGGCAGCCGCCAGCACGGTCTGCCCACCTTACAGATCGCCGACCTGATGAACGACACCCGCACCCTGCACGCCGCCCAGAGCGAAGCCGCCGCCCTGCTGGCCGCCGACCCGCTGCTGGAAAGCCCTGCGCACGCTTTGCTGGCTGCGCAGGTGCAGCAGATGTTCGACAAGGCCGGGCCGATGAACTAAAAAAGCGCTGTCACACGAAAAATTCGTGCGACAGCGCTTTTCTTTACGCTTCCTTGCTCCCAACAACGCTTTGCAGGATACGGGTTGCAAAAACATCCACCTTTTCTTCCAGTGCGGACAGACGCAGCAGGCGGTAGAACCGCTGATATACGGCATCCACTGCGTAGCCCGCTACGGCGATCAGCAGCACCGCACCGGTCAGGTAAGCCAGCGAGGGCAGCAGCGCCCCGCCGAACCGGGGCAGGTCTACCAGCTGCCACAGCAGCGCCCGGGTAAAATCGCTGTCGTGCAGCAGGTACACCCCGAAGGACAGCGGTGCCAGCCGAAAGACCCAGCGCCGCCAGTAGTCTGAGCGGATACGGATATTCTGGAACAGCAGAAATATCGCTGCCGAAGCGATAACCGTAGCCAGTGCCTGATAGCCGTTGACGGTATTCACAAAACCGTTCAGGTGCAAAGCGTTTTCCACCCGCAGCGCCAGCATCCGGTTGAAAAGTCCCGCCGCCGAAGCCGCCAGATACGCCAGCAGGCACAGCCCGCTGGGCACGGTCACCCGGTATTTGCGGAAATAGGCAGCCATAAAATACAAGGTATAGAACCAGATAAAGCTGTATCCGTTATTCACAAAGGTCGCATCCGTTGCCCAGTAGAACAGCGTGCCCCACACGCTTTGCAGCAGCAGCGCCACCAGCAGCAGTGTTTTGTACTGCCGCCTGTCAAGGCTTTGCACCACCGCGTTCAGCACCGGCACCGAGAGATACATCAGGAAATAGGCCGAAGCGAACCAGTAGCCGTTGGAGGTAAGAGGCAAAAGTGCCCGGAGCAGTGCAACAGCCGAAAGCGGGACCGCCCCCGCCTTGACCGCAACGCAGAAGGTGAGCATGGAGTAAAACCACACCTGTGCCCCAATGCGGAACAGCCGCCCGGCATGAACAGGCCCCTTGCGCTCCGACAGGTAATAGCCGGAAAGCATTACAAAACAGTTGGTGGATACACGCGCCAGAATAAACAGCAGCCAGTAGATCCAGAATGCCGCTGTCCCCTGCGGTGCCGCACTGCCCAGCCCGCCGTGCCCGATGCCGTGCATCAGCACGATCATCACCATACTGAGGATACGCATCGTCTCAAAGCCGCTGTGCCGCTTTTGTTCTTCCATACCCCGTTTTCCCCCTTATCTCTCCCCTGTTTCCAGCTGCCGCAAGGCCTGCCGCACCTGCTGCTCCGGCCGCAGCCATGCTTGATAGTACGCCGCATTGTGCTGCGCCATAGCCAAGATCGCCGCCGGGTCTGCCAGCAGCTGCCGCAGCTGCGTCTCACACTCCGCCGGGGACGTATACGTTTTATAGTTTTTCCCTTCTTCAAAGCCGCCCGGCAGGGTGTACCGCAGCGGCTCGGTGACGATAGCGCGCCCCGCCGCCACATACTCGGCCAGCTTCCAGCCGGTAGAGCCGTGCAGTCCGGTAGAAGCTACACAAATTTCCGTGTGCTGCATCCGGTGCAGATACGCCCGCTTGCCGGTCAGCTTGTCCGGCACGATCAGCTCCGGGCACAGCTGCCGGGCACAGGCGTTGTCGGATACGCCGCCGGTGAACTGCTCCGGGAAGGCGCTTTGCAGCCGGTGCAGCAGCTCAATGCGGTCGGCGTTCACCTGCCGCCACTCTGCCTGCAGTTCCGGGTATTGCCGCACCGCCGGCTCATCCGGGTCCCACAGACGGGTCAGAAAGAGGATGCGCGGCTTTTTGCGCACCCGGGTCAGCCGGGCTTCAAAGTCCTGCGGGTAGCAGCGGGTAGAAAGCGCCCACTGCTTCAGGCGGCTCTTTGCGCTGCGCTCCGCTTCCAGCGGCGAGCCCGGGCAGGTAACGTAGTAGTTCAGCCCCAATGGCCGCAGCTTTGCGGGAATACCGTCCGGGAACTGCCGGTTCTTCTCCGCCGAAAAGCTGCGTTTGAACACCACCTCTGCACGGCTGAACAGTGCCAGCACCGCCGCCGGGTCGTTGTAGAAGTAGCCGTCCATCAGGTCAAACACCACCGTGCGGCCGTCAATTTCCGTTTCCAGCAGCGCCTCCCGGGCAATGGGACTGCCCTGCCGCTCGTCCTGCACCCGCAAAGTCAGCTCCCCGCGCTTTGCCAGCAGGGTAAAGCCCGCCAGAATGCCGCTGACGTGCGCCGCGCCTTCCCGGGTGGCGAGTTTTATTGTGACCTGCATATTCCCTCCTATCGGTGGAACAGCCCGGTGCGCCGCTCGCCCATGGGGATGACATCACAGAACACACACCGGCTCTTGGTGGAAAGCTGCACATCCTTGTGGTAGCAGCCGAAAAACCATTTTTCGTAGGTCAGCTTGAGCAAGATCTCATCCAGAAACAGGTGCAGACGGTTGCTCTCGCCAAGGGCAAGGGCGGTAAAATCCAAAAATCTGCTTGGTGCATCGTGGGTCAGCACATAATCTACCTTGTAGTCTACTGTCTCTAAGTTGCGGCGGCAGGTGTCGTACTCCTCGTCACTGGGCATCTCCTGCTTCCACCAGTTCACGCCCGGCTCCCGGTCGTCCTTATCCTGACTTTCCGCGCCGCCGAAGCAGAGATAGGTCTTGCCCTCCAGCTCCAGCACACTGCCCCGGCGCACATGGTACACGTTGCCGCCAAGGCTCTGCACCCTGCCGCCGAACAGCTCGGTCTCCGGGTACTGTGCCAGCAGGTCGTAGTTTTCGTGGCTGCCGTCCAGAAACAGCACCGTGTAAGGGCGCTTGCGCAGCCAGTCCAGCCGCTTGCGCTCTGCGGCGCTGCCGTCCCATACAAAGCCAAAATCCCCCAGCACCACCACGGTGTCCTTTTTGCCCAGCCAGCGCAGTTTGCCCTGCTTGAAGCGCTGGATATCGCCGTGGGTGTCCCCTGTAAGATATACCATTCCTGCCCTCCCTGCCGGAGCGAAAGAACGGTGTAAAACACCGCAAGGCTCTTGTAACACCCCGGCAAACCTGTTATTATTATAGAACACAGCACTTTTGCTGCAAAATTGATCCTCCGGCGCGCTGTACCGCGCAGCCTTATTTAGTATATTTTATCGCTTTTTAAAGGAATTGTCCACATGAAACGTATTTTTGCACTGGTTCTCTCGCTTGTATTTCTGCTCAGCTGCCTTGTGCTGCCCGCCGGAGCCATGTTCGACCCCAGCCCGGTGTATCAGGTGCAGGCTGCAAGCGCCTATATCGTCAACACCGATACCAACATCATCGTCTACGATAAAGACAGCACGAAGCAGGTGTCTGCCGGCGGTCTGACCAAATATATGACCCTCGCCGTGCTGCTGACCAACTACGCCGACCAGCTGGACAGCACCTTCCAGATGCCCTTTGCCATCTCGGACTACGTTTACAACACCAATAACGCGGATATGCGCTCCAACGAGACTTTCACCTACCGCGAAGCCATGTACGCCATGCTTACCCGCAACGCCAACGAGGCAGCCATGGGTGTGGCATACACCCTTTCCGGCGGCGATCTGGACGGCTGGGTGGCGCAGATGAACACCTTATCCAAGCGCATCGGCACCACCGCCAGCAGCTGGACGGACGCCTGCGGCATCGACAGCGGCAACACCACCTGCGCGGTGGATATGTACCTGATTTTGCGCTACCTGATGAGCTTTGACGCCTTTGTAGAGGTGTCCGGTGCGCCCAGCTTTACCATGCCCGCCAAGGAGAAGCACCGTTCCTCCTCGGTGCTGGTCAGCCAGAACGCCGCGCTGAGCAAAGCCAGCGGCGGCAGCTACTACCGCAGCGCCATGCAGGGCGGTATGTGCAATGTGACTGCCTTTAAAAACGATACCGGCACCCAGAGCTATGTTTCATGGGGCAATAAGGACGGTGCCACCTATATCTTCTGCGTGATGGAAAGCCCCGACAGCTGCGATACCCTTGGCTACGCCAACCGCCGTCCCGCCCTGTTTGAGACAGTCAAACTGATGGACTGGGTGTTCGACAGCTTTTCCATTCAGGCTGCGCTGGACACCGACCTGACCATTGCGGAGATCCCAGTAAAGTATTCTTCCGACACCGACACCTTGCAGCTGTACCCCAACGACAGCATGATGACCCTGCTGCCCTCCACCAGCGACGGCACCGTCACCCAGAAATACTTCCACCTGCCGGACTACGTCTGCGCCCCCATCCAGCAGGGCGATGTGGTAGGCACAGTGGAGCTGAAGCTGGCAGGCGAGACCATCGGCGTGGTGGATCTGATCGCCGGGCAGGACGTAGCCCGCAACCCGCTGCTGTTCGGGGTGGACAAGGTGAAGGAGTTCTTCACCAGCCTGTACCTGAAGGTGGTTCTGGTGCTCAGCCTGATCGCCGCCCTGATCTACGGGCTATGGCTGCTGTGTGCCAACTGGAACCGCCGCAAACCCACTAAAAAGATCCACCGCCGCTATTGAACAGACGCAAAAATGCCCCGGCAGCCGCAAAGGCCGCCGGGGCATTCTGGTTGCGCCAGCAGGAGTCGAACCTACGATGGGGGAGTCAAAGTCCCCTGCCTTACCGCTTGGCGATGGCGCATCGTGCAGCTAAGTATAGCATATTTTCTGCCGTTCCACAAGAGGGACGCTGCATTTTTGCAGCCTTTTCCCCGCAGCACTTAGAGCGTTTGCGGCGTTTTTTGTCGTTTTTTGGGCTTTTAGACGCTGTTTTTATGCTTTCCATTTCCTGCCATGTTTTTACGAAAGACAAGTTTTAAAGGATGCAATTTTCAAAAAATGCGGTCTATCAGAGCATAAAATTCATCTTGCAAGGGTAAAAATCGTTTTTTCATAATTTTTATTATTTTTTCAGCCAAAAGCTGTATTTTTTGTTGCGGTTCTGGTACACTGGATGTGATAAATATAGATTGAAGAAACTTCTCCGCTGTCCGGGCTGCGCCCGGGTGGGGCAGGGTCTCCATCTTTGTGAAGGAAAGCGAGGGATCTCATGAAAAAATTCCTGAAAACGCTGGTGGTCGGGCTTTGCCTGTTCACGCTGCTGAGCTGCGCACTGCCGGCTGCATTTGCTGCCGACAAAACTTCAGGGAGCAAAAAGGAAGAGAACGTGTACGCCATTGGTATGGATGCCCAAGGCGGCATCTGCTCTACTGTGGTAACCTACACGAACCTGTCCGGCAAACTGGAGAGCACGCCCGAGCAGCCTACCATGACGGGCTACACCTTTGACGGCTGGTACACCGAGCCGGTAGGCGGCAGCAAGGTGACCACTTCCACCGTGTTCACCTCCGACGCTACCATCTACGCGCACTGGATCGCCAAGGCCGGTGCTTCCACCGTGCCGCAGCCCGCCACCCAGCCCGCCGCGATTCAGTGGCAGAAGTATGTAGGGCCCGCACTGGTAGCCGGTGCCCTGCTTACCACCCTGCTGGTCTCCACCATGTTCTGAACAACGCTGTAAAACGCATTGATACCAATGAAGAAAGGGATCTTACCATGACTACTTCTACCATGAAACTGCCCGCCAGCTACGCCGTGATCGATGCCGAGGAGATGACCTATCTGGACGGCGGTGCAAGCAGCGCCTACCAGTCCTTCCTGGACGTTGGCAAGGTGTTCAACTACATCGCCCGCATCTTCTCCGGTGCAAGCTCCATCATCAACAACGTCAACGTCATCTACCAGTCCTTTGTCTCGCTGAACAGCCTGCTGACCAGCTTTGGCAAGTAAAAGGCTGACCCCAAAGTCTGCATACGGGAGCCGCGCTTTTTTTCGAAAAAGTGCGGCTCCCGTTTTTTCGTGCGCGCAGCAGTTCAGTACAGTAGTGTGCAAAACTTCACATCTCAAAATTATGAACAAACTTTTTAAGTTTTTGGGGTCTTGCAGTCGTTTTTGGGGAAAAATACACACAAAATATAAAAAAATGCGATATTTTTTCGGCGTTATCTCTTGATTTTGTGTCTGTTTTGTTATATTGTTGTTACATGGGATGTGGTAAAATAAGGTAGCTTGTAAAGGAGCGCTTCCGCACCCTTTACACCCCGCAAATCCTGTGGCGGCAAGCGCATTTTAAGCCGTTTTTGTTAAGTATTTTCGTAGTTTACGAAAACCTTTTCGCTGGCTTGTACTTTATAGTTTGGGAGTTTGGACATACATGGCAGATCGTGAACTGCGGCGGATGCACCGCGCTGAACTGATAGAGATTATTTATGCATTGAAGCAGAGCGAGGATCAGCTCAAGGCGCAGAACGCCGCGCTTACCGCGCAGCTGCAGGACCGGCAGCTCCGGCTGGAAAAGGCCGGCTCCATCGCGCAGGCTGCGCTGGAGCTGAACAACGTGTTCGCCGCCGCGCAGGCCGCCGCCGATGACTATCTGCACTCGGTGCAGGCCAACCTTGCAGACACCGACGCCGCCGCTGCCAACACCCTTTCGCAGGCGCGCAGCGAGGCCAAACGCATTCTGGAGCAGGCACAGGCAGACGCCGACAGCCTGAAAGCGCAGACCCGGCAGGAATGCAGCGCCATGGTAGAGCAGGCCGAGCAGGAGGTGCAGCAGCGCTGGCAGACATTTGACCGCAAGGCCAACGCGCTGCTGGACCAGTACCGCAGCGCCGACAGCCAGCCTTCGGAGGAAACATGAAAAAACGCGATATCCGGTTTGCTTCCATCCCCTCCACCGAGGAAGTAGCCGCAGAACGTGAACGTCTTGCGTACCAGAACCGCTACCAGCGGGTGCTGCGCAGTACGGTCTATATATTGGTGGTGGTGGCCGCAGCGGCCGTGCTGCTGGCTACGCTGTTTTTACCGGTGCTTCAGGTCTCCGGCGACAGTATGAACCCTACATTAAAGGATAAGGACATTATCCTGCTGGTAAAATCCAACCACATTGAAAACGGTGAGTTATGCGGGTTTTACTGGCAGAACAAGCTTTTGCTCAAGCGCATCATCGGGCAGCCCGGTGATGTGATCGATATGGACGTGAACGGCGTGGTCTCGGTAAACGGCGAGGTGCTGGACGAGCCCTATGTGGACGCGCTGACCGTGGGCGAATGCGACATCCGGTTCCCCTATCAGGTGCCGGAAAACCGCTACTTCGTGCTGGGCGACCACCGCTCCACATCCATCGACAGCCGCAGCAGCGTGATAGGCTGCGTGGAAAAAAGTCAGATCATTGGCAGGGTGTTTTTAAGGGTATGGCCCCTGTCCAGTTTCTCGTTGATCCATTGAGCCCGGGAGGAGGTACTCTAAGTTATGAACGACATCCTTAAAACCTACAAGGAGCAGTTCCGCGAAAACCGGCACACGCTGCGGCGCTACACCGCATTTGTGCTGGCGCTTGCCATGATCACCACCCTGTTCGTCAACTGGCAGCTGCACGGCGTTGGCATCTCTATGACCGCGCAGTACCAGTGCGGCGAGGTGGAGCACGCCCACACGGCGGATTGCTACGACAAGGTGCTGATCTGCGGCTACACGGAAGGCCAGCTTGAAAATGCGGACGAAGTTGCCGCTGCCGAAGCTGCCGCCGCCAGTGCTGCCCAGAGCAGCGCCGAGCAAGAGATCATGCCGCTGGAGCTGGAGCCGCAGATCGAGTTTGTGCCCCACGAGCACACCGATGACTGCTACACCGAAGTGCAGACCCTGACCTGCATGGAGGAAGAGCACGTCCACGATGATGACTGCTACGACCCCGAGGACGGCACCCTGATCTGTGAAAAATTTGAGCATACCCACGATGAAAGCTGCTACACCACCGAGTACGAGCTGACCTGCGGCCTGGAAGAGGGCGAGCTTGTGGAGCAGGTGGTAGAGCCCACCCAGACCGCCGAGCTGGTGGCCATGGCGGTGGCAGAGCCTGTGGCGCTGGAGCCGGTGGTGGACACTGTGGAGCCTATCTACCACCACCACACCGACGCCTGCTACGAGGAAGTGCTGGTGTGCCCCCTGCCGGAGCATCACCACACCGTAAGCTGCCTGAGCGATACCTCTGCCGACCTTGAGACCCCCGAGGAGTGGCAGGCCGCCAACGCCGATGCCGTGATCACCGGCGAGTGGAACGCGGATCTGCTCAGCGTGGCAAAGACCCAGTTGGGCTACGAGCAGAGCGAGAAAAACTTCGAAATCGACCCGGCGGACGGCGTGACCCTGCGCTACTACTCCCGCTACGGTCAGTCCTATGGCAATGCCTACGGCGAGTGGGACGTGATGTTCCTTGCCTACTGCCTGAAGTACGCCGAGATTCCCCAAAGCGCCATCCCGCAGGAGGCCAGCGTGCTTGCCCTGCGCAGCTCCATGAGCGGCATGGACTGGCTGCTGGAAGAGGACGGCAGCGCCGCCCAGCCCGGCGACATCGTTATTTATAATAAGTACGTCACCCGCACCGTGGCTGTGGACAGCAGCGCCGACAGTGCAGATCCGGATCTGGACGACCTGTTCAGCGTGGATGCAGAGTTTGAAAACAGCGCAGAGCTTGAGGACTCCGGCGTTTCTGCGCTGGATGCAGCCCCCAGTGCTGACGACAGCACCGGCGCACAGGATACCGCAGCCACCTCCGGCACGCAGGACACTGTGCTTACCCCCGAGCCCGTTGACCCGCAGACGGAGCAGCCCGCCGAAAAGCCGGTGGACAGCGCTGACACCGCTGCACCCAGCACCGTGACCTCCGTGTCCGGCGCGGACACCCTTGCCCCCAGCGTGGTATCCCCCGCTGCTGAGCCGCAGACCACCACCGTGACCGACGCTTTGCCCGTGGAGACCGTGGGCATCGTGAGCAGTGTGGACAGCGACGCCGACACGCTGACCGTTATTTCCGGCGACGTGGACGGCAAGGTGGCTGAGGTAACACTGTTCAACACCGAGGTCGTGGGTGTGGTGGATGTTGCCGCCGCCCAGTACGCCGACACATACGGCAGCCAGCTGCCTACCATCTCCGCCAGCCGTCCGAACCGTGCGCCCACGGCGTCGACGGCGGGAGCAACAACTCCGGTGGAAACCTCAGATTTCCACGATTTTACAAATGATATCACCTCTGCAAAATTGCAGTACCGCGGAAGCCAGTGGGAAAATTGGAGCGATATCACAGCAGACTCCTACATTGATGAGTATGCCGAAATCAATGCTCTTCTGGATTATACACTCCCCGCCGGAACACTGTCCGATACGAAAAATACCATCAAATATACTTTACCTGATGCTTTAAAGAATTTTAAAGAGGCCGGCTATGTACGCGATACCAGTAGTGGCAAGACTATTGGTGTTGGCAAAATAGAAAACGGTGTCGTTTCCATTACGTTCTACGATGCGTATGTAGAGATGAATGCCAAGGGTTCTCCGATTTATGGTTCCGTGGCTTTCGATGGTAAGGCTTCCGAGATGGAAATAACTTACGATCAGGAAACAACCATCAAGTTCAACGAAAGCCACTCCAGCACGATCATCATTAAGAAAGATTCCAAGACATACGGCGATCTTCACACCCAAAAGTCTATCATCGACTCTGACCTTGCAAATGGTACTGTAAAGTATACCGTAAAAGTATGGAGTACCTATGGTACAGCTAGTCATCCTGTTACGTTAGATGACATTATGACCAACATTCAGCTGGATACGACAAAGGGCATTACAGTCGTAAAAAAAGACGGCACTTCTGCCAGTATCAACAATCTTTCTTATAAAGACGGTGACAAGGGCTTTACCGGCACGTTGCCCGCGCTTGGCGAGGATGAGTATTACGAGCTGACCTATTGGGGTAAGCTTCCTTCGGATTTGAAGGGCGGCAACGTTACCACGACCAATCAGATCCATGTTGAATCGACAAACTCTAAGGGCGAAAAGATCGACAGCGACTCCTCGGTAAACTTCAACTTTAACACCGTGAAAAAGACGGGCGTCAAAAATGATGATGACACCATCTCTTGGACGGTTACGCTGAACGAAAACCACGCCGAGATGAAGGGCTGGACGCTGAGTGATGAACTGAACGGTAGCGACTATAAAGGCCCTGTTCACTTTGTAACCTCAACGGGTGCTTCGTTTGACGATGCGCTGCCTTACAAATTTGGCACTAACTCCGCTGATACGGACACCACCGCAAGCTACACCATCACCTATAAAACCCCGGGCGACCACGACTATAACACTTCACAGGTCAAGAACAAGGTCACCCTGAAAGACGACCACGACAACGAAAAGGGTTCTTCCGAATACGATGTTGAGGTTGGCAGCAAGGATGCCTATTTCAAGGAGGGTAAGGGTGTTATAGAAAATACTGACGGTACTTTGACCCTTAACTGGCATATCAAGTTGATCATCGACAAGGATTATAAAGCCGGATGGTTCTGGTCCGATCAGGCATCCTATTACACCTATGATGGTCATCAGCAGTATTTCACACCCGAGCAGCGTCAGGCTTTGTACGACCAATTGGATAAATTACTTGGCAGCGGAAGTTATACCGCTACGGACGCATGGGGCAATCCGCTGGACGAAACGAAAAACTCGCAGACAATCGGCATCAAGTGTAACAAGCTGTTGAGCAAAGACGATATTTTAGAGTTTGATGTTTCCACCACGATCAAACGGCCTGATAAAAAAACGGATTTCAAGAACCAGTGCTACTTCAACGGTACAGCCTTTGACGGCACGAATACCTACCGCCCCAACGGCAATGCAATTGTAAAGAAGTACGACAAAGCTAACGGTAGTGCTGACAATAGCAGCCATGATTACCATGACATCAGCGGTAAGCTGCAATGGACAATTGAAGTGACCCTGACCGAAGCTTTCAAGAATGCTGAAAAAGCCGGGCTGACGCATATCAATATTACCGATACGCTCCCCGCCGGTGTCACGCTTGATGATATCGATATTAGCGGCGAAGGTCATTGGGGTAAAAACGGTAATATCACCAAGACGAGCAATAGTTGGACGTTTCCTACTTGGGTTCACAATCCCGGAAACCGTCAAGGTCCTGATCTCACTGCTACGCTCTCCACGCTTTCTGACGGTAAACAGAGCGTTGACATTGAGGTACCGGTAGAGCTTCTTAGCGTGATGGCGCAGGATCAAAAAATCTTAGTTTATATCTATGCCAACATCACAGAAAATCCAGAAATATGGAAGAGCTCGCAAAAGAACTTTACCAACGAGGTCAAGGTGACCGACAGCACCTCGAAGGATTGGGGTTCGGCCTCGCAGACGCAGGAGATCACTTACAACAACCTGCACGATGCCGTGCAAAAGAGCGGTGTACAGGTTGATGAGAGTGAAGCCCAAAATACGATCGAGTATTCGGTCATTGTCAATCCCGATGGTAAAGTAATTCTGAATAACCCCAATATCAAGCTGACGCTTATTGATGAACTCACATACGGTTATAACCCTTGGCATGATAAGCAGGTCACATCGTTGGTGCCTTCCAGCGTTGCTGTGTATGCATACGATGCAACTGCTTCTAACAAGCGTGGGCAGCCGTTGTCCGTTTCGGAGTATTCGTATTTGTACGAAACCATTGGGTATGATAGCAATCAGCAAGGAAGCCGTACCAACCGGCTGACCTTCACCCTGCCAAACGCTACGCCGCTTGTAGTGGTTTATCGCTACAACACATCTGTTACAACGGGCAACAGCATTGAGCTTAGCAACACCGCCACCTTGAAGGCCGAAGACACAAAGATCACCTCCGTTACCGATAAGACGACCGTTAAGATTTCCAGTTCCTCGTTTAACGCAAATGTTAAAGGTATCCTTGCTTACAAGGTAGATAAAGACAATAACGCTGTGTATCTGCCCGGTGCTGAGTTCAGCCTTTATGCATGGCAAAGTAACGATACTTGGACGCTGGTGAGCGATGATATCATCACGAATGCAAATGGTGAACTGGTTGACAGTCAGGGGAGAAACTTGTCTCTTATCATGACCGATAAGAATAAGAACGTTCAAGTGCACAATCAGGCATTCAAGCTTGTGGAAACGCAGGCTCCTTCCGGTTATATCTTTGACCCCAACAATGCCTACTACTTCTATATCCCGGATAAGGATGAGAAACTTTATCCGAAGAATCTTCCCACTGACCTGAGTGCTTATCATATAGTAACTGCCGGAGGATACCTCTATCTTACCAATGAGAAAACTCAGGTCTACGAACTCCCCTCTACCGGCGGGTCCGGTACACTCCCGTACACAGCCGTGGGCGGCACAATGATGCTGTCTGCGCTGGCATATAGCTTTATCCACCGCAAGCGCAGACGCGAAGGGAGGGCAGATGACTAAACTGCACTTCCCTGCCGGACGCCCGGAGCTTAAACCCCGCCCGCCCAGCGCAAAGTTTACGCGATAGTCCGAACAAAACTACACCCCTACTCCCCCTGTGCAAAATGCAGGGGGCGGCAAGGGGCAGAAAAAAGAAAGGGGCTTTTTCCATGAAAAAAGCAATGACGAAACTCATGGCTGCGCTGCTGGCAGTTGCTATGGTTTGCGCCATGGCGATCCCGGCGTTTGCAGATGGCAGCAGCTCTACCAGCACTGCTGCTGTTACCAAGTACACGATCACCGCACCTAAAAACGGTCACACCTACGAGATCTACCAGATCTTTACCGGTGATTATGATGCACTCCAACCGTCCATGCTCACCAACATCAAGTGGGGCAAAAACGGCACTGGTACGGCTGGTGATGCTGTTGAGCAGACTGTTCTGGACGCACTTTCCGCCGTTGCTTCCAGTGCAAGCGACAAAGCTAAGCTTGACGTTATCGAAAATTATGTCAAGCTTGACACTACTCCTGTAGCTATCGTTACAAACGGCAGTTCTGTTGAAGTTGTTGGCGGTTACTACCTGATCAAGGACAAGGATGGCTCTCTGTCTGGCTCTGAGCCTTATACCACTTACCTCGTTTCCGTTGTTGGCCATGTTATCATCAACCCGAAGAGCAATGATGTTCCCGAATTTAAGAAAAAGCTGAAGGACACCAACGATTCTACCGGCGATGTTTCTGACTGGCAGGATTCTGCCGACTATGATATCGGCGATGACATCCCCTTCCGCCTGCAGGGCACTGTTCCCGAAGACTATGATTCCTATAAGACGTATTACTACGCTTTCCACGATGTGGAAGAAAAGGGTCTGACCTTTGACCCCAGTTCTGTGGAAGTCCATCTCGGCGATGAAAACGGTGCGATAATCCCTAATACCGATTATAAGGTCCTTACCAAAAAAGACGGTACTACGTCTGACACTGAATGCACCTTTGAGATCGTATTTGATGATCTGAAAAAAGTTTCCGGTGTTACTGCTGATTCTACCATTACCGTTACCTACAAGTCTCAGCTGAACGATAGCGCTGTTCTGGGCGCACAGGGCAACGTCAACACGGCAAAGCTGGAGTACTCCAACAACCCGCGCGGTAACGGCACGGGCACAACTCCTTGGGATAACGTCATCGTCTTTACCTACAAGGTGGTCGTGAATAAGGTCGATCAGGACAATAATCCTCTGGTAGGTGCACAGTTCACTCTGACCAAAAAGACCAAGAACGGCACGGATGTTGTCAAGACTATGACCATCGACTCTAGCGAAACTCAGTTTACGCTGTCCGGTCTGGATGACGGCGAGTACACGCTGACCGAGACTGTAACCCCCGCCCACTACAACACCATCAGCCCCATCACCTTTACTGTCAACGCTGATCATACTATCACTTGGGAAACCGAGCGTCGTGAAGATATCCTGACCTCTTTGAGCGGCGACAAGAAGGTTGGCGAAATCACCTTTAGTGTTGATAAAACCGCTGGCACTCTGACTACGAATGTCATCAATAATATCGGCACTACCCTGCCCGGCACCGGCGGCATCGGCACCACCATCTTCTATGTGATCGGCGGCGGCCTGATGGTTGCTGCAGCCATCCTGCTCATTACCAAAAAGCGCATGGAGAACCGCTAACTTCTCCTTTTCCCCAGCACAGAGCGGGGCTGCAAAGCCCCCTGCTCTGGTCCTGAAACTATAACGTTAGGGAGTAGCCCATGAAAAAGAACAAAAGCACCATTATACTGATCCTCGTCTTTTTCGTGGGTCTATCCGTGATGTTATACCCCACCATCAGCGATTACGTCAACCAGCGCAACCAGTCCCGCGCGGTGGCAAGCTACGCGCAGGACGTGGACAACATGACCGATGCGGATTACAGCGGATACTTTGACGCCGCCGATGCCTTTAACGCACAGGTAGCCGCCAACGAGTACGCGCTCTACCGCCCGGATCAGCTTACTGGCTACGCCGACACGCTGGATATTACCGGCACGGGCATTATGGGTTACATCACCATCTCCAAAATAGGCGTGGAGCTGCCCATCTACCACGGCACCAGCGACAGCGTATTGCAGATCGCCGCAGGCCATTTGGAGGGCACCAGCCTGCCGGTGGGCGGCGCGTCCACCCACGCGGTCATCTCGGCGCACCGCGGCCTGCCCAGCGCAAAGCTGTTTACTAACCTTGACCAGCTGGAAGTGGGCGATACCTTTACCATCACCGTGCTGGATCGGGTGCTCACCTACGAGGTGGACAAAATTTCCATCGTGCTGCCCACCGAGACCGACGAGCTGAAGATCGCCGAAGGCAAGGATTACGTCACCCTGATGACCTGCACCCCCTACGGCATCAACACCCACCGCCTGCTGGTACGCGGCCACCGCGTGGAGACCCCGGATCAGTACAAGCACATCCGTGTTACTGCCGAAGCGCTCAAGATAGAGCCTATCATCGTTGCGCCCGTCATGGCGCTGCCCATGCTGCTGATCCTGCTGATCGGTATGCTGCTTTCCACACGCAAACGCAAGAAAACAAGAGGTGAAGAACATGAAAAGCATTGATCTGCGTCATCGTCTGGCAGCTGTGCTGCTGGCTGTGTGCCTTGTGGTATGCTGCGCCCTGCCGGCGTTTGCCACCAGTGCCAGCCTTGTGTCCGGGCGGCTGGGCTCGCTCCACGTCCGTCTGTACGACACCCACAACGATGTGCCCCTGCGCGGCGGCGAGCTGACCCTGTATCAGGTTGCCGCCGTCAAGCGCACCGGCGGCAACCTGTCCTACGCCTATACCGGCGATTTTACGGGCTGCGGCGTGCCGCTGGGCGACCTTTCCGACAGCACGCTGGCTGACCAGCTGGCAAAGTATCTGCCCACCGTGCCCGCCGTTGCCGCCCAGCAGAACGTTGACGAGGAAGGCTACGCCGACTTTACCAAGCTGCCGCAGGGGCTGTATCTGGTCATGCAGACCGAGGCTTCCCACGGCTACGAAGCCATCAAGCCCTTCCTTGTGTCCATTCCCCTGCCGGATGGCGACAGCTGGATCTACGATGTGGACGCCACCCCCAAGGTAGGCGCTACCATCCCGGATACGCCGGAGACCCCGCCGGACACCCCCGAAACACCCCCAGACACCCCTGACACTCCCCCGGATACGCCGGACACGCCGCCGGACACCCCCGATCTTCCGGAGCAGCCGGACACCCCGGATACGCCGGTGAGCCCCGGCACACCGGATAACCCGGTAAGTCCCGGCAACCCGGACAATCCCGTAAGCCCCGAGAACCCGGATAACCCGGTCTCCCCTTCCAACCCGGATAAGCCTGTTCTGCCCCAGACCGGTCAGCTGAACTGGCCTGTGCCGGTGCTGGCCTGCAGCGGTGTGCTGCTGTTTGCCGTCGGCTGGGTTCTGAACCGTCAGGGCAAAAAGGAACACTGAACCCTACTCCCTTCCAGCACGGCGCGCCGTGCCCTCTCCCCCGCAAGGGGGAGTTTTTTATGCCCTCTTCCCTGCCGGGCACGGCACGATTTAAAATGCGCTCCGCGTTGCTCTGCGCATCATCAGCGGAAATATATTTTTAAATTTGCAATGCTGGAAAATCTGCGGATTTTCCAGCATTGCCTTTTCACGGGAGGGGGTGTTGCCGCAAGGCTGTACCACAGCACAAAGCGAGCTCGCCCTCTCAGGCGCTAACGCGCCAGCTCCCCCAAAGGGGGAGCCCTTGGCAAAACCAGAAACTTTACCGTACTGCCAAGGCCTCTCCCTTTGGGAGAGGTGGCATCGCGCAGCGATGACGGAGAGGGCGAGGA
>ENA-OQQW01000867-OQQW01000867.1-human-gut-metagenome-genome-assembly--contig:-NODE-867-length-19075-cov-5.275605_pt1 | contig 19075 bp, 20 predicted proteins | sample MGYA00243234_ERZ505098 | MGnify/ENA primary metagenome ERZ505098 (study PRJEB26097, sample SAMN02712086) | human gut metagenome | biome: Gut microbiome | host: Homo sapiens | place: Denmark: Copenhagen... | reverse complement strand
AAAAAAGGAAGTTTTAAAGTATTTGCAATTTATAGAATAGTGATAGGAATTTTAATCTTAGGAATACTAGTATTCAGAATGATGTAAAAACAAAAAATGTGGTTTTAAGGAACTACATTTTTTTCTACTTGTAGTCGAAAATATTGCAAAAATATTACAATATTGCATCTTGTTTACAATTACGCAAAACATGTTGACATTTCTCTAAAAAAAGATAAAATTATATTGTATATTTTTAAAAAAATGAAAAAATGCAAAAATTGATAAAATAAAATAGTATTTTTTATCAAATTTTGCAAAACATAAGTAAAAGAAAAACGAAAGGATTAAATATGGCTAGCTGTTTAGGTATATATATAAATCAGAATATAATTAAATATGCAAAAGTCTCAAGAGAAAAAGATGACTTAAAAATAGAAGCTTTTGGAATTAAAGTCTATTCAGATTTACACCAAACAATAGATCAAATTATATCTGAAACATTTAGCTTTAAAATTCCTATTAGCGTCAATATGTCAGAAGAAACATACAACTATTTTTACATGTCAGACTTATTAAACAAAAAAGATTTAGGGAAAGCAATTGACACTGAGTTTGAATCGTTATGTTATGAAAAACAATACAATCCAAATGCTTTAGAGTCAAGATATGCATTAGTTAATGATGTAAATGAAAAAGGAAAAATAAAAGTAATACATGTTTCAACAAATAAAATAAAAATAAATAAAATAACACAAGATTTTGAAGATAAAAAAGTGCAATCAATAACACCGATTTCTATAAGCATTGCAAATATTGCACCTCTAGACGAAAAAGAAAATTCGATAATACTAAATATAGAAGATACGACAACTATTACAACAATGGTAGGACAAAAAGTATATGATATTCAAACTCTTCCAGTTGGAGCAAGTCAAATATTAGATGCAATCAGTGAAAAAGAAAATTCATATCTAAAAGCATATGAAATATGCAAAAACACAACAATATACACTATGGAGGGACAAAGTCTCCAAGAAAAAGAGAACGAATATCTAGAAGATATAGTACCAACGTTATACACAATAGCAACACAAGTGAGAGATATGATTAGCGCTAGCTTGTTTAAAATAAACAAAATTTACATTACAGGAACAGCATCTGCTATAAACAATATAGACTTATATATTGAGGAAATAATTAGTGGAGTTAAATGTGAAATATTAAAACCATATTTCTTAGAAGATAGTCCAAAAATAAACATGAAGGATTATATAGAAGTGAACTCTGCAATAGCGCTTGCAATGCAAGGATTAGGATATGGTGTTCAAAATATTAACTTTAGCAAAAAAAGTTTTTGGGAGAATCTACCAGAACTATTAACAGCAGATATTTCAATAGGAAAATCCAAAAAAAGTGGGGGCAGTTCAAAAGGAAAATTGAACATTGAAATGCCCAAACTAAGAACTTGGGTGTCAAGAGAACTGGCAGGAGTTGTAATATTAACTGTGGCTTATGCAGCAATCGCAATGTATATAAACAATCAAATAATCAAGAAAAATGACGAAATTCAAACTATAACAGCAGATATAAACAAACAAATAAGCTTAATAGATGCAGATAAAAAGAAGGTTGATTCTAAAACATCTGATTACAATACTCTAACAACAAATTTAGAGAATGCAACTAATGAGATGAATGATAGAAATTCATATAGAAATGTAATACCAGTTTTGCTTAGCCAAATAATGAATACAATACCAAAAGAAGTACAATTAACTTCTATTGAAAACACAAGTGGTAAAAAGATTGTTATAAATGCACAATCAGAAAAATATGAACAATTAGCATATTTTAAAACATTATTGAAATCAAAAGGAATATTAGAGCCAACTTCGATTGTATCAACAGCAGCAGTTAAAGAAGGAAACAATGTTAAAATTGTTATAGAAGGAGATTTGCCATGAAAAATATATTAATAACGGTAATTTCTGTACTTATGACAGTTCTGATAATAATAACAATGATAAAAGGTCTTACAATTGGAAAGATAAAAATATTAAGCATTGCAGACATTAAACAAAACAGCATGGATTTAGATAAAAAAATAGAAGATTTAAATACTCTAAAAAATCTAACATATAAGCAAAAAGTTGGAAATCTAGAAGATTCTACAAAAAGATTGACAACAGCTAAACAAAAATATTTAGAAGTAGCAAGCTTAAGTACAGATGAACAAATAAAAGCGGCCAACCAAGAGCCAGTATATTCAATGGAGTTCTTATGGGACAAGGTTGGTAGTTATGCAACAAGAGAAGGATTAAAACTAAAATGGGTAGTAACTCCTACTGGAACAACAAATAAAAGTACCTTATCATTTACACTTACAGGAGCATATATCTCAATTATAAATTATGTATATGCAATAGAAAACGACTCTGAACTAGCATTTAGAATAGAAAACTTTAAAATAGTTCCAGCTGGTGGAGAAGGAGAGTTTTTGACAGCAACATTTACAGTATCAAATATAGGAGTTAAACAAGAATCTACAACGACGAGAGTGACATCAACTACTACAGATACAACAAAGACTACAACAAACAACACCAATACAACAAATAATACAACAAACACTACAACACAAAACAAAGAGACAAAATCAACTACAAACTCTTTGGATGAACAAATTGATGATGCTATAAACTAAAACTTGGAAAGGAGATATGCAAATGAAATCAGTATTAAAAGAAATAATTATAATATTACTTTTGTGTTGTGCAATATGCTTGATTTTAGGAGTGGTATTTTATGATTATATTCCAACAAACAAAGTAATTCCAAGTACAGTAGAACCTTATACAACATCAAATACAATAAAAGAAGAAATAAACCAGGAAATTACAGAATTTCAAAAACAGACGATTGTTATGGAAATAACAGACTCAGATCTTAAAATCCATAAACAAGAAAGAAGCTACGATTCTGGAAAAATAAATCCGTTTGCTAAATCATCATCAGGAACAACCAATACTGAAAAGGGTGATAAAAACACAACAGGGGATACAAATCAAAATCCAGATTCAAAGGATTATTTCTTTAATAATCAAAGTGGCTTAAAATAATTAATCTAGATATATTTTTAATAAATATATACAAAAAAATCAAAGGAGGAATTTTATATGTTTAAGAAAGAAAAAGGTATCACATTAGTTGCATTAGTAGTAACAATAGTTGTGCTATTAATATTAGCAGGTGTAAGCATTAGCTTAGTATTAGACCAAAACGGAATAATAAACAAAGCTAAAGGCGCTAGAACAGAATACCAAAATGCTGCTAACTATGAAAAAGATTTGTTAACAGATACTAACACAGCTTGGATAGACAACTTAACAAAAGACTAATAAAAAACGATAATGAATTTATTGTATTAAATGTAAGGTTACCTTATAAAATATTATAATATTTTGAATAGGGTAACCTTGTATTACTATAAAGGCAATAATTATGAAAGGCAAAAGATGAATGTTATATTATATATCTATATATTTTTAATAGGAATAACCTTTGGAAGTTTCTTTACGTTGGCAATTTATAGAATACCAAGAAACCAAGACATAACGCATATCAGATCATATTGTCCGAAATGCAATCACAAGCTATCTTTTTGGGATATGATACCAATGCTAAGCTATATATTCTTAAGAGGCAAATGTAGATACTGTAAAACAAAAATTGCACCAAAATACTTTTTTATAGAACTTCTAACAGGGTTGACATTTGTATTATTTGCATATTCTTTAAAACTAGAGATATTTAACTTATATTTTATATGTGGCTTGCTATATATAGCTGGCTTATTTGTCATATCTGGAATAGACAAAGAACACCACGAAGTAAGATTAAGTGTAATATTATACATGACAATAGTACAAGCAATATATATAATATATCTATACATAATAGAACAATCTAATGTTTATAGATATGTTATATATCTAGTAATATTAGCTATACTAATATTATCAGACACAATATATTTCAGAAAAAAATTAAAAAATAATTACATATTAGAAAATTTAATTTTATTAAATGTAATGTTGATGTTTACATATGAAGCATGCACTATTTTAACAGTAGAATTTACACTAATAGTAATTGCAATAAAATCGTTTATAGAAATAATAAAAAACAGAAAAACAAAACAAGTAAAAAAGAAACAAGAAAAAATAATACCAATAGCTTTCTATTTATGCGTAACAAATATTATAACATTAATAATTACTAACATATTATGTTTTTATAGGTGAGTATTATGAATAGATTAAAAAATAATAAAGGAATAACAGGCATTGACTTAACAATTAGCATAATAGTTTTGACAATATTTGCTGGTTTGATTGTTGGGTTGATGGTAAATAATTACAACGTAGCAATAGAAATACAAAAAGGTGCAAACGCTATGTCATATGCAACTATGATATTAGAAAAGGTTGACGAAAAAGCTTATGAAAAAGTGACTAACAACTTCGTACAAGAATTAGGAGACGAACTATTAATAAATAGCGATTACACAGTAAACTTTAAAGTTGTTCAAGCAGATGATAATGACTATGTAAAAAGTGTAACTGTGAAAGTCACTTATACTGTAAATAATGAAGAAAAATCATTAGAAATAAGAAAATTAAAAATAAAGGAAATAAGTTAAAATGAAAGATAAACTTAAATCAGAAAAAGGTATAACACTGACAACGCTTGTAATATATATTATTGTGCTAGTGGTGGCGTTAGGAATACTAGCAACAGTAAGTACATTTTTTTATAAAAACGTTGTACTCCTAAAAGATTCTGCACAATATGCGGCAGAATTTGACAAATTTAATGCAAGTTTTATAAAAGATATAAAAAATAATTCTGAAGCAAATGTAGACCAAAATGCAAAAACGATAGTGTTTGAAGATGGGACAACGTATGTGTATAGCGAAAACGATAAAGGAATATATAGAAATCAAGTAAAAATAGCAACACATGTAGATGTTTTTAATACATCAACAAAAACAATATCGGTAAACAATGTAGACAAGCAAATAATATCAGTCAACATAGTTATAGGAAATTCTAAAAAAACCCTAATAAATAAAAGTATAGATTATACATTGAAATATTGGTAATCAAAATATTTACAAGAAGGAGAAAATAGTATGGATGGTAAAAGAACACAACCAATAGGAATTGAGCTTGTAAAAAGAGGAGTTGTTACAGAAGCAGATGTAAACAAAGCCCTTGAATATCAAAAAACTCATTCTTCGAAAAAATTGGGAGACATAATCAATGAATTGCATTTATGTGATTCATATAGACTTATCAAAGAAATAGGCGAAATTTTAGGAGAAAAAACAATACTTCTACAACTAGAAGATGTTAAAGTAAATATAACAGACTATATATCTATGGATATGGCAAAAAAGAATAGAGCAATACCATTTGAAGTAGGTGCTGGAAAAATAAAAGTATGCTTCTCTGATGGAACAAACAAAAAAATGATAGATGCTATGAAATTATTATTCCTAAACAAGGGACTTGTAATGGATAAATACATTACATTCGATAGCAACATAGAAAGAATACTAAATTCAATAGGTGGAACAGCATCAGAAAACATAGATGTAACAGCTGATATTTCTGGATTAGTAGATTCTATAATAAAAACTGCTATGGAAAAAAGAGCAAGTGATATCCATATAGAGCCACTAGAAGACAGTGTAAGAGTAAGATACAGAATAGATGGAGAACTAATATCTGCAGCAACAATAGAAAAAGATAAACAAGCTCAATTAATAGGAAGATTAAAAGCAATATCAAATATGCACCAAGAAAAACAAGAAGCTCAAGATGGAAGAATAATAATGTATCCGGATTATAACATCCGTGTATCTTCACAGAAAAACGTATGCGGAGAAAAGTTTGTATTGAGACTTCTAAAAAAGAATGTAGATGTACAACAAATATTTGAATTGGGATTCCCAAGAGACGAAGAACTTGTAAGAAAAAGCTTTGATAAAAGAAACAGCATAGTGCTAGTTGCAGCTCCAACAGGAGAAGGAAAAACAACAACATTATATAGTATAATAGATTATTTAAATAGACCAGAAATAAACATTACAACAATAGAAGACCCAGTCGAAATAAGAATTCCAGGACTAAATCAGGTTGAAATAGATTCAAGAACATCTTTCTCAAGCTCATTGAGAACAGTATTAAGACAGGACCCAGACATCATACTAGTTGGAGAAATTCGAGATAAAGAAACAGCAGAAATTGCAATGCAAGCAGGTCAAACAGGACACTACGTATTATCAACCATCCACACAATCGATAGTGTAGAAGTTCTAACAAGATTAAGAAAAATCGGAGTATCAAACTATGATATAGGAAGCACACTTGCAACATCATTATCCCAAAGACTAGTAAGAAGAGTTTGTCCAGACTGTGCACAAGAAAGAGATTTCACAGAAGAAGAAAAAGAAATCATAAATAGAATAGCAAGAAAATATCATGTAGAATATGACTTCAAAGGAAAGAAAACATACACAACAGTTGGCTGTGAAAAATGTAATAACACAGGATTCTATGGAAGAATTGGTATATTTGAAGTATTAAACATAACAGAAAATATAAAAGAACTAATAGTAAAAGATGCATCAAGTATCGAAATAAGAAACAAAGCAATAGAAGAAGGCTATAAACCTTTAGTAATAGATGGATTCAACAAAATTATGGAAGGTTATACAACATTACAGGAATTGAATTCTAAACTAGTTATATATTAGTTAGAAAAGAAGGGAGCAAAAGAATGATAAATATAGATAAAGTTATAAGAGAAGCTATAAAAAGAGATGCATCAGACATTCACTTACTATGTGGAATAAAACCAATGTTAAGAATTGCAAGAGATTTAGTTCCATATGACGAGGAATGTGAGGACCTATCTCAAGAAGATATGGTAGACATATATGATTATTTCATAAAAGGAAATGTTGATAAAGATAGAGTATTTAAAGAAACGAAAAAATTAGACTCTTCATTTGAATTTGAAGGACTAAGACTAAGAGTAAACATCTCTTTATCAGGAGATATACCAACATTTACTCTAAGAATTATAAAAAATGAATTACCAACATTTGAAGAATTAGGAGTTCCAGACATCGTTAGAAGAATGATGTACCAACCACAAGGACTAGTTCTTGTAACTGGTAAGACAAATTCTGGTAAAACAACAACATTAAATGCCTTGATAAATGATATAAACGAAAATCAGAACAAAAAGATACTAACATTGGAAAGCCCAATAGAATATAAACACACATGTAAAAAATCAATAGTAGTACAAAAAGAAGTTGGAGTAGGCCAAGACGTACTAAAATATAAAGATGGTGTAAAGAACTGTTTAAGAGAAGACTGCGACATTCTAGTAATAGGAGAGATTCGTGATAGAGAAACAATGGATGCTGCAATAGAAACAGCAGAAGCTGGACACTTAGTAATAGGAACACTACACACAAAATCATGTGCAGAGACAATCGACAGAATGATAAACTTCTACGAAATATCTGATCAACAAAGTATAAAATATCTAATAGGTTCATTATTAAAACTAGTTACATCTCAAAGATTGCTAAAAGGAAAAAATGGCAAGTTAGTACTAGTTCCAGAAGTTATGGTTGTAGATAATATAATTTCTGGTATAATAAGAAAAGAAAAATTTAATGTTTCAGAAGTAGAGGATGCAATACAAAGTGCATCAGCAAATGGAAGTATAGGACTTATAAACTCAATAGCACAACTATTTGTAGATGATATGATAACATTAGAGCAAGCAAAAGCTCAAATAGAAGAAAAGAACATAGAAACACTAAACAGAACAATAATGCAACTAAAAATCAAAAAAGGAAATGCACATAGAATGGAATAGGAGGTTAATATGCCTGAATATGTTTATAGAGCTATTACAAAAGAAGGTATAATAGTAAGAAACAGAGTAGAAAGCCCAAGCAAGCAAAACTTAATAAAAAGACTAAAAGGCGGAGATTTATTACCAATAGATATAATTCAAGTTGGTTATGGTCGAAAAAAGGCTGGAAAAGTAGCCAGAAGAAACGTAACTGATATAGACCAAATAATGAAAACTGCAAACTCTGCAACAATAGTACAAGGTAGAGGGAGAAAACAGCAAACAACACTAGAAAAAATAAATCTAGCATTATCAAAACAAGAAAAAATAAAGAAAAGAGACTTGGTTGTATTTACGCAAAACTTCTACTTGCTAAAAAAAGCAGATTTCAACAATATCCATGCATTAAGTACAATTATACAAAGCACAGAAAATATAACATTTAAAGGAATACTAGAAGATATACTAGCCGGAGTTGAAGCCGGAGAGTACATGTATACAACAATGGAATACTATGCAGACGTATTTCCATATATATATATAAATATGATAAAAGTTGGAGAACTATCAGGTTCGCTAACACAATCATTGCAACAAGCAATAAAATATCTAGAATCAAACACAGACACAACTAGAAAGCTAAAAGGAATAATAATACCAAATGCAATACAATTAGTAGCATTACTTGCTTTATTATTTGTAGGAAGTTTATATACAGTTCCAACGATTCAAGGGGTGTATGATGCGGTAGGAACTCAAGATAAACTGCCATCAATAACAATAGCGTTCTCGAATGTCTTGCAGTGGGTAGCGGCACACTGGTATGTACCGGTTGGAATTATAGCAATAATCGTTGGAGTAATCATTGCTTATATAAGAACACCAAAGGGAAGATATAACTTTGACTATTTCAAATATACAATGCCAGTATTCGGAAAACTAAACTATTCATTAGATTTTTCGAGATTAATGAGAGCGATGTTGCTTAACTTGGAAAATGGAATGAGAATACAAGATTCTCTGGATGTAAGTAAAAATGTTATAAATAATTACGTTATGAGAGCTATGGTAGAGACCTCAATAAACAACATATTAGTAGGCGCATCGTGGATAGAACCATTTGAAAAATCAGGATTAGCTTCGTCAATGACAACAGAGATGCTTAAGGTAGGAATGCAGACAGACCTTTCAGAAATGATGCATAAACTATTAGATTATATGGACATTGATATAGATAATACAATGAAAAACATAATGGCAGTGTTGCCACAAATTGTTTACTCAATAGTAGGTATATTATTGATATTTGTTGTTCTAGTAGTATTAGTACCATGTATTCAAGTTTATATGGGTAACTTCTTATTCTCAGCAGCGGGAGTATAAATAAAAATAATATAAAAAAGCTTTGAATCGTTAAATTCAAAGCTTTTTTGAGCAAATAACATATTAAACAAAGAATCAAACCAAGAACAAGAAAGTGCAGACACAATGCTAGCAAGTTTAATCTCTAAAAAGCTATTAACAGAAGACGAGATAGATAGAGACCAAGAATTAATTACAATAAAGAAGAAAAATGGAACTATAATAAAAGAAATAAGTTACAGTAGTGTAACAATAAATATAAGTAAAAGTCCAGAAAACAAAAAGTCGGGGTATGTAGAACTAACAGTAGAATCTGTGGAAGGAATGACTATTCCAATAATCACAAATGAAGAAGAACTCAATAATTTTGTAAATTCACTAAGTGAAGAACAAAAAAAGGATATTATAAAAAGAAGTGTGCCAACATGGGTAAATAACAATGATTCTAGTGTGAATTGTACGACCTTTGAACAGGTGCTAGAATACTGGAAAAATAAAAACTGGATTGAAGAAGCAACAGAAGAACTCTTTTGGAATGATATAGAAAGCAAAGGAGGAATTGATGGATTTTTAGAAGAAATATTAATAACTTTATACTTGGACAGAGTAACGGGAAAAATAAATGGTTACATTGTAACGAATCCAGACAATAAAGAATCCAACACATATACAGCAATGGACAATGGAACATATGCATTTAAAGTAAAGGATTTGATAACAGGAAAAATATACACTAAAAAAGTACAGGTAACCAATGTAGATAAAGACATAGTGGTAGAGCCAGAAAATATAGCAGACTGGGAATACACAGAAGAAGATGATGGAACAATAACATTAACAAGCTATAAAGGAACAGACACAACAGTAATAATTCCAAATAGCATAAATGGAAAAAAGGTAAAAAAACTTTCAGGAGATACTACAGGCTCTACAGCTAGTCATGCTCAATATTTTTCAATATGGAATAAATCAATATGTAATGGAAATGAATATGATAATGCCTCTGTTGGATATTGCAAGGGACAAGATACTATAACAAAAGTAATAATTAGCCCTGGAATAGAAGAAATAGAACCTGACGGTGCTGCACGGAGTGTTTACGTTTAGCACTGCTTTGAAAGAAATAATAATTCCTGATACAGTAGTAAAAATGGGACCAGGAACCTTTTGGGGATGCAAAGAGCTAAAGAAAGTTAATATTCCGAAAAAAGTAGACACAATAAGCGAGCGTACTTTTGGTTTCTGTACTAACCTAGAGAGTATAACAATACCGTCAAACGTAACAAGTATTGGAGAGAATGCTTTTGGTATGTGCAAAAACTTATCAAGCATAATAATTCCTTCAAGTGTAACATCTATTGGTAACGTGGCATTTTCATACTGTGAAAACTTATCAAATATAATAATACCTTCAAGTGTAACATCTATTGGTACCCAGGCATTTTCAGGATGTAGAAATTTATTGAATATTACAATTCCTGCAAGTGTAACAACAATGGGAAGTGAAGTATTTCAAGGAAATCCAATATTAACAAGTGTAAATGTATCATTCAAAGAAGGAGAACAACCAGCAGGTTGGAATGAAAATTGGAATGTACTATCAGATGGATATACTGTAACAGTAAACTACGCTAAATAAGAGTTAAAAGCTGATAACAAACATGTTATTGGCTTTTATTATATAAAAAATCAAAACAAGTAGTTGTATTATAAAAAATATTGCTTTATAATATAGAAAAGAAAAACAAAAGAGGGGAAGGAAAATTAGATGAAAAAACTAAAACAAAATAAGGCAATAACGCTAATTGCACTAGTTGTGACAATAGTCGTACTATTAATATTGGCAGGAGTTAGCATACAACTACTATTAGATGACAATGGAATAATAGCAAAATCAAAAGAAGCAAAACTAAATACTAGAATATCTGAAATTGAAACTGAAATTGGTATGTGGAAACAAGAAAATTTTATGAGTAAAGAAACAAACCAAACAAAAATAGATTCAGACGTAATATTACAAAAGTTAAAAAATCAAAAATTAGTAACAGATGATGAGATAGACCAAAGTCAAGAACTAATAATTATTAAGAATAAAGATGGCGCAGTTGTAAAAGAAATAAGTTACAGCAATGTGCAAATAAATGTTAGCCAATCAGCTGGAACAGGAAATGTGCTATTGAAAGTAACGTCAGTAGAGGGAATTCTTATTCCAATAATTGATATCAGCGATGAAAATTATGCAGAATTAGACAAATATGAAAATTCATTAAGCACAGAAGAGAAAAAAGATATAATAAAATTAAGTATGCCAAACTATGTAAATAAAAATTATCCAGATTCAAATTGTACAAGTTTTGAAGAAGCTTTACCAATTTTAAAAGCTAATTCTGTAATACAAGGAGAAGTGGCAGATGAGTCGGCATTTTGGGCGTCAGTGAAAAATGCTGGAGGTGTAGATCATTTCTTTGATGAACAAATATTATTTGGGTTATATTGTAATGACGAAACACAACAAATATCTGGATGTGAAATTACAAATCCAAATGGAGAAGCTTCAACAGAATATACTGCAACAACAAGTGGAACATATGCATTCACAGTAAAAGATAAAGTTACAGGAAAAAGTTATATTAAAAAAGTAACTGTAAACATATAATTATAAAATAAAAATAAAATAGCATCAGGGTGTTGACAAAAAAACACCTTGGTGCTATTTTAATAACAGAACGATATTAGCACTCTAAGTAAATGAGTGCTAACAAACCAAAAACAACCGGTGAAGGTTCAGGAACAGGAGACGGGAAAATGGCAGACGAGAATATGGAATTGGATGAAAGAAAAGTAAAAATTCTGGATGCAGTTATCCGTAATTATCTTGCAACCGGTGAACCTGTGGGATCACGAACCATTTCAAAATATACGGATCTGAATTTAAGTTCTGCAACCATCCGCAATGAGATGGCAGATCTTGAAGAACTTGGTTATATCGTGCAGCCACATACATCAGCAGGAAGAATTCCTTCAGACAAAGGCTATCGGTTTTATGTGGATCATCTGATGCAGGAAAAAGACCGGGAAGTCAAAGAAATGAAGGACTTCGTAATAGAAAAAACCCAGAAGATGGATGAGGTATTAAAAAAGGTTGCAAAGATGCTTGCAAACAACACCAATTATGCGACAATTGTTTCCGCACCGACTTACAGTGGAAACAAAGTAAAGTTTATGCAGCTGTCCAATGTAGATGAGAAACATATACTGGCAGTTATCGTAATGAACAGCAACATGGTAAAGAATCAGATGATCGACGTGGAAGAACCGCTCGACAACGAAACGTTACTGAAACTGAACATTCTGCTGAATACAGCATTGAATGGGCTGTCACTGCAGGAAATCAATCTGGGAACGATTTCCAAACTGAAAGAGCAGGCAGGCGTGCACAGTGAGATTGTTTCCCATGTGCTGGATGCACTGGGACAGACACTGAGTGAAAACGAGGATCTGCAGATCTACACAAGCGGTGCAACCAATATTTTGAAATATCCGGAACTTTCTGATTCAGAGAGTGCGGCAGGTCTTCTTTCCACATTTGAGGAAAAAGATGAGCTGGTAAATCTGGTAACGGAATCCCTTTCTGAGGGGGAGAGCAAAGGAAATGAAATACAGGTTTATATCGGAAATGAAGCTCCGGTACAGACCATGAAAGATTGCAGTGTCGTTACCGCAACTTATGATCTGGGGGAGGGCGTCAAAGGAACGATCGGAATTGTTGGTCCGAAACGGATGGATTACGAGAATGTTGTTGACAACCTCAAAAACTTAAAGTCCCAGTTAGACGGTATTTTTGATAAAGAAAAAGGGCAATCCTAGAAAGGTGGTAAACATGGCAGAGAACAAAAAAGTCATGGAAGAAGAGGCAGTAGATACAAAAGAAACCAAGGCCGAACAGACATGTGAAGAAACAAAGGACACAAAGGAGACGGCGGCAGAGGAAACAAAAGAAACTGCAGCCGAAGAAAAGGATACAAAGAAAGAAGAGAAATCCGAAAAAAAGGGTGCCTTTGGAAAGAAAAAGAAAGATAAAAAAGACGAACAGATCGAAGATTTAAACGACCGTCTGAAACGTCAGATGGCAGAGTTTGATAATTTCCGTAAACGTACGGAAAAAGAAAAAGCGCAGATGTTTGACATGGGAGCAAGAACAATCATTGAAAAGATTCTCCCGGTTATCGACAATTTCGAGCGTGGGCTTGCAGCTGTACCAGAGGAACAAAAGGATGATGCTTTTGTTACCGGTATGGATAAAGTATATAAGCAGATGCTGACAGAATTAGATGCCATCGGGGTGAAACCGATTGAGGCACTGGGAAAGGAATTTGATCCGGATCTCCACAATGCAGTTATGCAGGTGGAAAGCGAAGAGTATGAACCGGGAATAGTTGCCCAGGAATTACAAAAAGGTTACACCTACAAGGACAATGTGGTCCGCCACAGTATGGTCGCTGTAGTCAGCGAATAAAGGTATTTCCTATTCCGCATGGAGTAGTAAATCATAAATTAGCAAAACAATTTTATTTGATCATAATTTTAGCAGGAGGAAAAGAAAATGGGCAAGATCATTGGTATTGACTTAGGAACAACCAACAGCTGTGTAGCTGTTATGGAAGGTGGAAAACCTACCGTTATTGCAAACCAGGAAGGTGCAAGAACAACACCATCCGTTGTAGCATTTACAAAGACAGGAGAGCGTCTCATCGGTGAGCCGGCAAAGCGTCAGGCTGTTACAAACGCTGAGAAGACGATTTCTTCCATTAAGAGACATATGGGTACGGATTATAAAGTAGCCATTGATGACAAACAGTACAGTCCACAGCAGATTTCCGCTATGGTACTTCAGAAATTAAAGGCTGATGCAGAAGGATACCTTGGAGAAAAGGTTACAGAAGCTGTTATTACAGTTCCTGCATATTTCAACGATGCACAGCGTCAGGCAACCAAGGATGCCGGAAAGATTGCAGGTCTGGATGTAAAGCGTATCATCAACGAGCCTACTGCAGCAGCACTTGCATATGGCCTTGATAACGAAAAAGAACAGAAGATCATGGTATATGACCTTGGTGGTGGTACATTTGATGTATCTATCATTGAGATCGGTGACGGTGTCATCGAAGTATTATCTACCAACGGTGATACACATCTTGGTGGTGATGATTTTGATAACAAGATCACACAGTGGATGATCGATGAGTTTAAGAAGGCAGAGGGTGTTGATCTTTCTACCGACAAGATGGCTTTACAGAGATTAAAAGAGGCTGCCGAGAAAGCAAAGAAGGAACTTTCTTCCGCAACTACTACAAATATTAACTTACCATTCATCACAGCTACTGCTGAGGGACCAAAGCACTTTGATATGAACCTCACCAGAGCAAAATTTGACGAATTAACACATGATCTCGTAGAGAGAACTGCAGTACCGGTACAGAACGCTATGAAGGATGCAGGTCTTACAAATGCAGATTTAGGCCAGGTTCTTCTGGTTGGTGGTTCTACACGTATCCCGGCTGTACAGGATAAGGTAAGACAGATGACAGGCAAAGAGCCAAGCAAGTCCTTAAACCCGGATGAGTGTGTAGCAATCGGTGCTTCTATTCAGGGTGGTAAATTAGCAGGTGATGCAGGTGCCGGCGAGATCTTACTTCTCGATGTAACACCACTGTCACTTTCTATCGAGACCATGGGTGGTATTGCAACCCGTCTGATCGAGAGAAATACTACCATTCCTACGAAGAAGAGCCAGATCTTCTCTACCGCAGCAGATAACCAGACCGCTGTAGATATCAACGTTGTACAGGGTGAGCGTCAGTTCGCAAGAGATAACAAATCTCTCGGACAGTTCCGTCTGGATGGTATCCCGCCAGCACGTCGTGGTGTTCCACAGATCGAGGTTACATTCGATATCGATGCCAACGGTATTGTAAATGTATCTGCTAAGGATCTTGGAACAGGTAAAGAGCAGCATATTACAATCACAGCAGGTTCTAATATGTCTGATGACGATATCGATAAAGCTGTAAAAGAAGCAGCTGAATTCGAGGCTCAGGATAAGAAACGTAAAGAAGCAATCGATACAAGAAACGAAGCAGACGCTATGGTATTCCAGACAGAGAAGGCAATCAAAGAGGTTGGCGACAAAGTCGATGCTACAGAGAAGGCAGCTGTAGAGGCTGACGTTCAGGCACTGAAAGATATCCTTGCAAAATCTGCTCCGGAGAACACAACAGAAGAGCAGGTAGCAGAGATCAAAGCTGCGAAGGAAAAACTGATGGAGAGCGCACAGAAACTGTTCACAAAGATGTATGAGCAGGCAGGTGCTGCAGCAGGTGCAGGTGCACAGGCTGGTCCTACACCAGAAGCTGGTCCGGCTCCGGATGGTTTCCAGGGTGATGATGTTGTAGACGGAGATTACAAAGAAGTCTAAAATATAGAAAAGATGCCGGTAAGACAGAAGAGAAACAGGCAGCAGGGCATCAGATAAATGAAGCATGAAGAGAAATTCTACGGAGCTTTGTAGCTTCGTAGAATTTCTTGAGGTTAAGAAAGAGATACAGAAAGGTTAGTATTTGTGTTATGGCAGAGGCAAAGAGAGATTATTATGAGGTGCTCGGCGTAAGCAAAGATGCAGATGATGCTACAATCAAGAAAGCATACCGCCAGCTTGCGAAGAAGTACCATCCAGATATGAATCCAGGGGATAAAGAAGCAGAAATAAAGTTTAAAGAGGCTTCCGAAGCCTATGCCGTTCTGAGTGACGCTGACAAACGTCGTCAGTATGATCAGTTCGGCCACGCTGCATTTGATGGCGGTGCCGGCGGCGGAGCAGGTGGATTCGGTGGCGGATTTAACTTCAATGGAGCAGATTTCAGCGACATTTTCGGAGATATCTTCGGAGATATGTTCGGTGGCTCCAGAAGAGGCGGCGCAAGCAATGGTCCTATGAAAGGGGCTAATATCAGAAAGAGCATCCGCATCACATTCGAGGAAGCTGTCTTCGGATGCGAGAAAGAACTGGATCTTGTACTGAAAGATCCTTGCGAAGACTGTCACGGCACAGGTGCAAAGCCTGGAACATCACCGGAGACATGTCCAAAGTGCGGTGGTAAAGGTCAGGTCGTATATACATCCCAGTCCTTCTTTGGAACCGTACAGAATGTACAAACATGTCCGAACTGCGGTGGTTCCGGTAAGATCGTGAAAGAGAAATGTCCGAAATGTGCAGGTACAGGATATACATCCAGCAGAAAGAAGATCAAAGTTACGATTCCGGCAGGTATTGATAACGGACAGAGCGTACGCATCCGTGAAAAAGGAGAACCGGGAGTTAATGGAGGACCGAGAGGAGATCTCCTCGTTGAGGTTAACGTATCCAGACATCCAATCTTCCAGAGACAGGATATGCATATCTTCTCAACCGTTGCGATTTCCTTCGCAGTGGCTACACTCGGTGGCGATGTGAAGATTCCAACTGTAGACGGAGACGTTCTCTACACAGTAAAACCGGGAACAAAGACAGATACAAAAGTACGTCTGAAAGGAAAGGGAGTTCCATCCCTTAGAAATACTCAGGTAAGAGGAGATCATTATGTAACATTAGTGATCCAGACACCGGAGAGATTAAGTGCAGAGGCGAAAGAGGCTCTGAGAAAATTCGATGAGCTCAGTGGAAATACACTTCATCAGCATGACAATCTTGCTACAAAATCTGAGAAATCAGAGAAAAAAGGCAAGAAAAAAGGATTCATGGATAAGATGAAAGAAGCCTTTGAAGATAAAGAATAAAAAGAGAATGATGAGAGCGGCAGCTGCTGACTGAGAGGTTGGTGGCTGCCGCTTTTTAGCATATCTAGCGATGTAAGTCGCTAATACGCTGAAGAATATGATATGGGAATAATTGAAAAGCAGATTCAGGGAATCAAGGTTAAATAGATGATTTATAGCAAGTTTCTCTTGGTCTGGTTTTCCAAAATCTTAACATGTGTCAAACATCCAGCAAAACTCATATCCCAAAAAATCCCTCCTAGAACATCTCCTTGTATTTACACGCGAAATCGGATATATTAGAAGATATTGGAAATGCGTTGCACGAGGCATCCGCAGGCATCGTAGTTGTGGGTTTTGTCTCCAACATCTTTACAAATATAGCAGAAAGAAGGTGAATTTCATCGTGAATCAGATCGTTTTGACAGGAATGGTGCTTTCTGTCGCACCGGTGGGCGAGTACGACCGCAGAGTTGTCATACTTACAAAAGAACAGGGGAAGATCTCAGCCTTTGCAAAGGGATCAAGAAGACCAAACAGTCCTCTAGTGGGAGCGGTGAATCCATTTACTTTCGGTGAATTCACGATGTATGAAGGTCGTTCTTCCTACACAATTCAGTCTGTAAATGTATCCAATTATTTTTCGGAATTGAGAGCAGATGTGGTAGGTGCATATTATGGCTTTTATTTCCTTGAGGTTGCGAATTACTATGCGAGGGAACGGAATGATGAGCGGGAACTTTTGAAATTACTTTATCAGACGATGCGTGCGCTGACAAATCCACATCTTCCGAATCAGTTGATCCGTTACATTTTCGAGTTGAAAGTGCTGACAATCAACGGACAGGGACCGCAGGTGTTCCAGTGTGTACAGTGTGGCGACCGGACGAGGCCGGCAGTGTTCAGCGCGGCGAAGGGCGGACTTGTGTGTAATGAATGTGACGGAGAAGTGAGAGACGGAATGTTTCTTGACGGTTCTACGCTGTATACGATGCAGTATATTGAATCCAGTACAATTGAGAAATTATATACATTTAACGTGAAGCCGGAAGTGTTGGAGAAGTTTGGACGCGTGATGGGACGGTTGATGAAGATGTATGTAGATAAGGAGTTCAAGTCTCTGGAGATACTGCAGACATTGCTGTGATATTTGGGGTATTATTTAAAAATTCTCAACAACATTTAAAATATTATGCAATTGTTGAATCGTGAAAAAAATCATGCTATACTACGGTTATATCACCTGTTACATGACAGTGTGAAACGAGTGTATTTTGTTGTAAATGTAATAGTAGCAGAGGAAAGAAAAGAGAAAAATGATGGACGAGAACATTTTTATGAAGGAGAAGAAACCGATTTCTTTCGAAGACTACCTTGAATATGATGAGAACAGCAGGGGGAATCTTGGAGGAGAACTCCCTGTGATTGTATATCGGCTATTGGAATATTCTATAAAAGACGAGCTTGCGGTACGTTACGGAAGAGCAGAACAGGTTGAGATTTTCCGGAAAGCGGGAAGGAAAGCGGGAGAATTTTTTGCACGTAAGATGCTGAATCTGAATCAGCCGCTGGATCAGTTTGTGGGCGAACTCCAGAAGAAGATGGCAGAAATGAAGATTGGAGTACTCCGTATTGAATCAGTAGACGAGGAGAGCGGGCAGATCATTCTGACCGTCTCGGAAGATGCGGACTGTTCGGGGCTTCCGGTGCTTGGTGAGACTGTCTGCAATTATGATGAAGGATTTATTTCCGGAATTTTATCTTTATACTCTGGAAAGGAATATGTAGCAGTGGAAACGGACTGCTGGGCTACAGGAGGCCGTGTCTGCCGTTTCCAGGCAGATGTAAGAGAAGGTGACAGTTAGTTATGGAAGAGAAAAACTGTGAGATATTGTTTGAATATCTGAGGGATATTATATATGATTCCGAGAATGCAAAGTTGGATCTTGAACAGCTGGACGAACCTTTTTGGAA
>ENA-OQQW01000854-OQQW01000854.1-human-gut-metagenome-genome-assembly--contig:-NODE-854-length-19277-cov-7.306056_pt1 | contig 19277 bp, 12 predicted proteins | sample MGYA00243234_ERZ505098 | MGnify/ENA primary metagenome ERZ505098 (study PRJEB26097, sample SAMN02712086) | human gut metagenome | biome: Gut microbiome | host: Homo sapiens | place: Denmark: Copenhagen... | reverse complement strand
TAATATCTTAAATATCTGCGTTTTTCTCGATTTTATCAAAAAAGCCGGAAATTTTCAACAAACATTTGCCATGACCACCGCCGGGGTGGAAAACGCCAGCTGTGAGTTCGATGTGGCCACCCTGCGGCCCACCTATCGGCTGCTCATCGGCATCCCCGGTAAGTCCAACGCCTTTGCAATTTCCCGGCGATTGGGGCTTGATGAGGAGGTCATTGCCGCTGCCAAGGCCCAGATGGACAGCGAGTCCATCCGCTTTGAGGATGTGCTGACCCAGCTGGAGGAGAAGCGCCAGCGGCTGGAAAAGGCCCAGGGCGAGGCGGACCGGCTGTGGCAGCAGAGCCAGGAGGATGCCCGGAAGGCCCGGACCTTCCGGGAGCAAATGGAAAAGGCCAAGGAAAACGCCCGGAGTAAGGGTGAAAACGAGGCCCGGCGCATTGTGCGGCAGGCCCAGCAGCAGGTGGACGAAATATTCGCCGAGCTGGACGAGCTGCGCAGGAAAATGCAGCAGCAGGCAGATTTCCAGGCCATCAACGACGCAAAGGTATCGGCGAGGAAGCACATGAACGCCGCCCAGGAGGCCCTGCACCTGCGGGAGGAGGCCCCGGAGCCGGAGACTCCGTCCCGGCCTATTGTGGCCGGAGACCGGGTGGAGCTGCCCGGCGTGCGCACCGCCGCCACGGTGGTGCAGGTAAACGGCGACGGGAGCCTGGTGCTGCAGGCGGGAAAGATGAAAATGACCGCAAAACCCGGGCAGGTGCGGCTCATGGAGGGACAGCCCCAGCCGAAGAAGCAGGCGGCTGCGCCTAAAACGGGACCTGCGCCCACGCTGCATCTGGAGCGGCGGGCGTCCTCAGAGCTGGATATTCGGGGCTACGAGACCCTGGAGGCTGAGAGCGTGGTGGAAAACTACCTGGACGCAGCCGTTATGGCCAAGCTGGAGACGGTGACCATTATCCACGGCAAGGGCACCGGGGCCCTGCGCAAGGCGGTGCATGAGATATTGAGGCGCAGCAAGGTGGTCAAGAGCTTCCGGCTGGGCCGCTACGGCGAGGGCGAGGCCGGCGTGACGGTGGTGGAGCTGAAGTGATGGCGCCGGGTGGGAGAGTTGCTTGCTGCGAAACTCGGTGATTGTGGGGAAACGAAGCGGGTCGTTTTTGTGGGAAAAGTAAAAAATCGCCCGCGTAACACCGGGGTTTCTCGCTTTTTTCGTGGTTTTTGCCATTGCAATCCCCGCCTCTTTCCGTATAATTAGAAGTGGTTAGGAAGAAGTTTTTCCGAATAACTGCTGTGCGTAAAGGAGAAGAGGATATGTATACACAGGAAATTACCGTGAAAAACGAGGTCGGGCTGCACGCCAGACCCGCCACCTATTTCATTCAGAAGGCCAATGAGTTCAAGTGCGGCATTTGGGTGGAGAAGGATGAGCGCCGCGTAAACGCCAAGAGCCTGCTGGGCGTGCTGAGCCTGGGCATCGTGGGCGGCACCACCATTACCCTCATTGCAGACGGCTCCGACGAGAAGGAAGCTGTGGCTGCGCTGGCCGAGCTCATCAACAGCAATTTCGGCGAATAAAACACAACAAAAGCGAAGCCGCCAAGGGCGACTCCTCATAAGGACATCTTGAAAACACCAGATTAAACCGATTGAGAGAATCTCTTGGTGTCGACCAAACGGGAATAGCCATCAACCATTTCATCGTGGTTGGTGGCTATTCCTGTTTAAAGGTATATTCATGTTGAAATCCGAACCGGAATCTTTGTAAAATTCCCTACCGCTCTTTAACCAGAAACAATGGGTAACCGCATGCCTAACCGGGAGAGCAGTTCGTTGGTAATCGTCCCACAGCATGCAGCCAGTTCCTCTGCCCGAATCACCTGACCGCCATCCCGGCCGATAATAGTCACTGTATCGCCAGGAGCGACCTCCGAAAGATCGCTGACCTCCACCAGCAACTGGTCCATGCACATCCACCCCACCATAGGACAACGCCGGCCCTGAATCAGCACCTGGCCGCCCCGCTGAGGCAGATCCCGGGGCAGACCGTCCGCGTAGCCGATGGTGACCACCGCCAGTTTGGTTTCTTGCTCTGCCTGAAAGACCCGCCCGTACCCGGCGCTCTCTCCGGCTTGCACAGTGCGGATACTGGCCACTCTGGCCCGGAGAGACAGAACCGGCCGCAGGTCAAGGCTTCGCTGAACAGGCGCATCATCGCTTCGAACTCCATAGAGTGCGATTCCAGCCCGGACATAGTCACAGGGCTGAGCTGGGAGGTTCCAAAGTCCATAGCTGGACTGGATATGAACTTTGCCGGGATCATATCCGGCAGTTCGGAGCCAGGCCACCGTATCATAGAACAAGGTCAGCTGCTCCTGGGTGTAGGCAACATCTTCGGCTTCCAGGCTGTCCGAGACGTATAGATGAGAAAAGACACCGTCCACTACCAGGTTTGGAAGCCGGAATGCCTCCAGGATCTCCTTCCGGTTTTCCGCCAGGATGCCCAGCCGGTGCATCCCCGTGTCCAGGGCCAGATGGACATGGACACGCCGCCCTCTGGCTGCCAAGGCCCGCCCGTGGTCAATATCCGCCACCGTCTGGGTCAGATGCCATCGTGTCAAGAGCGGAGCTTCCTCCGGGGAGGTATAACCTAAGATCAAGATCGTCCCCCGGATGCCCGCCTTTCGCAGAGCAATCCCCTCGGCCAGGCAGGCCACGGCAAAGGCCCGGACGCCCGCTCGCTGTAAGGTGCGGGCGGTCACTGCCCCGCCGTGACCGTAGGCCTCCGCCTTTACCACCGCCATCAGCTCCGTCCCCGGGGCCAATGTGTTCCGCAGCACCTGGGCGTTGTGCCCAAGGGCCGCCAGATCCACCTCCCGCCAGGCCCGAGCGGTGGGGCTGGGCTTCTTTTGAAGCCTCAGCAGGCAAGGGGCGGAGAGCAGCGCACTGAGCGCCAGCACCACAATAAAATGGAGAGCACTGTTTTCAATGAGCATTTCTCCCAGTCCCAGTAGCTTTGCCGCTCCCCGGACCAGTACGATGCAGAGGGGATGGAGCACATACATGGCTGTGGAAAATTCCCGGACTTTCCTGGACTCGCCCTTGTTTCCGCCCAGCAGCAGAGAAAAAAGGCATACTATGCACAGGGGGAGGGCGAGGTACATGCTGTCGTGGCGCTGGACATCCATGCGATGGAGCCACAGCCCCTCGGCGCTCATGGCTGCCAGAGAGAGGAAGAAGCCCGCCAGAGACAGCTTTTGGTTCCACCGCCTTCCGGCGGCCCCAAGCAGAAGGAACAGTGGCGCGAAGAACAGGCCATTGCGGGTATAGCCGCACAGTGTAAAAATGCCGTCGTAAAGGGTCCGAAGCAGCGGGATCTGGGAAACCAGTCCATAGTAACTGTCCCCGCCCAGACCGATGAGATAGAGTAGCGCCGCCACAGGCAGAGCCACCCGCAGGCCCAGCCGGCTGAGCCACCGGGCGATGACGATGCCCAGAATGGTCGCCGGGAAATACCACAGGTGGTAGAAGGTGCCGTCCACCAGCAGTTTCCGCAAAACATCCGCCGGACCGGTGAAGCTGTCGGCATAGAGATTCACTGGCAGATACAAAAGGATGCAGACGCCGTAGAGCAGGCAGAGCTTTTTCAGCTGCCGCCCCACACCAGCCCAGTGATTCCGGCTCAGAAAGTACCCAGTGGTCATCAGAAAGAATGGGACTGCCACCCGGGCCAGTACCCGGGTAAGCCAGAAATCAGCCATGGCAGACACATCCGCCAGGGGCGAGGTGTGGTTCATCACCACCAGCAGGACTGCCGCCAGACGAAAGAGGTCCAAAGTCGGGACGGTTTTCTTAGCCGTTCTCATGGGTATCCCCCCACCATGTCAGGATAAATCCCTCCACATTGTCGCCGGATATCTGGCAGCAGCCCTCCGGCACTTCCACCTCTGTGACGGCTCCGGCGGCGGGCACATAGAACACCTGGGCCATGCGGCCGTTTTCCAGAGCGACGCTCCGGGGACCCTGCCGCAAAAAGTCCCGGTACTCCTCCAGACACAGCCCGTTGGTTTCCATCAGCTGGGCGTGGGGCGCCCCCACATAGCGGAAGTGCCACGGCTCAGCCGAGATCCCGGTGACTTCCTCCTTGCCCCGCTGGTAGCGTTCGATAAAGCCGTACCGGGCCGCCAGACGCCTAAATCTTCCGCAGACGCCGTCATAGGGAAAGGCAGGCCGGATGAAGTCGATGTATCCGGCAGCCTTTCCCAGGTCGATGGCGAGGCCGGTCTGATGCTCACTGCATCCTGGAAGGGCCACATACTGGCGGGTAAATGTCTCCCCATGCTCCGCCATGGAGTCGTCCCAGATCCGCTGCTGTTCCTGCTGGCTCCGCCAGCCGGACACCGGCACGATCTCCCGCTGTCCCCCCGCCTTTTGGATACAGGCAGACAGTAGCTGCCGTGCCCGGCTTTCAAGAAGAATGTCGGGGTGGTGCGGGTCCACCGAGGTCAGCGCAGATCGCTCTTTTTCATGCAGGGGATGCGCCCGGTTGACCAGGACCAGCGGCCCCTGAAAAATCTGCTCCCGGGGAATCGACACGGTTCTCATCCCACCACCCCCAACTCGATCAGGCGGGTCACCAGCTCCCCAAAGGAAATGCCGATGCCCTGCATCATGCTGGGGTAGCGGCTGTGGGCGGTGAAGCCGGGGATGGTGTTGACCTCATTGAAGACGATTTCCCCATCCGGGGTGAGGAACAGATCCACCCGGGCGAATACCCGGCAGTCCAGGGCACGGTAAATGGTTTTTGCCGCTGCCTGGATCTCTGCCGCCTTCTCCGGCGGGATGCGGGCGGGACAGTGGATGGCGGAGGTCTTTAAGGTGTACTTCTCCTCATAGTTGAAAAAGCCCTCCGACAGCGCAATCTCGTCCACCAGACCCACGGTCAGTTCCTCGTTGCCCATGACCGCGCAGCCCACCTCAAAGCCGGGGATCGTCTCCTCCAGGATCACGGCGCTGTCGTGGCGGAATGCCTCCTCCATGGCGGCGGGCAGCTCTTCCGGCCCGGAGACTTTGGTGATACCGAAGGAGGAACCGGCCCGGACCGGCTTGACAAACACCGGGTATCCCAGTTCCTCCGCTGCCTGGGCGATCCGGCTGAAATCATCGCTGGAATGAAAGACGTGGCTCCGGGGGACCCGGATGCCGGCCAGGGCCGCCAGCTGGTGGGCCCGGTCCTTGTCCATGCACAAGGCGCTGGACAATGTCCCGCAGCCGATGACCGGGACTCCGGCCAGTTCAAAGAGTCCCTGTACCGTACCGTCCTCGCCGTTCTTGCCGTGGAGGACTGGGAATACCGCGTCAAAGAGGAGACGGCGGCCGGAGCCGTCCAGCAGTAGTAAAGCGTGGGCCTCCCGTTCCACCAGCGGGGTGCAGGGGATACAGTCTGCCGCCTGCTGCCAAGTACCGTCCTCCAGCCGGGAGAGGTCGCCGGTATAGCAGAGCCACTGCCCCTCCCGTGTGATGCCCACAGCCAAAGGAGTATAGCGGGCGGGGTCCATGTGGGACAGCACCGCATAGGCGGAATGGAGAGAAACTTCGTACTCCGTGGAGCATCCGCCGAAGAGAACGAGAATGGTTTTCATGGGATAAGACCTCCTAATCAAAATAAAGCGCCTGGTTCTGATACTGAAATGGTACCAGAACCAGGCGTTTCATACTTGTCTATCTACCAACGGATGCCTTGCAAGTTTTCTGCGAAATTCTTGTGATTTTCTTACGGCGCTTCTGAATGGTCTGACGGAAGACAGATGGTGAAGGTGATCCGATCCTCGGTGCTGTCCGCCCGAATGGTCCCGCCGTGGAGCTCCACGATCTCCTTGGCGATGGCTAAGCCAAGGCCCGCACCACCTGTCCGGGTGGCGCGGGAGCTGTCCAGACGGAAGAACTGTTCAAAGATCCGGTCCAATTTCTCCTGGGGGATGTTCTTTCCCGCATTGGAGAAGGTGAGTACGATTTTCCCGGCCTCTATCCGTCCGGCAATTTCCACCGTGCTGTCCGGCAGGCTATAATAAGACGCGTTGCGCAGGAGATTATCAAAGACCCTTGCCAGCTTATCCGGGTCACAGGAATAGTGCAGCTTGGGCGGCAGATCCAGGCTGCATGACAGCCCCGATTCTGCGAAAATGGGGCGGAATTCGCTGGCGACCTGCTCCAGCATCCGCGTCAGGTCCACGCTCTGCCGCTCCAGCTCCAGGCGAGAGAGGTTGAAGCGGGTGATGTCGAAGAACTCGTTGATGAGGTCCTCCAGCCGCTCCGCCTTCTCCAGGGCGATGCCGGTGTACCTGGCCCGGATCTCCGGGGAGATCTGAGGCTCATCCCGCAGGAGGGTCAGGTAGCCGATGACGCTGGTCAGGGGCGTTTTCAGGTCGTGGGCCAGATAGACGATTAGGTCGTTTTTCCGCTGTTCTGCCTCCCGGGCTGCCCGGGCGTCCCGGAGAGCCTGCTCCCGGGCCAGATTCAGCTGGATGGAGATGTCCTCCAGGGAATCCGGCAGCTGGATGGGCTCCTCACTGGGGCGGGATAATTGCCCTGCCGCATTGGCCACCACGTCCAGCTGCTTGATGGGCTTGGAGATAAAATAGAAGCTGATGACCACCCAGCCCGCCAGCACTGTGACGATGCAGACCAAAACGATGTAGTCTCGAACCCAATTCAGGATGTCGTGGAGCGGCGAGGGCTGCCAGGTGATGCTGGCGCAGATGATGAAGCCCAGGAATGCCAAGGCTATCACTGCGACCACCCAAGCCATGAGGACCAGCAGGTAGCCGCCCCAGATGCGCAAAGATCTCCGGCGGCTGCGGGTATTTCCTTTCTTACTCAATGGTGTACCCCACCCCCCAAACGGTCTTGATGAATTTGGGCTTTCGGCTGGGCTCGTGCATCTTTTCCCGTAGCCGGGCGATGTGACTCATGACGGTGTTGTTGCTGTCCATAAACGCCTCGCCCCAAACATGTTCAAACAGTTCCTCGCTGGACACCACATTCCCCCGGTGCTCACATAGATGCCAGAGAATGGAGAATTCCAAGGGCGTCAGGGCCAGTTCCTCGCCGAACAGGACGCACTTGTGAGTGGCCTTGGAGATCTGAAGGCCTCGAAAGTCGTATTCGGTGACCTCCTGGACTGTCCCCTCCCTGGGGTTGTACCGGGTGTAGCGGCGCAGCTGAGTCTTGACCCGGGCCACCAGTTCCAGAGGATTGAAGGGCTTGGTGATGTAGTCGTCCGCTCCCAAGGTCAGCCCCATGATCTTGTCCATATCCTCCACCTTTGCGGTGAGCATGATGATGGGGAACAGGTGGTCCTCCCGGATGCGCTGGCAGAGGGTAAAGCCGTCCATGTCCGGCAGCATCACATCCAGCACCGCCAGATTCAAGCGTGTCGTCCGCACACAAGCCAGGGCGTCGGAGGCATTATAGAATTTGTGGATGGTGAAGCCTTCGTTTTTCAGATAGACCTCCACCAGATCTGCGATCGCAGTCTCGTCATCGACGACTAAAATATGTGTAGCCATAGTTGCCGGCCTTTCGTGTTTTTCTGCATTATAGCACGGAACGTATAAAAAAGCGAGTATGACTCTTGATTTTTCCTAAACATGTCCTAAAGGGGACTGTTGCGGTCTCCTGTCTGCGCAAAATTCTCACCAGACTGTATCGAAACTACGATCTTCCAGACTCCTGATTTCGTAGGGTCGAAGTCGTGAAGCTGCGCCGCAGTGCTCTGTCATCCTTCGCTGGCAGGATCGGTCTGCGTATCATACGATGAACATTCCTCCAGATCTGCAGCCTGCTACCCGGATAGGCTTTTTTCAGCTTTGTGACAGCACGCTCCTTTGCCTTTTCCACGGCGGACTCCTTCATCATGTGGTACATGCCGATTTCCTTCAGCGAAGTTTTTTCAAATCCGAATACGCCGTAGAATTTTCCGAGGATGTCCCTGTCCTTCTTCGGGAGAGCATCAAATAGTTCCTGCAGCAGCTCAATGCAGACTTTTCGATACACGACCTGCTCCGCAGAAACAGAGAGATTCCCAGGCATCAGCCGCTCAAAGGGATCACCGTCATAGCTCCCAGGGATAAGATCATTGACACCAACAAAATGGGTGTTGTAACGGATGTGCTTGACAGCCTGTTCCAGAAGGACATCCATTTTCTCCGCGATCTCTTCGATGCTGAACTGACCTGAATGATATAGCCTTTGTGCCTGCCGGACAGCATCCATCTCGTGCTTGCTCAGAGAAAGATTTCCGATATGTTGCTCCAGCCAACGGGTCATCCGGCCTTTCAGATGTGGGTACAGGTAGGTGGCAAGCACAGCACGGCTCTCATCGTATTCTCTGCTCTGGACCCGTGTCAGAAATTCCAACGCACCCTCGCCGCAAAGATCCTCCAGAATCGTTTTCGTATAGCCGGACAACTCTCCCGGTCTTTCCCTGTCCATATGCAGACAGTTGAACTCTCTGGCAGTCTCCCGGGCGATGCGCCGGATCAGCCCGAGATTCCTGCGGTACAACTCCTCCAGCGCGCGCTCATCACCGCCGTAATATCGGCGGACCAGTTCCTCATTGGTCATGGGTCCCACCCGCCTTTGCTTTCGGTGGACGCCCTCGAGGCTTGCTCACTCTGGTGATGCGGCAATATTCATACACTTGCGCAGTAGATATTTGTTCAGAAAACTCCTCAACAGAGATATCCGGGCTGCGCAGCGCATCGTAGAGCCGGTCTCGCACATGATCCTTGGCTCTTCTGGCATCCTCCTGAGAGATAGCTCCCCGCTGCATATCCTTCGTGATCCTGGAAAAGGCAGTCAGCTTGGCCTTCACCTTAGGGTTGTTCTTTGCCAGTTCCTTTTGAACTTCCACCGTGCCAAATTGCCGACAGGTGTAGCCAGGAGCGTGGGGACAGGCCCCTTCGCAGTACAAAGCGTGGACGCCGCTCTTCAGCATGAAGTATTTCCCGCAGATGATGCAGCGGCGGATGTTGTGTCCGCTATTCAGGGCCAGCATATAGTCTGCCTTCATCAGCGCCTGTAAGCTGTCCGTCACATGCTCCTGACAGATGGCCATGGAGCCGTCCGGCAGCTCCCGCGGGACATAGGAGAGCATATATTCATCGTGTCTCCTGTAGCAGTCCCCGTGGTAAGTGATGGGGTTGACGATCAGCTTCTCTGCGGTGCGATCATCGTTATAGAAACCATAGAGCGCTGCCGCATAACTTTCCGGCCCATTGGTCGTGAGTGTGGAGAGGATAAACTTGATGAAATTCCGGATGGTAGGAACAAAGGCACGGATGTCGTGAAGATACATCATGTAGCGGTCGATGTATTTCTTGTAGGCACTCCAGGTATCTTCGCACGCTCCCAGGAGGCGAAACATCTCGTAATAAAACAACTCGCCCTTTTCCTCGCTGCCCTCTCTGCGACGAAACAGATTCAGCAGTCCCAAGGAGATTTCAGGATCGCTGTCCCCATCATCGCTCTGGAAGAATTCTTCCGCTGAGGCGCTGAGAAGTTTTGTCTGATCATCCTCTGAAGGGCTGTGCTCCTCGGGAGGAAACAAGCTGAACTGTCCTGTGATCTCCCGTATCACCGAAAAGAAAGCGTCATAGCAATCGTCCGGTAGCAAGCGGAACACAGTATATCGGCGAAGTTCCTGACAGAGCTGCTCCATCTCATCATTCAGTTTCCACCAAAGTTCACTCTTGCGGACATACTCGTAGATGTCCATAAGGGTACGGATGCGCACCATCCGTTCGTGCAGGGGGTGGTAGTCATCCGGTGATAGATTCAGCAGATCTTCGGTCAGCCTGCCTGCCTCAAACTGCTGCCCGTTCAGCTCCAAGGTGCTGCCGTAGGTATAGAATATGATGCTCCCCTCCATTTCCGCTGGCCCCCTCCTCTGCAATAATTTGTCCTACTTGATTTTTAATCTGTCCATGCTTTTTATCAGGATACCATCTTTTCCACCACAATACAAGCAGAGGGGCAAGGGAATGCTCAAAAGTCCTGTGGGCACTGCTCCTCTAAAAGAATACTACTCCCACTTCTTTCGAGGTGGGAGATTTTTGTATTCAGATATTTTGAATTGGAGGTACTGACTATGAGCAACAAAATGGACCGTCCTCTGGTCACGGTGGACGGTAGGACGCTGATGGACCGTCCGCTGGAGCCGCCCAATTTTGTGGTGGACACGCTGATCTCTCAGGGTCTGCATATCCTGGCGGGTTCACCCAAGGTGGGCAAGTCCTGGCTGGCCCTGTGGCTGGCGGTGACGGTGGCCAAGGGAGAACCGGTCTGGGGAATGAGCGTGAAGCAGGGCACCACCCTCTATCTCTGCCTGGAGGACTCCGTCCTTCGCATCCAGAACCGCCTCTTCGAGATCACAGAGGACGCGCCGGACAGCGTCCATTTCTGTACGGAGTGCGCTCCCATCGGCCAGGGGCTGGAGGAGCAGGTGGAGGGCTTCCTCGTAGCTCACCCGGATACTGTTCTGGTCCTCGTCGATACGCTGCAGATGGTCCGCCCCGTCCACGATGCCACCTACGCCAATGACTACCGGGACCTGTCCGTGCTGAAGCGGCTGGCGGACAAGCACGGCATCGCCATCCTGCTGATCCATCATCTGCGAAAGGAAACTGCCGATGATGTGTTCAACCGCATCTCCGGTACGACAGCCATCAGCGGGGCGGTGGATTCCAGTTTTACTCTGGTGGAAGATCGGCGCGGCAGCGGTAAGGCGAAGCTCTCCTGCATCGGTCGTGACATTGAATACCGGGAGTTGTCTCTGGAACGCAACGTTGAAAACGTGTGGGAGATGGTAGCAGACAGCAGAACGCAGCCGGAGCTACTGGGCGACCGGATCACCTATCTGGTCTCTGAACTGATGCGCGACCGTACGAAATTTATCGGCACTCCCACAGAGCTGTCTGAAAAAATCGACCCTGTCGGTATGGAGCGTATCTCGCCTAAGAAAGTGTCCCGCCTGATCCTGCAAAACCTTGACGCGCTAAGCAAAATCGGAATTTCCGGTATGGTGCGCCGCAGCAACGGGAAGCGGCTCATCGAGCTGCGCCGTGCCGAAAGTGACGATGCCCAGGGTGTACCTGTGGTCGCCCCTGTTGACCCTGTTGGGGCGCTGTGCGGCGATTTGCGGGAGATTGCCGGGCATGGCGAGTAAACACCCGCAGGGAAAAAGAAACGCCGTTTGTGGCCATTTGTGGCCGAAAGCGGAGCGCGGGTGTTCGGTGCAGGGAAATCACCTCCTTGGAGGTGGCCAGCATCGCGTTTGTCTGGTCTGCGGCAACGCCGCTGCCCGACTTCCGCATGAATTCCGGGCAGAAGCCCGGGCCCACTTTATCTACGATTTGGAGGAAACGACATGAAAAAAGATGTTAAATTCAGCACCCGCATGGCGTCCACAGACCGGGAGGCCATCAAGGAGTTGGCGAAGCAGTCCGGGATGTCCATGAGCGACTACGTCACTGCCTGCTGCCTGGGAAAGCAGGTGGTGGTCATCGACGGCCTGAAAGAAGTGCTGAAGGAGCTGAAGTCCATCGGCAGAAATCTGAACCAGCTCGTCACCCTGGCGCACATGGGACGAGTGACCGTGATCGATCTGGAAAGCGTATGTCGGGCGTTCTCTGAACTCTGTGGTGCCGTTCGGATGATCCTTGAACGAAAGCGCTGGTAAGCTATGGCTATCATCAGCTTCACAAACTACAAGCGGGGCCAGACCACCGGATGCATGAGCGCCGTGATGCGGTATACCATGCAGGATAAAAAGACCGAGTTCGAGGGGCAGCAGTTGGTCACAGGTATCAACTGTCAGCCGGAATCTGTCTACGCGGATTTCATGACCACCAAGCGGCTCTACCACAAGACGGACGGTGTACTGTTCTATCACATGGTACAGAGCTTCCCGAAAGGCGAAGCAGTCGACCCGGTCACCGCTCACGCGGCCGCGCTGAAGCTGGCCGAGTACTATGAGGGATACGAAGTTCTGGTCTGCACCCACACAGACCGTGAGCACATCCATTCCCACTTCCTCATCAACTCGGTCAATTTCGATACCGGACGGAAACTGCATATCGCAAAGGAGCAGCTCCAGGAACTGCGGCAACGCAACGACATGGTCTGCAAGGAGTTTTCACTTCCTGTATTTCAACCCAGGGAACAAAAGCAGAAAACAAAGACTATGACCATCGGAGAGTATCACACGGCGGCCCGCGGTCAGAGCAAGAAGCTGCAGCTCATGAATATCATCAATGACTGTATGCGCCACGCTTCCAACCGCGAGGAGTTCATTGCGCTGATGGAGAGCGAGGGCTACAAGGTTCGCTGGGAAAAGTCCCGAAAGAATATCACCTATACCACGCCGAGTGGCTGGCAGTGTCGGGACCGTTTGCTGTTCGGTGACAAATATCTAAAGGAGAACATGGAATATGAATTCAGGATCAGAGAAGAAATTATCTATGGACGAGCTCATGGCCCTGAACCGGCCCGAGCCTTCACCGCAGCCGACAGCGCGGGAGTCGAGTTCACCGATCACGCCCATTGTCATCCAGTGTCCGCTGCCGGAGGCTCTGACGATGCTGACACAGAAGACAGAATCCATCGGGTGGGAAGTGCGTGGAATGCGGGAGTATCTTCCGAACCTGAGATCACACACAGACCTGACAGCGGTGCAGAACAGCATGGCGGAGATCCAGAAATCGTTGACGGAGATGACCACTCTGCTGGAACAGGCTGGGAAGAAGAAAGAAAAGCATTCCTGCAAATGGCTGGACTGGCTTCCGGACTTCGACCTGATCGTAGTGGCCAAATGGATCGTACTGGTACTGCTCATCGTGGCGGCACTGCTGGGGATGGGGTATGGCACAGCGACAGTGGTCAGCAACATCCGCAACCTGTTTCTATGAAGCCGCTCCACGCTGGACTGTATGGTCTGGCGGTAACTGGAGCGTTACTGGATGATGGTAACGAAGATGTCGAGGAACGTTACCGCCGTATCCAGGCAGAACAGGAAGCCAAAAATATCGGCGCTGTCATCGGACTGGTGGCCGGCGTAGCCATGGTGCTCACACAGGATGAGCAATCATCTACAGAACAGCAGTGGACCGAAGATCAGCAGGCAGAACAAACACAGCAGCAGACCATGTAACGGTCTGCTATTTTTGTTGCCTGACTGTAGCGTCAGGGGAAAGGAACGATATGGCGTATAAATTCAAATACAATGAGCGTCCCCGCTCCTACAGTGAAGAAAAGCATGGAGATGAGGATATTCCCTCTGCCAAGGCAGTGCGGGATACCGCAGTGGAAGAAAGGGACGGCAAGATTATAAAAAGCCGCCGACAGCATGTATGCGGCAGAGAGTACATTGTGTTCGCGGAATTCAGTTTCGGAGGAACGCAATCTACGGTCGATCTTATGAAACAGGTCATCGACCTGGAGCAGGACGCAAAAAATATTTCCGCCTGAAAAACAGGTTCGCATAGACAAACAAACCGATTGAGGGTATTGTATGGTTGCAATCTCTCAATCGGTTTGGCATTTTATGAAGGAGGTCAATATGTTACAGCCAAACCAAAAGATCACGGCGCTCTATTGCCGTCTGTCCCGAGATGATAATCTGGAGGGCGACTCCAACAGTATCCAGAACCAAAAACTTATCCTGCAAAAGTACGCCGATGAGAATGGGTTCCAGAACACCAGATTTTATGTGGACGATGGCTATTCCGGCGCGAATTTCAATCGCCCAGCCTTTGAACAGATGATGGATGACATGAGCAACGGCGACATCGCCGTCATCATCACAAAGGATCTTTCCCGCCTTGGAAGAAACCAACTGCACACCGGTCTTTATATCGAGGAGATATTCCCTTCCAATGATGTGCGCTACATCGCTGTCAACGACAATGTTGACACCAAGTATGAAAACAGCAACGAGCTGATGCCTTTCAAGAATTTGTTCAATGAGTGGCACGTGCGGGACTGCAGCCGCAAGGTGCGGAATGTAGTGAACGCCAAGGCACAGCGGGGAATCCGGGTGGGGACACGAGCTCCTTACGGCTACCGCAAGGGTGCAACCAAGGACTCTCCTCTGTTGGTGGATGAGGAGGCGGCGGCTGTCGTCAAACGCATCTTCGCCATGTGCGCCGGCGGAATGGGACCAGCCCAGATTGCAAAGCAGCTCAAGAAAGAATGCATCTACAGTCCATCCATGTACGCCTATACGAAATTCGGCACATCCCATTCCGGGCTGAATGCAGAGCGGCCCTACAACTGGACTGGCGACATGGTGGCGGATATGCTTCAGAACATGGTCTACCTTGGGCACACGGTCAACCTTCGCTACAGCACCAAGTCCTACAAGGACAAAAAACGATGTGAACGCCCCAAATCAGAGTGGCTTATCTTTGAGAATACTCATGAAGAGCTGGTGGATCAGGAAACCTGGGATATCGTACAGGAGGTGCGATCTCATAAGCGCCGCCGCACGAATATGGATGAGCAGAATATGTTCTCTGGATTGGTGTATTGTGCGGACTGCGGTAAGCCCATGGTATTGCACCGGGCGCACACCATGAAGCCGGAACAGAATCATTTCACCTGCCGCACCTACAAGAAGGACGGGGCAGAAGTGTGTAGCGCTCACTATATCCGGGAAGTGGCACTGAAGGAAATCGTGCTGGAAACAATCCGCAGAGCCACAGAGTTTGCCAGGAGCGACCCGGAGCGGTTCGCCGCATATATTCAGCAAAAGCAATCTACTGAGGTGGCAAAGGAGATCCGGGGGGTGGAACGGGAATTGTCCACGATGCGGAAACGGGATGGCGAACTGGATGTAGTGTTCAAGCGGATGTATGAGGACAGCGCCTTGGGACGGGTGAGCAATGAGCAGTTCCGTTTGCTGTCTGAGGCATACTCCAAGGAGAAAGCGCAGCTGGCTGAAGCCATCCCTGCCACGGAGGAGCGCCTGGAGAAACTACGCAGTAGCATGGCCAACGCCAAGAACTTCATCGCCAAGGCCAGAAAGTTCACCGACATGACGGAACTGACCCCGGAACTGCTCCGCACCTTTGTGGCGAAAATCATCGTGTATGAGAAAGAGGTCAAATACTCCAAGCACGCACCGCAGAAGATCCACATCTGTTTTCGGGACTTCAACCTCAACGAGACAGACGATATGCTTCTATGCGGAGAGACAACAGAAAAGGCAGACAGTACAATTGCACTGCCTGCCTAATCCGAGGACACGCTTCAAGGTACCCCTATCAGGAGTAGCGGAAGCCGCTCCTTTTTCTTTTGATTGAATCCATTCTAACACAAACTCACTGTGCGTCGATCTTTTCCTTCAGCTCTGTGAGGTACATCCACCGCTCTGTTTTTTCCTCCAGAGCGGCTTCCAGCTCCGCCTGTTTGTCCTGCAATTCCTGGAGACGCACATAATCGCTGCCGCAGGCCCCCTGGGCTTCCTCGCACTCCCGGATCTGCTGCTCCAACGCGGCCAGATCCTCGTCGATGGTCTCGAACTCCCGCTGCTCCTTGAAAGAGAATTTCAATTTCCGCTCCCGGGGCCGCTCCTGAGCCGCCTTGGGCTTTTCCACCTTGGCGGGCGCTTCTTCCTCTTTCCGCTTGGCCTTCCAGTCAGACCAGTTGCCGCTGTAACGCAGCACTTCGCCGTCCCGCACCTCAAAGACCTGCTCCGCCAGCTTATCCAGCAGGAATCGGTCATGGGACACGATAAGGATAGGCCCCGGAAAGCCCTGCAGATAGTCCTCCAGAATGGAGAGGGTCATCACATCCAGATCGTTGGTCGGCTCGTCCAGCAGCAGGACGTTGGGGGCTTCCATCAGAATGGACAACAGGTACAGCCGCCGCCGTTCTCCGCCGCTGAGCCGTCCGATGGGGACTGACTGCAAATCGCTGGGGAACAGGAACCGCTCCATCATGGCCTTGGCGGTGAAGGTACCCTCGTCGGTGCGGACCTCGTCGCCGATGTCATGGATAAAATCGTAGACACGCTGGTTCAGATCCAGCTCCCGGCCCTCCTGAGAAAAGTGGCCGATCTTCACAGTGGTGCCGATGTCCACCGTGCCGCTGTCCGGGGACAGTTCCCCGGCAAACAGCCGCAGCAGCGTGGATTTTCCGGCGCCGTTGTGTCCCACAATGCCGATGCGGTCATTCCGCAGCAGATTGTAGGAGAAGTCGCGAATAACCGTGCGGCTCTCGTAGGTCTTGCTGACATCGTGCAGTTCGATCAGCTTTTTACCCAGACGGCTGGACGCTGCCGCCAGCTGCACGGTATCGTCCGTCTCCGGGGCCTCCTGATTTTTCAAGGCCTCATATCGCTCGATGCGGTCTCGGCTCTTGGTGGTCCGGGCCCGGCAGCCCCGCATGATCCACTCCCGCTCCGTCCGCAGGATAGACTGCCGCTTCCGCTCGCTGGCCTCCGCCATCTCCGCCCGCTGGGCCTTCAGCTCCAGATATTTGGAATAGTTGGCCTCGTAATGATACAGCTTACCCCGGCTCAGCTCCGTGATGTGGTTCACCACCCGCTCCAGAAAATAGCGGTCATGGGTCACCATCACCAGTCCGCCCTTGAAACGGCGAAGCCAGTCCTCCAGCCAGGCAGTCATCTCCGCGTCCAGATGGTTGGTGGGTTCGTCCAGCACCAGCACATCCGCCGGGTGGATCAGCGCCGCCGCCAGCGCCACCCGCTTCCGCTGTCCGCCGGAGAGGGTCCCCACCGGCTGGGCAAAGTCCGTCAAGCCCAGCCGGGTGAGCATGGCCTTGGCCTCATAGTCCAGAAGGGCCCGGGTGTCTGGGGAAAACCCGGCAAAGACCTGCTCCAGCACCGTGGCCCCCGCCTCCATGGGGGGATTCTGGGGCAAAAAGCACACCTGAACATTGGGGTCTCGGGTGACGCTGCCCTGGTCGGGGGGCTGCTGGCCGGCCAGGACCCGGAGAAAGCTACTCTTTCCCGTGCCGTTGATGCCGATCAGGCCCACCTTGTCGCCCTGGCTGAGGTAGAGGGTCACGTCGTCCAGCAGTGGCTTGAGGCCGAAGTTGAGGCTGATGTGTTCTGCGGAGAGCAGCATAGGGGATTCCTCCTTTGGGTCCCTGTGGGGGACGGTGTGGTTGTGGCTGGATGGGCAAAAGGATGGTTTTTCTCCTGCGCCGTTGGAACGGCGGGAACTTGGCCCTCCCGGGCGGGGCCCTATTTCTTGGAAGAAATAGGGGAAAGAACACCAAGGGGAAGGAGGTTCCTTCCCCTTGGAACCCCATTCTCTGGTGGGAGGAATGGGGGAAGGTGGTTGGTCAGGTAGGGGCCTGGCCTGCGGCCTCCAAGACCAACGCCTCATGGCCCGCCCACCAGCTCGGGCGGGCGGGAGAAGTGGTTTGTTGACGGGAGGAGAAAGCGGGAAACCAAACGGTTCCTCTCTGCCTTCTCCCAAAGGGTACCTACCCACGTCCCCAGCCCGCCCAGCCGGTGGGCGGGCCGTTACGGGCCTTCCAATGTGAGGGCCGCAGGCCGGGTATCCCGTAAGAAGTACAGCCTCCCCCCACACAACCCCACCAGAGAAGGGGGTCCCGGGGGAGGAACCTCCTCCCCCGGGGGTTCTTTCCCCCATTTCTTCCCAAGAAATGGGGCCCCGGCCGGGCAGGCCAAGGTTCCCTGCCGTTCCAACGGCGACCGAAAGGAACGCCTCCCCCACCGGAGAGATACTCCTACTCCACCCCTCGATAGTAAAGCCCCCGGGTAAAGGCCCGCGGCGGCTCCCCCGCCCCCTCCCGGTAGGCCCGAAACACCCGGGCGCATTCCCCGGGACCCTCCCGCAGGAAGGCCAGCCGGGCATAGGCCGCCCCGGCGGTCCGCCAGTCGGTCTTGTCCGCCAGCCACAGGGGCTTGGCGTTGAAGAGCTCATTGCGGCAGCCCCAGGCCGACTCCACGGGGAAGTGTTCCCCCTTCCGGTCCCCCAGGGACTGAGGCTTGTCCTGGCAGTGGCAGCCCTGCCCCCGGTTTCGGAGGATGCAGTGCTCCATGAGCATCAAAGGCAGCCGGCCATAGACCAGCAGCTCCAGGTCCAGGGGCTTGCTCAGGTCCCGAATCTGGGCCAAACGGCTCTCAAAGGACGCAGTGGCCGAGGCAAACCCCAGCCGGGCCAGCTCCGCCGCCGTCTCGTCGTTGGTCAGGCCCAGCCCAAAGTCTCCCCGGGGAATCAGTCCAAAGGAGCGAGCCAGGGGAAGCTGTCCGATGTGCCCCAGCAGGGCCTGGGTGACCCCTGCCTGGCGGGCGGCTTCCAGCTCTCTCCGCAGCCGGGGCAGCTCCCGGTCCCAGACCACCCGGGGCAGAACAACCCCAAACCCGATGTCTGGATACGCCTGGGCCCACCGGCGCAGGGCGTCCTCATGGCCCGGGAGCTCCTGGCAGGGCAGATAGACCAGGGCGGGGCCCTGGTCCAGGCAGTCCGGCGTCAGCTGCTCCCACCGGCGGAAGGACAGGGTAAACGCCGGCACACCCGCCCGCCCTCTCTCCGGGGCGGCCGGAACAAAGGGAAGGGTCCGCCGGGCAGGGGGCTGGGTGCGGGCCCGGTCCAGTTCCTCCAAGGCCTGGCGGCGCAGGCTGTTCACCGCCGCCTGGCCGATGGCGTGGGCGGGCAGCTTGGTGACGAAGGCGGCGTCCATGCCGTAGTTGGCCAGCGACACGGCTACATTGGCCTCGCCGCCGCCGAAGGTGGCTTGCAGCTGATCGTCCTGAAAGAAGCGGTAGTAGCCGTTGGGGGCCAGCCGCAGCATGATCTCGCCGAAGGTGACAATGCGTTTGCTCATAGTGATTCCTCCTTATCTGCGAACCAGATGAATGGCGAAGCCGCCAAATTCACCGTCGATATAGATGGCCTTGGTGCTGCCCTTGGCATCCGTCTTGCGGGTCTCCGGCAGGCAGCGGATGCCGCACAGGCCCAGATGATACACCGCCCGGTCCAAGTTGCTGGTGGCGATGGCGATGTGCCCGTGGGTGCCACGGCCGGGGGTCTTGGTACACTCCACGGCGTGGAGGGCCTGCACGGAGGAGTTGCCCATCTGATAGGCAAAGCCGAACATATCGCACAGGGTGCGAGCCAGTCGGTCGGCCTCGGCCTCGCTGCCGCAGTTGACGCCCACATGGTCCAGCGAGAAGCCCAGCATGGTGCGGACGGCCTCCCGGCTCAGGCGGGTGATCTCCGCCCAAG
>ENA-OQQW01000851-OQQW01000851.1-human-gut-metagenome-genome-assembly--contig:-NODE-851-length-19315-cov-8.505659_pt1 | contig 19315 bp, 15 predicted proteins | sample MGYA00243234_ERZ505098 | MGnify/ENA primary metagenome ERZ505098 (study PRJEB26097, sample SAMN02712086) | human gut metagenome | biome: Gut microbiome | host: Homo sapiens | place: Denmark: Copenhagen... | reverse complement strand
TGGTGGTGTTGCCAATGCCCATCTCCCCCGTGGCCAGCAGCTGCACCCCCGCCGCCTTCTGCGCCCGGACAAGCCCGATGCCCGCCGCAATGGCATCCACCGCCTGCTGGCGGGTCATGGCAGGGCCGGTGGTGAAATCCGCCGTCCCGGCGGCAATGCGGCAGTTCTGCACTCCGGGCACCGGCTCCCCGGCCATGCCAAGGTCCACAGGCACCACTTCACAGCGGGCCGTTTTTGCCATCTGGCAGACACTGGTGCGCCGGGCGGCAAGGTTCTCGGCCACGGCCCGGGTCACGCTCTGGTCCGTCTGGCTCACGCCCTGCGCCACCACGCCGTTGTCGGCGCAGAGCACCAGCACGGCCCGGCGGGAAAACGCCAGCTCTGCCGTGCCGGTCAGGGCGGCGGCATCCTCCAGCATGGTCTCCAGCATGCCCAGCCCGCCCAGCGGCTTGGCCAGGCTGGCCCAGTGAGCATGGGCGGCGGTGCGTGCGGTCTCGTCCGGCCGGGTGATCTTGGAAAGAAGCTGTTTCAGTTCAAGCTCTGTCATTGGTCCTGTTCCTCTTGATGATAGTGTGCGGCGGCATCCACGAACCGCCGGGGCAGAGCCGTGCCCGCCCAATACAAATGCGGGAAGCCCGCATAGAAATGCTCGTTTGCAAAGCCGCAGTCCCATTGTTTCCCGTTGGGCTTTGCGGCGGTAAAGCCGGTGCCGTTGTCTGTGGAATCCCAGTGGTGGAACTCGTGCACCGGCAGACGCTCCCCGGCGCGAAACAGCATACTGTCGGCGCGGGCAATCAATGCCGCGTATCCAAACCGCACCAGCCTCCCCACCCGAAAGCCCTGCCCCGGCAGAACGCCTGCCATGGGCCAGCATTTTCCGTTGGCATCCTCCAGGCTCTGGCCCAGATAGAGAAAGCCCCCGCACTCGGCCACCGTGGGCAGACCGCGCTCCACAGCCCGGCGCACAGAGGCCAGCATGGAGCGGTTCGCGCTCAACTGCCCGGCATACAGCTCCGGGTAGCCGCCGGGCAGGTAGAGCCCGCCGATCTGCTCCGGCAGGGCGGAGTCCTGCAGGGGGCTGAACCAGCAGAGCTCCGCCCCCGCCCGCTCCAGTGCTTCCAGCGTTTCGGCGTAGGTGAAGCAAAACGCCGCATCCCTTGCAACGGCAATGGGAACGCGGGGGCGCTGTTCCTCTCCTCCCTGGGGCGGCAGCTCTCCCGCAGGGGGGAGCCGATCGGTGTGCACCAAAGGCGCTGCGCACTCGGTCAGGGCAAAAAGCTTTTCCCAATCCACCACCAGCGCATCGGCCATCCGGCTGATCTTCTGCTGCAGGTCCGCGATCTCCCCGGCAGTTTTCAACCCTAAGTGGCGGCTCTCAAGGGCGGCATCCGGCAGGTGGGGCAGATAGCCCAGCACCGGCAGGCCGGTCTCCCGTTCCAGCATGGGAGCCAGCAGAGCATACAGATGGGCGGCGCAGTCATTGAGCAGGATGCCCGCCAGATGGCTGGGGGTGCGGAACTGCTTCAGTCCGTTGATCTGGGCCGCCAGTGTCAGGCTGGCCCCTCTGGGCTGGACCACCAGAAGCACCGGCAGGCCCAGCGTATCGGCCAGATGCCAGGCACTGGCGGTATCACTCACGCCGCCCAGTCCATCGTAAAAGCCCATGGCACCCTCGCACACGGCTGCCCCGTGCCCGGCGGCGGCCTGCGCATAGAGCGCGCGCACCGTCTCCGGCGCGGAGAAAAACAGGTCGAGGTTGTGGCTCTCCACCCCCAGCACGGCCCGGTGAAACATAGGGTCGATATAGTCCGGCCCGCTCTTGAAGGAACAGGGGTCCTGCCCCCGCCGCTTGAGCGCCGCCAGCAGAGCGCAGGTCAGTGTGGTTTTGCCGCTGCCGGAACAGGGCGCGGCCACAAGAAATTGGATCATTTACGTTCTCCTGTGATAAGGAAGATGGGGTTATTGGCCATCAGCAGGTGGAGCCTGCCCGCAGGCCGGGTGCGGCTGACTGCGATCTGCGTTACCTCCGCAGCAAGGCCGTGGGCAGTCAGTGCGGCCACGGCGGCGCTCAGCGTTTCCAGCGCAATGGCAGAGATGCAGATGCGGGCGTTCGGATTCCGGGCAAGCACCATGTCCACCACAGCCTCCATGCCCCCCTTGGTCCCGCCGATGAACACGGCATCCGGGGCGGGCAGGTCAGCCAGCGCGGCGGGGGCGCGGCCCTCCACCAGTGTCAGGTTGCAGGCGTGGAACGTTTCCCGGTTCTGCCGGATGAGCCCACAGGCCTCCGGGTCACACTCCACGGCATACACATGCCCCCGGGGTGCGGCCAGTGCCAGCTCCACGCTCACGCTGCCGGTGCCCGCGCCCACATCCCACAGGGTATCGCCGGGCTGCACGGCCAGCTTGGCCAGCGCCGCCGCCCGCACCTCCTGCTTGGTCATGGGCACCTCTCCCCTGTGGAAGGCTTCATCTGGGAAGCCGGGCACCCGCCGGGGCGGCTGAGGAAGATGCTCCACAAGCAGAACGCTCAGGCTTGCAAACTGCTTTTGCGCAAACTCCTGCGCCGTGCCGAACAGGATCTTCTCCTCTGCCCGGCCCAGCTCTTCGCCCACCAGCACATGGGCATCGCCCAGCCCGGCAGCAGCCAGCCGGCCGCAGAGGGAGGCAGGCGTTTCTGCCCCGCCGGTCAGGAAAAACACCGGCTTTCCCCCGGCTGTCAGGCACTCGGCCACCGGGTCGCAGGCACAGCCGTGGGCCGAGACCAGCTTCCACTCCTGCCAGGAGCGGCCCACCGCAGCGGCCAGCAGCTGAACGCTGGAAAGCCCCGGCAGCACCCGGCAGGAGATGCCAAAGGCCCGCAGCATCGGCAGCAGCTGGGCCGCACCGGAGTAAAACCCGGTGTCGCCGCTGTACACAAGGGCAGCATCCACCTCCGGGTCAGCCGCCAGCGCGGCAAGGACATCCTCAGGCTGATACAGGGCCTTCCGGTGTTCCGTGCAGCCCTGCGGCAGCTGTTCCAGCAGGCGCTTTGCCCCCAGGATCAGTCCGGCGTTCTGCAGGGCGGCAAGGCCCTGCGCGGTCAGGCTTTCCGGCGTGCCTGACCCCATCCCGATGAGTGTGATCATTGCAGCATCTCCTTACAATGTGTCAGGATCTGTTCCGCCGTTTCGCCCTGCTCGGCCGGGCGGCGGATGACGATGAGCTGAGCCCCGGTGTCCCGCGCTGCCCGGACTTTTTCTTCAAAGCCGCCCGCCGCGCCGCCATCTTTGGTAACGAGGAAGCGGATGGCAAACTGCTCCATCAATGCCCGGTTCAGCGCATAGGAGAACGGCCCCTGCATGGCAATGATGTTCTTATGGGGGATATCTGCCCCCTCGCAGGCGGCAATGCCCTCCCGGGTGGGCAGAACACGGGGAAAGAGCCGTGCCGGTTCCAGCACAGCAAAGGCAGAAAGCTCCTTGGCCCCGGTGGCAAGCAGGACATTTCCCTGCGTCCGGGCCAGAAATCCCGCCGCATGGGCCGCGGAGGCAAACACCATGCTCCCGGCGGGCAGCGGGCTTTCGGGCCGGAGCAGGCGGCGGTACTCCGCGCCCGCTGTTTTGCAGGCTGCCCGGATGTTCCGGGTGGCCTCCACCGCATACGGATGGGTCGCATCCACGCAGAGGTCAGCCCCCTGCAGCAGGGCGGTCATCTCCTCCGGGGTCAGCCGCCCGCAGTGGACGGTGATGCCGGACCTTTCGCCCTGTTCCTCAGCCCCCAGCGGGGTGGCCACGCTGACCAGTACCTCGGCCCCCAGTGCGGCCAGCTGCTTCGAAAACACACGGCCCTCGGTGGTGCCGCTGAATACCACGGCCCTCATGCGCGGTACCCCCGCGGCGTGACCATCCGCCCGCTCAGCTGGCGGGTCTGGGCGTTGCCGACAAACACGGTGGTGAACATATCCACCGGGGTGGTTTCCAGCGCGGCCAGCGTCAGAACGCGGCTTTCCTGCCCCTCCCGGCCAATGTTCCGCACAATGCCGCAGACCGTTCCGGGTGCTTTGCCGTTTGCCAGCAGGATGCGCACCGCCCGCGCCAGATAGTCCGGCCGCCCCTTGGAAGAGGGGTTGTACAGTGCGATGCAGAAATCCCCCATGGCTGCTGCCGCCAGCCGCCGCTCAATGACCTCCCACGGCGTAAGCCGGTCAGAGAGGGAGAGCACACAGAAATCGTGGGCCAGCGGGGCACCCAGCACCGCACCGCCGCTCAGGGCGGCGGTCAGGCCGGGCACCACCTCCACCGTCACGTCCGGGAAGTGCTCGGCCAGCTCCAGCAGAGGGCTTGCCATGCCGTAGACCCCGGCATCTCCCGAGCAGACCAGCGCCACCGCCCTGCCGCTCCGGGCCGTTTCCAGTGCCCAGCGGCAGCGGTCGATCTCCTTGGTCATGCCGGTGGAATAATAGAGCTTGTCCGGGAAGTAGGGGCGCACCAGATCCAGATAGACCGTATAGCCGCACAGCACCTCGGCTTGCGTTAAGGCGCTCTGCGCCTGTGCGGTCAGAAACCGGGGATCCCCGGGCCCAAGCCCGACAACAAAAACAACATTAGGCATCCTGCCACCTCCAATCCGGGGCAAAGGGACGAAGCGCCAGCGCAAAGGTCACGCCGCCGCCCGCCTGTTTGGGAAGAATGATCGTGCCGCCTGCCGCCTGCACCGCCGCCCGCTCGCAGACATTGTCCACACCGGTCACGCTCCGGACAAAGGCCGAAGGTGTGAACTGCCCGGGGGCGTTCTGCAGCTGTGCGGCAGAATAGAACTGCACCGGCCAGCCGTGGATTCTGCAAAATTCCAGCAGGCCCGGCTCATGGGCTTTCAGGTCGATGCTGGCTGCCGCCGTGATGCACACTGCTGCAAGGCCGTGGGCCGCGCAGAACTGTGCAAAGGCCGCTTCCAGCTGTGCGGCGCTGGTCCCCCGCCTGCACCCGATGCCCAGCACACCGATCTTCGGGATCAGGTGCAGCGCATCGCCCGCCGGGAAAAGGGTCAGGGCAAAGTCGGCGCGCTCTGCCTCCCCCGCCGGGACCACCCCGGCAGGGGCCTGCCCGGCAATGGGGAATTCCGACCGATACCGCACCGGCCCGCCCGCCAGCAGTCTGCTGCTGACGCGCTTGATGCGCTCTGGCTCCAGCACGGCGCAGTTCTGATGCCTAGCCCACGCATCCACGGCAAACACACCGTTGGCATCGGTGGCCGTGGTAATGACCGGCACCGCACCGCAGACCGCCGCCAGCGCCCGGGCCAGATCGTTGGCCCCGCCCAGATGGCCCGAAAGGATCGGCACCGCAAAATGGCCGCACTCGTCCAGCACCACCACGGCAGGGTCCACCGCCTTGTTCCGGCAGTGGGGCGCAATGGCCCGTACCGCAATGCCCACAGCCCCCACAAAGATCAGGGCATCCGCATGGGCGAACTGCTCTGCAGCCCAATCGGCAAGGCTAGGCCCACCATGGCCGCAGCGGTCTACGGTGCCGGGCAGGGCACTGGCCAGCTTTTGGGCCAGCGCCAGCCCTTTTTCCGTAAAGGCGAGATAAGCGCGGGTCACTGGTCTGCCCCCTTGCGGAACTCCGTCGTAAAGGTTGGGTCGTAGAGCTTGCTCCGCTCATACCGGGTACCCAGAAAATCCCCCACCACGATGAGCGCCGTCTTGGTGATGCCGTTGGCGCGGGTGCTCCCGGCCAGCGTGCCCACGGTGCAGCGCACCACCTTCTGCTCCGGCCAGCTGGCCTTGTAGACCACGGCGGCAGGGGTCTCCGGCGTGTAGGCTCCGCCTGCCAGCAGGGCCTGCTGCACCTTGTCGATGAGGCCGATGGAGAGGAAGATCACCATAGTTGCCCCATGGGCGGCAAGGCTGGCCAGCTTCTCCTTTTCCGGCACCGGGGTGCGCCCCTCCATCCGGGTGATGATCACGGTCTGGCTGATGGTGGGCAGGGTGTACTCGGCGTTCAGCGCCGCCGCCGCCCCGCAAAAGCTGGACACGCCGGGGGTATCATCGTAGGGGATGCCGTCCGCATCCAGTGCGTCCATCTGCTCCCGGATGGCCCCATACAGGCAGGGGTCGCCGGTGTGGAGCCGCACGGTGGTCCCGCCTGCGGCTTCCACCCGGCGCATCACGTCCAGCACCTGTTCCAACGTCATCTCGGCGCTGTTGTAAACGGCGCACTCCGGCTTCGCCAGCCCCAGCAGAGCCGGGTTGACCAGACTGCCCGCATAAATGATGCAGTCGGCTTCCTGCAGCAGGGCCGCGCCCCGCCGGGTGATGAGGTCAGGTGCGCCGGGGCCTGCGCCTACAAAATGTACCATCTCAATGCTCCTTCCATTCGTTCAGCAGTTGTGCGGCAGTGTCGGTGGCTCCCAGCGGGCCGTGCTGGTTGGAAAACAGCACCGCCCCCACCCGGAACGCCCCGCAGGCCCGCCGGTCAAGGTGGAGCTGGACTGCCCGCAGCAGGCTTTCCAGCACCGGAGCCCGCAGACCGGCGCTGTCCAGAAGTTCCAGACAGGCATCGGTGGTGGCAGCGTTCATCAGGGCGGCGCAGACTTCCCGGGAAGCGCCGCAGAGCGCCGCATGGGTGCAGAACAGCTCGGTGCGGCAGTCAGCAGTGTGGGAATGGGTGTTCATAATACCGCCCGCCACCTTGACCAGCTTGCCCACATGGCCCACCAGAAGCACCTCTTCAAAGCGGGCCGCAGCAGCCATATCCAGCGTGTCTCCAATAAAGTTCGAGGTTTTCACCACCGGAACAGCGTGAAACCCCGGGTATCTTTCGTGCAGATAGTCCAGCCCGTAATTGCCGGGGGCCAGGATGAGCCGCCTGGGGCTGCCCGCCCGGAGAGCGGCCTGATTCATTTCCAGCTGGATGGTATCCAGGATCGCCTGCTGGCTCATAGGCTCCACAATGCCGCTGGTTCCCAGCACCGAAAGTCCGCCCTCGACCCCGATGTGGGGGTTGAAGGTGCGCTTTGCCACCTCTTCCCCGCCCTCGATGGAGATGGTCACGGCAAAGCCGCCGGTGTAGCAGGCGCTCTCGGCTTCCCTTTGCAGGGCCTCAGCAATCATCTGCCGGGGCACATGGTTGATGGCAGCTTCCCCCACCGGCTGATCCAGCCCGGCCTTGGTCACCCGGCCCACGCCCTTGCCGCCGGAGATGCGGATCTCGGTGGTATTGGGCAGCAATTCTACGGCGGCGATCACGGGCAGGCCGGTGGTCACATCCACATCATCCCCGCCGTCCTTCTCAATGGCGCATTCGGCACCGGCTCCGGCGGGGCGGCAGTACAGCGGAGCCACCTCCACCACGATGCCCTTCGGCGTGCGCAGGGCAACGCTCTCCGGGGCATGGCCAGTGAGCAGGAGCCGCGCGGCCCCCGCCGCACCCAGCGCCGCGCAGGTGCCGGTGGTGTACCCGCAGCGGAGCAGCTTCTGCCCACTGCGGACGTAATGTTCAAACTTTGGCCCGGCAGGCTTTTCCGGGCCGAACACGGCCTCGTACTGCTCCTTGGTCAGGCTGTACAGCGCCCGGATGTTCTCCGGGGCAAAGGCCTCCTTTGGGGTCAGCACCCCCGAAACGCTGTGCGGGAACACGCAAACCACCGCATCCGCGATCTTCTGCGCCATGTCCAGCTCGTGCAGGCTGACGATCACGGCCAGCCCCTGCTCATGGGCCAGCTTCTGCAGGATGGTCAGCAGCTCGATCTTGCCCTTGACATCCAGAAAAGAGGTCGGCTCGTCCAGCAGCAGAACTCCGGGCTGCTGGCAGATGGCACGGGCCAGCAGAACGCGCTGGCGCTGGCCGTCGCTGATGCAGTTGAAATCCCGGCCCGCCAGAGGGGAAGCCCCCACCAGTTCCAGCGCGTCCCGCACGGCCTGCCGGTCGGCATCGGACAGGATACCCAGCCGCCCGGTATAGGGGATGCGCCCGGCGGCGGCAAACTCAAAGCAGGAAGTCAGCTCGGTGCGGCGGGTATGGGGCAGCATCAGGGCCAGCTTCCGGGCCCGGGCCGGGCCGGTGTAATCGGTCAGGCTGCGGCCATCCAGCAGGACAGCCCCGCCCATAGGGGCCAGCTGGCCCGCCAGCGTTTTGAGCAGGGTGGATTTGCCCGCGCCGTTTGGCCCGATGAGGGCCAGGATCTGCCCCGGCACCGCCCCCAGCGTGATGCCGGAAGCAAGGGGCGCGCTGCCATAGCCGATGGCCAGCTCTTTCGTTTCACAGCGGTATTTCATCGCACACCCTCCTGACCCCGGCGCACCAGCAGCCAGATGACCACCGGTGCACCAAACACTGCCGTTACGGCGCTGATCGAAAGCTCAGTGGGGGCAAACATGCTGCGGGCGATGAGGTCGCACAACAGGCAGAAGGCGGCCCCGCCCAGGCAGCACCCGGGCAGCACCACCAGCGGCCTTGCGCTGCCGAACAGCTGCTTGACCAGATGGGGCACCGCAATGCCCACAAAGGAGATGGGCCCCGCAAAGGCCGTGACACAGGCGGCCAGCAGGCTGGAAAGCAGCACCAGCAGCCGGGAAAAGGCTTTGACATTGATGCCCACGCTCCGGGCGTAGGCCTCCCCCATCTGGTAGGCGGCCATGGGCTTGGAAAGGCAGAACGCCGCCGCCAGAGCGGGCAGCACCACCAGCGCCGCCGCCCGCACATTGCCCCAGGTCATGCCGGAAAAGCTGCCCTGAGACCAGTTGTGGAGGTTGACGATGTTGCTGTCCTGGGCAAAGGCCACCACAAACTCCGTAACGGCCGAACAGATGTAGCCGATCATTACGCCGCAGATGACAAGGATGCTCATCCGCTGCACCCGCCGGGAGACCGCCAGCACAAAGGCCATGGAGGCCATGGCCCCCGCAAAGGCGGCAGTGATCAGGGTAAGGGAGCTGGTGAGCAGGCCATGGTTCAGAAAAGCCACCATGACCAGTGCCACGGCCAGCTTGGCCCCGCTGGAAATGCCCATGACAAAGGGCCCTGCAATGGGGTTGGCAAAAAAGGTCTGCAGCAGGTAGCCCGCCGCCGAGAGCGCCGCCCCCAGCAGCACCACCATCACGGCCCGGGGCAGGCGCAGCTGGGTGATGATGCCCACGCTCAAAGCGTCCTGCCCGCGGCCGGTCAGGGCCGCCAGCACTGCCCCCGGTGTCAGGGACACACTGCCCCAGAACAGGTTGGCGGCAAACAGCACCGCCAGCAGCAGGGCAAGGATGCCGTAAGAAAGGATCAGGCGCTTTTTGCTGGTCATAGGTTACTCTACTTTCCTCAGAAATTGCAGGTCGGCGGGGTCGTTCTCCGTAAAGACACGGTGCAGGTCGAGCACAAAATCCACCAGCGCCGTACTCTGCTGGAAAAAGCTCTGGGTGGTGCACCAGACACTGCCGCTCTGCACGGCCTTGAACTCGGCCAGCAGGGGGCATTTTGCAACCAGTTCCTCCGTGGTATGCACCACGCCCTCAATGGTGCTGTTGTAAAGGAGCACATCCGCATCCTTTGCACCGGCGTAAAAATCTTCCAGCGGCAGGTTCATGGTGGAAAGGTTGTTGCCGTTGTCGGTCAGGTCCGCAAAAACATAATCACCGCCCGCCATCTCGATCATCTGGGCCACATAGTCGCCGCCCTTGCGCACATTGGCAAGGTTATTGGCTGTGATGGAGAAAAAGGCACAGCGCTTGCCGGTGGGAGCCTGCCCGGTCAGCGGTGCAAGGCGCTCCACCTGCCGGGCGAATTCCTGTTCCGCCAGCTCCTCTTTCCCCAGCAGGATGCCCCAGAACTTGAGCCATTCCAGCCGGGCCAGCGGGCCGCTCTCATAGCTGGAGCGCTCCACCAGCACCGGGATGCCGAACCGTTCCAGCTGCTCCTTGACCTCCGGGGTGTGGTAGATCATGGTGTTCTCGATGACAAGGCCGCAGTTGGCCGCAAGGATCTTTTCGTAGTCCGGGGCGCTGTACTTGCCCGCATAGGCAATGCGCCCGTCCTCCATGGCGGCTTTGGCCTCATCCAGATACCATCCCTCCGCCTGGGTACCGGAAAGGGTCACACTGTCCAGCCCATCCAGCGCGAGGAACAGGTCCATCACCGAGGTGGAGACAAGGTAGATGTTCCGGACGGGCTGACGCAGCACCGTCACGCTCTCGGGCAGGCCTTCCACCTCAGCGGCATCCTCCGGGGTCACAAGGAACTGCTGCCCCGATTCGGTCAGGGTCAGCATGGTATAGCCGCCCTCATAGCAGTCTGCAGTAAACTGTGTGGCGTAATCCAGCGGACAGGCATGGTCAAAGACCAGTTCTTCTGTGCTGGCGGGCGCTGTCTCGGAGGCGGCGCAACCCGACAGGGCCAGTACTGTAACAGGCAGAACGCGCAAGAATTGTTGTCGGGTGATCTTCATAGGGAATAACCTCTCAGTCGCCTTCGGCGACAGCTCCCCTCGTAGGGGAGCCAAGTTTGCGCAGTTGCTCTCTTGCCTCTCCTATTAGGAGAGGTGGCATCGCACGGCGATGCCGGAGAGGTTCAGTTCAGCGCAAAGGTCAGCGTATACTCGATCTCATGGGGGGTGCTCATGGCTACGGTATCGGCAGTGACAGCCAGCGGGGTGCCCAGTGCAGAAACAGGGATCTCAAAGGTGGAGTTGCCCTCGGTGTTGGTGGGCAGATACTTCTCGCCATCCACGATCATGTAATCATAATTGGGGCTGCTCCACAGGACGACAGCGGTCATTTTGCCATCCGCCACGGTCAGGGCGGCAGGGCTTTCCACGGTGGCACGGCCAGAGCCGCCCTCCAGGGTCACATTCACGCTGTATTCACCGTCCGCAGGGGTCTCGGCAGCTTCCTCAGCCTTGGGCTGCGCATTGCGGATGCTCACAGTGTGGTCATACCACTTGCCCTTGGTCCCGAGGAGTGCCAGCTGGAAGTCCTGGTCCACAGCGGCCACGGGGATATCATAGCCGTAGACCTCCTCCGAGGTGCCATCAGAGTAGGTGACGGTATCGGTGGTGGGCAGCAGCCAGTCTGCTTTGTTGGCCTCGGCATCGGCAGCCATGCCAACGTACAGGTTGACGATCTTCTTGGAGGCCAGACTGACGTGGAAGGTCATCTGCCCGTTCTCCACGGTCAGGGTGCCCATGCCATTGCAGGCTTCGTTGGCGTGGAACATGCCGCTGTCGGTGTCGAACTCAGCCGTGTACACGCCGTCCGGCAGGGCAGCTTCGGCAGGCTCGGATGCGGCAGCGCTCACGGCAGAAGCGGCTTCCGAGCTGACCGCAGAGGAAGCAGTGGAAGAAGCCCCGCCGCAGCCGGTGAGGACGGCGGCCAGCATCAGAGAAGCAACGGACAGGGAAACAAACTGTTTGCAGTGCATAAACAAAATACCTCAAAATTTCAGAATTTGAAATGGGAGTGTTTCTCCTCATGCGGGGAAGCTCTCCATAAAAAATGCCCGAAAAGATTTCTCCCTTCGGGCATTGGAATGCGGAATATTAGCCGTTCAGGGAATCAATGGCGGCTTTGGTGTGCTCAATGTAGCGCTGCTGGATGTCCTCGATCTCACCCAGACCGGCGATCTGGCACTCCACGGACGCGAAGTCACCGGAGGCCTGGAACTGGCTCAGCCAGGAATCGTCATCCGCACCGGCCATATCGTTGTTGGCGTGGTCACCGGCAACGACCATCAGGGGACGCAGGATGACCTTGGTGTAACCGGCGGCCTTGACAGCCTCGATGACGTTCTCGCAGGCAGTCTCCTCGGGCTCACCCTCTACCGTACCGATGAACACGTTGTTGTAGCCCAGGGTCTGCATGGCGGTCTGCATCTGGCTGTAGCTCACTTTTGCGGTGTGGGAGGTGCCGTGGCCCATAAAGACGAAGGCGACCTTCTCCTCAGCGGCGGCCTCCAGGCTGTCGAAACCGGCATCCTTCACAGCAGCAGCGGTAACGGCCTTGGCAACAGCTTCCTTGTCGGCGTTGATGACGGCAGCGTCGGCGCCAACCTCGCCCAGCAGGGGCTCAGCAACGGCGACACTCTCGAACTTGTCCTTATACTCGTCGATCATCTCCATCATCTCGTCGTACTCTGCACCGTGCATCAGGTGGGTGGGTTGGACGACCAGGTTCTTCACGCCGTTGGCCACAGCGCGGTCCAGAGCCTGCTGCATGTTGTCGATCTTCTCGCCGTCGCGGGCCTGAACATGGTTGATGATGATCTGTGCGGTGAAGGCACGGCGGACAGACCAATCGGGATAAGCGGCCTGCAGCGCATCCTCGATGCCCTTGATATCCTTCACTCGGCTGTCGTTGAAGGAGGTGCCGAAGGAGACCACCAGCAGCTCATTCTCGCCGATGTCGTCCTGATTGCGGCTGTCGTCCTTGGAAGCATCGCCGGTGTCGCGACCAAAGTAGTCGGGGTCAGCCTCTTCGCCCTCAACCAGCTCCTTCTGGGCATCGGTCAGGGCATCCCATGCGGCCTTGGCGGCCTCACACTGGGCATCGGTGTCATCGGTGCGCTCCTGCACATAGATGGCATCGATCAGGTCTGCAACGTTCTTTGCGGCCAATTCGTCAGCCTCCTCGCCGGAAACCTCGCTGCTGGCAGCAGATCCTGCCGTGCTGGAAGCAGTGGTGCTGCTTGCGGCACCGCCGCAGCCGGTCAGTACACCGGCGCAGAGGGCCAGAGCGGTCAGAGCGGCCGCTGCTTTGTGGATGGTGCGTTTTCTCATTTTTGTTCGTTCCTTTCCTGTTTTTGAACATGATTTTTGCTGAACAGAAGGTACAGGAAAGAGTGCCCTGCAAAACAAAAGGGGCCTTTCTGCTTGCGGGATGGCAAAGCAAAAAGGCCCTTTTCAGTTTTTTCAGGCTTTTTGGGTACAACCAATTCCTCGTGATCTGGGGCTTGCGCCCCCGTACCAACAGCGGGCAGGTTTCCTGGCTGAAAGCTCAACATCCACCGCCGCCTTCCCGGAACATACGTTCCAGTGACCGGTGCAGCTGCACCCTGGCGGTAAACTCCCTTATCACAGTGACGAGATCGTGCGGGATTTGCACCCGCTTCCCTTTTAACGTGCCTGCCCCCGGCCAGAGCCGCGGGCGGTACGCACCTGCTGTTTTCTATTCAGTTCGCTGTTCAGTATAACATACTCAACGGAGGAATGCAATCACCACTCCGGGGAAACTTCCGGGCTCACAGGCGGTGTTTTTTCCCCGATCAGGGCCACCGCCACATCGTTGACATTGGTGCCCGTTGCCCCGGTGATGATCAGGCCATCCACTGCTTTCAGGGCGTGGTAGGAATCGTTGTTCTGCAAAGCAGCGTATCCGCTCCAGCCCCCGGCCTCCAGCGCGGCAAGGGTATCCCCATCCACATAGCCTCCGGCGGCATCGGTGGAGCCGTCTGTGCCATCGCTGCCCACAGAGAACACCGCCGCGTTCAGCCCGGCAATGGCGGGCGCGGCCGCAAGAGCCAGCTCCTGATTTCTTCCGCCAAGCCCTTTTCCGGTCAGGTGAACGATGGTCTCGCCGCCCGCGATGTAGGCCAGCTTTTTCCCCTGCCCTGCCTGGGTGCGGACAATGGAGCCAAGAAAGCTGCCTGCTTCCCGTGCTTCGCAGCAGAGTTGGTCGGTCAGGAGAACCGGTTCATATCCCAGATTCCGGCAGGCGCTGGCCGCGGCACGGCAAAGCTCCCGCACGCTGCCGGTGATCCGGGTGGTCACATTGTCCAGCGTTTTGGGCGTTTCCTGCGCCAGCAGGGCCCGGGCCTGTGCTGAGAGTGCCAGATGATACTTTTCGGCAACGGCAAGCGCCTGGGCGCAGGTGGAGGTATCCGGCACCGCCGGGCCGCTGGCGATCATATCCAGCGGGTCCCCCAGAATGTCGCTCAGCACGATGCTGAACACCTGTGCAGGGGCACAGCGCTGCGCGAAACGCCCGCCCTTCACACCGGAAAGCCGCTTGCGGATGGTATTCATCTCCACAATGTCGGCCCCGCTGGCCAGCAGCTGGCTCGTGATGTCCTGCAGCTCTGCCCCGGGAACGAGCGGCTGCTCGAACAGCGCACTGCCGCCGCCGGAAAGCAGGAACAGCACCGTATCCCCGGCAGTCAGCCCCTGCACCAGCTCCAGCGCCTTTTGGGTGGCCGCAAAACCGTTTGCATCCGGCACCGGGTGGCCCGCCTCATAGCAAGCCACACCTGGGATTTCCCCCTTCACATGGCCGTACTTGGTCACGACCACGCCGCCATCCACCCGGCCCAGCGTTTCAACCGCCGCGTGTGCCATCTGCCAGGCCGCCTTGCCCGCCGCCACCAGAAGCACCCGGCCCTTCCCGGGCCGGAGATCCCGCAGCGCGCGGCGCACCGCCTCATCTGGCAGAACAGCGTTCAGGCTGGAACGAAGGATCACGTCCGCATCCCGGCGCAGTGCAGCATTCATAGACTCGCCCTCCTTGCAGCGGTGCCCGCCCCTCCGGGACAGCGCACCAGAAACAGCCGAATAAAAAATCAAGACCGACGATCTCTTTTGAAATCGTCGGTCTTGTTCCAATCCGAGTGGCGAGAATCGAACTCACGGCCTCTTGAACCCCATTCAAGCGCGCTACCAAAACTGCGCTACACCCGGACATCTGATCGAGCTTGTCGCTCACAGCTCAATCAGTATACCCGAAGAATGGTGTTTTGTCAAGCACTATTTTCAAATTTCTTCTTCATTTTCGGCAATGGCCGTTGTGCTGCCCACCGGCTGCGGAAACTCCACCGTAGCCAGCGCCACAGCGAACACGCTCTGCGCACCGGCATCCAGCAGAGCCTGCGCGCAGGCCGAGGCCGTGGCTCCGGTGGTCAGGACATCGTCCACCAGAAGGATGCGCTTTCCCTCCACAGCCTCCGGCCGTGCCACCCGGAAGGCACCCGCCACATTGGCCAGCCGCTCTTCAAGGGAAAGTCCCTCCTGCCGCCGGGTGGAGCGGGCACGGGTCAGCGCGTCCGTGACCACCGGCACGCCCATCGCCCGGGCAAGAGGCTGTGCCATCCGCTCCGGCACATTGTAGCCGCGCTTTTTGCTGGAGGCCGGTACCGGAAGGATGCAGTCGTAACCCCTGTCAAGGCCCGGTACCGGTTCGGGCAGGGGCTCAGAGCCGCACATTTTGATCTCGCTGCCAAAGAGCAGGCGGGCCATCTCCACGCCCAGCTCCACAGCTGCCCAGGGCGCGCCCTGATATTTTGCCCGCAGCACCGCGCGGCGGACAAGGCCGGTGTATCGGTAGGGTGCGGCTGCCCCATCCAGCCGCCCCAGGTAGTGCTCGGAACCGCGCAGACGCATGGAAGGTGCACGGCGCAGCTCTGCCAGCCCATCGGCGCAGTCCGGGCAGGCAGGCTGGTTCCCCAGCACCCGGTCACAAAAAGGGCAGCGGCGCGGGTAAAGCACCCAGCGCAGCTGCCGCAGTGTGCGGCTCAGGCCGCTGTAATAAAGCATCAGTCGTTCTTGACCGCAATGATGACGCGGACCTTTTTTCCGGCAGCGCAGCCAAAATTATCGTACCAGCCGGTCAGCTGGTAGCCGTCCGCATCCACCTGAGCCAGCTTGGTGGGGTAATACTGGCCCTTGTACCACAGGTAGACCTGCACATTATCTGCCATCTCGTAGCGTTCATTGCCCGAGAGCACTGAGGCCGCGCCGACCTTGTCGATCTTCAGGGGCATCAGCTGCATCATGGCCTTGACAGAGCCGGTGGTCTCCTGCCGCACGGCAATGCCGCCCGCCAGCACCGGATACTTGATGGCCGTGGTGTAGCTGGCCACCGCGCCGTTGACGTAGCAGATATAGGTCGCCCCGCCGCCGATGTAATTGAAGATCTGCTTGAAGGGGGTGCCCGTGATCTCCGCGATCTGCTGGAAGCCAATGCTCATCAGGGAGCCGGTGTTGCTGGTCAGCTTCTGCCAGGCCGTGCTCAGGATATCGCCCGAGACGATGCCCCACAGGATCTCGCTGGTGGTGGGCACCAGCAGGTTGGACAGGCGGTCTACCGCCGTGGTACCGGTCACAGTGGTGGTACCCGAGGTGGAGCCGGAGCCGTCGGTGCCGCCCGTGGCCGCTCCGGTGGTGGTGCCTGTCGTGGTCGTGGTGCCGGAAGCGGAATCTCCCGCCGCAATGCTGGTGACGAGGCTCTTCAGGTCAGAATAATTCATGGCCAGATTTTTCACATCGTCCAGCACGCCGTAGCTCCACAGGTCGCCGGTCACATCGTTCAGGATGAGCCGGTCGATCTGTCCGGCATCGTTGACGGTATAGTAGCGGACATCGAGGTCACTCAGTGTTACCCCCGATAGGCGGCTGGGACGAACCGTCCCAGCCACACCCTCCGAAGTTGTATCCAGAATCTCTACATCGTCTGCCAGGGCGGCAGCGCCCAGCGCAGTGGCATTGGCATTGATGGTGCCGTTGACGCGGCGGTCCTCGATGTGTTCCACGCTCTCGCCCTCCGGGGTGACCTTGATCTCTACCAGCCACCCCTGCGGAAAGTTCAGGCTCTTGTCCACGTTCACAGTGCGGGCAATGCCATCGGTGCACATGACGGAGACCTTCTGCAGAACATCCGCGCCGTTCTCTTCCACCAGACTGCGGGTGGCGGTCTGCACGACACCGTAGAACACACTGTCGGCTTCCTCGCCGGTCACGATCCCGGCCGCCTCATTGTTCATGCCCAGCAGCAGGGTGACGACCTCGCCCACGCCGCCGCCGTTGAGGGAGGACACCTGGGAGGCCACCGCAGAGGAACCCAGCGTATAGCTGGTGCCTGCCACCGTTACACTGGTGGGGGCGCTGGCACTGGGCGAAACTGCCGTGATGCGGCCAGCGGCGCGGCGGGTGTAGACCCACAGCGTCTGTAAACTTTCGCTGTAATAATACACGTCGTATTTGTTCAGTTCCGCAGATTCCGACGCTTTATCGTTGCGGTAGACCATCTTGGGAACAAAGGGCAGCTGGACCGTATCGCCCGCCACAAAGGGGCCCTTCAGGCTCTTGAGCATGACGCTGGAGGTATCCACCTGACCGTTGGAGACCGTGAAGCCCAGGCTGCTGCCGTAGGCACTGCCGCTGGCGGTGTTGGCTGTCAGGGCGTTGTAGAACAGCAGGGCGCACTCCTCGTAGTTGAGCACCTCGCCCTGGCTGCGGTCCACCTGATTGCGCAGGCCCAGCTCACTGGCCTTGTTCAGCTGTGCGTTGGGGAAGGAGCCGCTCAGGTCGGTCATCTTATAGCCCATCAGCTTGAGGATGGCCGTGACCGCCTCCTCCAGTGTCACGGCGTTGTCGGGCCGGAAAGAGCCGTCGGTGTAGCCGTTCATCCAGCCATTCTGCACCGCAATGCGGACATAGGGTGCATAGGGCGAAGTGCCGGGCAGGTCGGTGAACAGGGTGCCCACCGTGCCCTGAGAGCCCACGCTCTCGCGGTAGGTGGAGTAGGACACCAGCATCCGGGCCAGTGCACCGCGGGTGACCACAGCGTTCAGAGCAGCCTGCTGGCTGCTGTCCATCGCGTTCAGCGTGATGGACAGCTGGACCGCCGTGTTGGCGTTGCCCGCTGCCGATGCTGGCAGCACCAGCATCGACACGGCAATGCTTACCGCCAGCAGAAATGCAAGGATTCGCTTTTTCATGGAAAATCCTCCTTAAAATAGTTTCTAATGTATTCCGGGTTGCGGCTCCCAGCATCTGCTTCGTGCAAAGCCTTGCACTTGCATCCTGCTGGCCGCGGCCCCAACAACTCCTCCCTTCATCCGCCACTGGCGGCGGTCGTCGTTGTTGCCCCTATTAGGGGAGCTCCGCAAGGCGCTGGCAAAGCCAGACCGAAGCGGTGAAAGGTTTAATCATATCTCAGCGCTTCAATGGGGTTGAGCCTTGCGGCGCGCTTGGCGGGCAGATAGCCGAACAGCACGCCGATGCCCACCGAGATGCCAAAGGCCACCACGACGGAGTTGAACGAGGGGCTGACGGTCACATCAATGTCGCTGGAGATCATGGGCAGAATGCGGTTTGCCGCCATGGACACGATATAGCCAAGGACGATGCCCAGCACGCCGCCCAGTGCGGAGGTGGTGGCGGCTTCCACCACGAACTGCGACAGGATCACCCGCTCCTTGGCACCCAGTGCCTTGCGGATGCCGATCTCCCGGGTGCGCTCGGTCACCGACACCAGCATGATGTTCATAATGCCGATGCCGCCCACCAGCAGCGAGATGCTGGCAATGCCGGTAAGGATGATGATGACCATGTTGATCATCTCGTTCATCTCTTCCAGCCACTCGCTGGCGCTGTAGATGTAGTAAGCGTTGTCGCTCTTGAGCAGGTCGTACAGACCGCTTTCCACCACCGCCTTGGCCTCGTTGGCGCGGCTCTCGTCCTTCATAATCGCAACAAAATTCTTGGCGCTGGACTGGTTGGAGAGCCGCATGGCCGTGGTGTAGGGCAGATAGATGCAGTCATCGTCGGAGCCCTGCTGCAGGTTCTTGTCCGTCACCTTGGCGTTCAGCACGCCCACGATCCGGAACTTGTAGGCCCCCAGCTTGATGGTCTGGCCCACCGCGTTGCCGCCGTAGGCCGCCCGGTTGAGGTAATCGCCGATGATGCAGACCTGCTTATTGTCCTTGATGTCCATGTACTGCAGGCCGCGCCCCTGGGCGAGGGTATAGTTTTTCATCTCGGCGTAGTGCTCGTCCACACCGTAAACACTGGTGCCGTAGCGGTAGGTCGTGGTGCCCACCTTGGGGGTGTTGTTGCTGAAATCGATCTGGGGCGAGACTGCGGAGATGAGCTCCTTGTTCTTATCCGCGATCTTATACACATCCTCCACCGAGACGGTGCGGGAGCCGTAGCCCCAGACCTGAATGGACAGGGCATTCGTGCCCAGTGCCGAAAAGCTGTCCCGCATACTCTGGGTCATGCCGTTGCCCAGACCCACGATGACGATGACCGCCATGACACCGATGATGATGCCCAGCATGGTCAAAAAGGTGCGGAGCTTGTTGCTCCACACGTTCTGGAGGGCCTGACGGAAGGTCTCAATGATCATTTGTTCCCCTCCTGTTCTGCCGGTTCAAAGTTCAGCGTCGGCTGGACGATGGCTTCCGGCGCGCGGGAGTCGCCATCGTAGACCACCTGACCATCCTCCAGCCGGATGATGCGGTCGGCCTGCACGGCAATGGAGTTGTCATGGGTGATGAGCACCACCGTATGGCCCTGCCCATGCAGGTCCTGCAGCATTCCCAGCACCTCGCGGCCGGTGTGGCTGTCCAGCGCGCCGGTGGGC
>ENA-OQQW01000833-OQQW01000833.1-human-gut-metagenome-genome-assembly--contig:-NODE-833-length-19628-cov-4.976192_pt1 | contig 19628 bp, 20 predicted proteins | sample MGYA00243234_ERZ505098 | MGnify/ENA primary metagenome ERZ505098 (study PRJEB26097, sample SAMN02712086) | human gut metagenome | biome: Gut microbiome | host: Homo sapiens | place: Denmark: Copenhagen... | reverse complement strand
TACGAGATCTAGCGCTGTGACTGGAGTTCAGACGTGTGCTCTTCCGATCTCAGCGAATGATCCCCTTGATGCAGTCCTCCAGGGTTGCGCCGTCCGCCGCAAAGCTCGCCCGGACGGTAAACCTGCCGCACTTGAAGCAGTAAGGGTCTTTGATCTGTCTGATAAACTCTGAAATGCGTTCCTCCCTCGTCAGCTCCTTACTGACCGATACATCCCGTATATCAACCAGAATGGTAGAGGCAGGTTCCGCTCTCTGTTCTGTCATCTGCATAAAATACGCTCCTTCCTGTGATCTGTATATTTGAAATAATCAAAACCACATGAATAAGCCGGGCCTGTGTGTTACCACAAGCCCGGCTCATGGTATCTGATTTCGATTTTGTTCCTGCCGTATTTGCCACGCCCCCCGGCAGGTCCTTATTTGAATAAGGACGGGACCGTTACAGGTTGCGGGTAGCTTAACCGCATCATAGCCCCGCATACGCCGCCGCTTTGCCGGAGCAGGCGCACGCCGCAGGGACTCCCCCTCAAGTCCGTGGGAGGTCGTGAAAAAGTACCATTATGATCTGCGCCGTCGTCGCGTCCGGCCTGCCACGGCCGGTTCGTGGGTTGCGTTGATCGCTCGGACAGCCCAGATGCATCACCTCCTTAGGCTGCCTGTCGTTGCGCCGCCCCATCTGCCGCTCGGAACACAGAATGAAGTACCTGTAACAGCGTATATTCGGTTTTCAAGGAGCAAGCGAGGGCGTGGCTTGTGACAGTTTTCAGTTGAGGCGTGGGGGCGTATATGCACCGGCCACACCCGTCAGGCTTGTCCCGCCGAATATGTCCCTCTATTATTCAGTACATTTTTCGGGCTTTTGGCAGGGTGTCAGAACGAATTTTTTTCAAAAAACTTTCTGAGATTGCGCAGGCCGGCGTCAATGCTGCCTGACACCGTGGTCTTGCTGCAGTTTTCCGCGCGGGCAATGGCACGGCAGCTCATGCCGAGAAAGTAGCGCGCATAGATGCGCCGCGCCTGCTTTTCCGGCAGAGAGGCAAGCCCTCTGTAGAGAAGTTCAAGCATATGTGTTTTCTCCATGATCTCAAAGGGCGCCGGCTGGACGGCGGCGATATGCTCCGCCATTCCGTCAAGGTCGAGTGAGAAATACGCCTTGTGCCGGTATGTGCGGATACGGTGCGCTTCCTCCATAAGACGGTATTCCTCCAATATCCCGGCAACCTCGTCGGGCACCGACACGACCGCATCGGTTGTATAAAACGGGTAGTAATCCCGAAGATTGATTTCTTTCATTTTGGGCCTCCAATTTTGATTTTTTGAGTTGACAGGAAAAATCGAAATCAGAGGGCGGGGAGCGGCAGCCCACAGAGAAGAAAAACAATGCAAACAAAAAGGCACCCGCACAGGCATAAAAGCCTGAACGAGTGCCTTGCAATTCTATTTCATAATTGGGCGGAGCTATATCGCAGATAATCTGTGATGTACAGAAAACGAGCTGCAACTCACATAGATAAGTGCAGCTCGCAAAAGTCTCTACAACACCTGCTTCTTTTTGAGATGTTCTGTATCCACTTCCTTTACGGTGGATAGCCGCATTAGCGATACCTCCTTTTGTTAGTCAATCCCATAAGACATCCTCACATATTTCGTAATTATGATGTATAGCTCATTTGACATGAGTTGGGTGTATATTTAGCTGAATTAGAACTCACCATAAAATATAGGAGAGGTGATTTCTGATGAACTTTCTTGACCTTTTTGCCCTCAAACTTCGGGAGAAGCGAATCCAGCAGAAGATAACACAGCGTGGACTGGCTGAAAAACTGAATATGTGTACGCGCACGATTATCGAGATTGAAAACTGCAAAAGCAATCCGAAGTTTGAAACCGTGGCTCTCATTTCCAAGGAGATGAGAATCAGCCTTGACGCCGTGGTGTTTCACGACGAAAAACCGCGTGAAATTCCAAAAGTTGTGACAGACTTCTTTGCCGGAAAGAGTGATGCAGAAGCGGAGCGGTATATTGCATTGTGCCAAAGCGCAGAGAAGTTGAAAAACGGTGAGTAAAAGCGGCCATCCATGCGGATAGCCGCTTTAACTTATAGAATAGCCAGCGAGCATAGACACACGATTTTTACCCGCTGGCTGCTTTTGTCCGCGCAGTTGGAACGACGGGCAATTTTATTCTATTTTTCCTGTTTGTGCGCATCCCTGATTTTTTCGAAGCTGTCCTGACTGACGGCGTGTTCAATCAGGCAGGCTTCGTATTCGGCGATTTCCGGGTCTACGCCCGCAGTGATCAACTGCATCGTGAAAAACTGGTGCCGCTCGTAGATTCTTTCCGCTATCTCACGTCCCTTATCGGTCATGCGCAGGCAGCCGTCTTTGTCCATAACAAGAAATCCGCCCTTGCGTAGCGCACTTGTGGCGTGGCTGATGCTGGCTTTGGAGTAGCCCATGTGCCGCGCAAGGTCAATAGAGCGCACCGCACCGGACTGCCGTTCAAGAATCAGAATGGCCTCCAGATAATCCTCGCCGGATTTACGAATTTCCATCATCGCCTCCCATCTGCCGCAGAACATTTCGGTGATAGCGCAGTTTGCCGCCCTCAATATAGAGGACGCTATCCGCAGCCTCTGCGATTAGCTCCATATCATGTGTAATCAGCAGGATGCAGCGGCCTTCTCCGGCAAGCCGTTTTAGCAGATCGACCGTCAGGTGCATATTGAAACCGTCCAAGCCGCTGGTAGGTTCATCAAACACCAACAGGCTTCTCCCGCTTGCCGCAGCCAGCGCCAGCAACAGACGCTGCTTCTGGCCTCCCGATAACGAAGCGGGATGCCGATCTGTAAAGACTTCCAGTCCCATCTCTCGCAACCGGGAAAGCGCAGTTTCTTTCATCTCTGCCGTTTCCTTTTTGCCGAGGGAAAACTCGTCCAGCACAGTAGGCGCATAGAGCTGATAATCGGAATCCTGCTGCACAAAAAAGGATTTTTGTGTGCGGCGCTTCCGCTTCATGATTTCACCATCGAGGGAAACCGAACCCATTGCCCGGTATAAACCTGTGATGATGCGGCAAAGCGTGGATTTGCCTGCGCCGTTGGGTCCGGCGATGGCAAGTATCTTTCCGATCTGTGCGGCAAAGCTCACTTCCTCCAAAATTTGCTGGCTGTCCAGCATACAGGAGATTGCAGACACCTGCAAGGCGTCGTCCTGATTCTGCCGGTATGCTCCGCCTACGCGAAATGCCGGTGCGTCAAAGGGACGAAGTCCCATCGCCGTCATCTGCTCCGCTGTAAGGGACAGGGCATCTTTCCGGTCATAGACGGCGGAAATCGCACCATCCTCCATGAAAACAAGCCGGTCAAAGGAATCCCGCACATAATGGAACCGGTGCTCCGAGAGGATTATCGTATGCCCCGCCGTTTTCAGCCGATAGAGCAGCGCGCCGAGGCGCACCATCGCTTCGCTGTCCAGATTTGCGGACGGCTCATCCAGGACGATAACCTTCGGTTCCATTGCACAGACGGAGGCAATGGCGATAAGCTGCTTTTCGCCGCTGGACAGAGGGAATATCCTTCGGCCGATCAGGCGTTCAATGTTCATCTGTTTGCAAACCGTGTTCAGACGCTCCTGCATGACTGGACGCTCCAGTGGGATGTTCTCCATCCCCAGCACAATCTCGTCCGTCGTGTTGGTGGCGAAAAACTGGCTGCGAGGATCCTGAAAGACGCTTCCCACCATCGTCCCCAAACGATGGATGGGCATTTTCAGTGCGTCCTCACCGTCAAGGGAGTAGCCGCCCTCCAGCTTTCCCGGATAAAAGCCGGGGCAAAGCCCGTTGAGAATACGGGTCAGCGTCGTCTTGCCGCAGCCGCTTCTGCCGGACAGGATCACCAACTCGCCCTTTTTTACATGAAGGTCGATACCTCTGAGCTGTCCCTTTGCTTCACTTGAGTTCTCATAGGAAAAGGAGAGGTTTTTCAGTTCAATCAAAAGACGCTCCTCCTTTCCAGCAGAAATACAGCCGTGGGAATCAAAACTGCCATCGCGCAGAGCGCAGCATCCCTTCCTGTAAAGCGCACAGGACGGTAGGAAATTGTTTCCCCCGAAAAGCGTACTCCACGCACCGTCATGGAGGCAGAGAGTTCTTCGGCGACTTTTATCGTGCGCAGGATCAGTGGGATCAGTATGTATTCCACCGTTGAGGGGAGATGGGCAAGCGTGTGAACCACACCTACCCCAATCCCACGAAACCGCTGCGAAGCACGGATCGCACGGTACTCGCCGCCAATCGTCGGGAAAAACCGCAGCAGCACGGCAAGCCCGATGCCCACCGCCTTCGGGAGCCGCATTGCCTGTAAGGAGGCAAGCAGAGAACCGGTAGGCTCTTTCGCAAGGCAGATAGCAAAGGATAACGGAACCATTGCCTTGCGTCCTATAACGCCCATATTGGAGAAGGCCAGACCTAAAAAGTAAAACCTGTCGTCAGGCAGAAGCTGCACACCGATCCATGCAAAGCCCGTCAGTACGATGTACGCAAACAGGAATGGCAGGAGATACTGCCCCTTTCGCATGGTGAGTTGCAAGAGCATACTCCATGCGAACAGAAGCAGTCCACCCATGTTGGAGTGGATGAAGATAATCGCTGCCACACCGATCAAAAGGTGTACGAGCCATGTCCTCGGATCAACAGTCGTTCCGGTTTTTGTTTTCGTCAGGCTCATGCGACACCGGCAGGCTTAAAGTGCTTGCCCAGCATTTTGACGCCCAACAGATAACCTCCGACGCAGAGGATTGCCGTCACGCAGAGAGAAATCAGAATGTTTTGCGGAGCGCACCAAAATTCCGCGGTCTGATTGACCGCTGCCGTAGCTGTGGCTTCATCCATGCCCAAATCCATATAAATCTTGACATAGCTTGCGCGGAACAGGAACAGGTTCAGGGTGCTGCCCATTGCGTTCATGCACCACATGAGGACATGAGGAACGGCGGGGCGCACCTTGCTCTGATAGCCACCTTTGAGCATGATCAGTTCATTGACAATAGCCAGAATGTAGAAATACAGAGCGGCATAGGCACTGCCCATGATCAGCATATAGGTACCGTACAGCGCGGCAATGATAAACTGCGTTCCGATTTTCGGGCACTTGCGGATCATCAGCACATAGACGATGCCGTTGACAAGGCCAATCAGCCCCGGCTCAAGGAAATAGAGAAGCTGCATATTTGCCGCAAAGGGCAGCAAGATGAGGTAGCCGATGCCGATCATCAGGCAGGACAATACGATAACAAGGACGAACTCCTTGAGGTTCAGGAATTTTGATTTCATGTTTTTTCTCCTCCTAAGATTGCTTGAAAGTATAGTTTCCAGCCTGATTTTGCAATTCCCACAGCCGGGAGTAGAGTCCGTCTGTCCCGACAAGCTGGTTATGGGTTCCTTTTTGTGTGATCCTTCCGTTTTCAAGAACAAGGATCTGCTGTGCGCCGCGCACGGTTTTCAGCCGATGGGCGATCATGATTACGGTGCGTTCTTTGGATATTTCGTCCAGCGCCTTTTGCACAGCCGCCTCGTTGTCCGCGTCAAGGGATGCGGTCGGCTCGTCCAGAAGCAGGATCGGGACATCTTTCAAAAATGCTCTTGCCAGCGAAATACGCTGTCGCTCGCCCCCGGACAGGGTTGCGCCGCCTTCGCCTACCACAGTATCGTAGCTCTCCGGCAAGGCGGAGATGAAGTCGTGGCAGCGTGCTTTTCGGCAGGCGTCGAGCATCTGCTGTTCGGTGATGCGCTCATTCCCGAAGCATAGGTTCTCCCGAATCGTACCCCGGAACAGATAGGCGTTTTGCATCACCATAGATACCTGTGAAAGCAGGCTTTCCGGCGCGATGCTGCGAAGCTCTTTCCCGGCAAAGCGCACCTGCCCATGCTGGTAGTCCCAGAATCGTGCCATCAGCCGCAGAAGCGTCGATTTACCGCTGCCGGAGGGTCCTACCAGCGCAGTGAGTGCCCCTGCCGGTGTTTCAAAGCTCACGCCATGGATCACGTTGGTATCCGCTGCATAGTGGAAGGAAACGCTGTCAAACGCATAGCTGTCGCCACGGGAGATTTTGTCCTCGCCAGAAGGGTCGGGCATCGTCATCACCTTGTCCAGCCGCTCACCGGAGAGAGCCATGCCCCGCAGCGCTGAAATGCTGCTCACAAGGGTAAGCGCCGGTTCGGTCAGCTTTGTGGCAATCACAAGAAAGCCTGCGAAATCCAATATGGTAAGACTGCCGCCCATCAGTAGATACAGACCCACCATCGCCGTTACGGGAACAACGAATTTGACCAACGAAGCGCACAGAGTGGAAAGGCTGCCTGCAACGGCCTCGTCCCGCAGTGATTCCCTGCGCAAATCAGAAAACGCTTTTTTCAGCGCCTCGAAGCCGCTGCCGGTACGGTGGTAGGCTTTGAGGTCTTTCATACCGTGCAGGTATTCGTTGAGCTGCGTTGCGGCTTTTGTCTTGGCCTCCATAACGGAGCGGCTATGTTTTTCCTTGACCTTTGCAATTTGCAGCATCAGGATTGCGCAGACGGGCAGCATTGCAAAAATCGCCACCGCCATACGCCAGTCAAAGAACAGCATACAAACAAAGGAAAGCAGCAGCAGAAAGCCCACGCCGATAGGATAAGGCAACCAGTAGCACATGGTAAATTCCACATTGGCAAAATCGCTTGCAAAGGAGCTAATCAGCTCACCGGATTCCTTGGAGGAAAAGAAGCCGAGACTCTGACGGCGCAGTTTTTGAATATATGCAATACGCTTGTCTGCCGTGTCGTGATATGCGCGTCCATAGGTGTTGTAATAGGAGATCAGCTCCACAACATATTGCAGAAGGACATAGGCAATCCCTATCACCGCAATTTTAATCAGCAGCGCAATATCCAGCGTATATGGCGGATAAAACGCCTGCCCTAAGAGATAGATCGCCATGTATGCAAGGATCGCGGGGAGAATGCTGAATGCCTGCGAGAGAAACAGCCACAGCGTCGGAGCAATGATCTGTTTCGGATGGTGGAAGGTAAATTGCCGGATCATCTTAAACATAGGCAGGTCCTCCCTTCATCTGCCAACTTTCGGTTTCGTTCTGAATTGCCCAAAGATGTGCATACAGGCCATTTGCTTTCAGCAGTTCGGTATGTGAGCCGTGCTCCCTGAGTTTCCCGTTCTCCAACACAAAGATGCAGTCCGCATCCTGAATGGAGTAAAGCCGATGAGCAATCATCAGCACGGTTTTCCCTTTCAAAAGCTCCGCCATGCCTTCCCGCAGTGCAAGCTCGTTTTCCGCGTCGGTAAAAGCCATCGCCTCATCCAGCACGACGATGGGTGCATCTTTTAATATCGCCCTTGCAATGGCGATACGCTGCGCCTCGCCGCCCGACAGCTTATGTCCGCCGTCCCCCAGCTTTGTATCATAGCCTTTTGGCAGGGTGAGAATAAAATCGTGGCATCTTGCCGCTTTTGCTGCTCTCTCCACATCCTCGCGGTGAACCTTACGGTGCATGGCAATATTGTCATAGACGCTTTCTGCAAAAATGTGCGTGTCCTGAAAAACAAAGGCGATGGTGTTCATCAGAGCTTCCGTGGAATATTCCCGGATGTCCCGACCTGCGACAGTGATTGAGCCGCTCTCCACATCCCAGAACCGGGCAATGAGTTGTCCTGCCGTGGATTTCCCACCGCCAGACGGTCCTACCAGCGCAGCGAAGCTCCCGGCAGGAATCTCCATTGTCAGGTGGTCTAATGCCATGCGGCGCAGCGGGTCAGCAGCGTTCTGATAGGAAAAGCTCACATCCTGAAACACAATTTCAGCTCCACCCTTTGGGGCAGTCTCCGTTCCTTCGGATATGGGCTGCATATTCAGCACCTCGTCAATCTGATCCATGCGTACTGCCAGGTTCCGCAAATCTGCTCCGAACTCCACAAGTTCCATCAAGGGACTGATGCAGGCGGGACCGACTATCAGGAACATCAACAGCTCCATCATAAGCTCATGGTCGCCGGGATGCAGGTACAGCAATGCGCAGCCGGAAACAAGCAGGAACGCCAGCACGGAGATTGTGATGGTTTTATATGCGCCGAAAATCGGCGTGACACGCTTCAGATAGACCTTCCAATGCTCCCTGTTCTTCTCCACCAGCCCTGTTAGGCGGCGGGCTGCCGTCTCCGGCCTGCCGAAGATTTTTTCTTCCTCCATGCCCGCCACATATTCAGAAAACGCTGCGTCCAGCTCGGTGGAGGAACGGTTCAGGTCGCTCCATATCTTCTGACCCTGCTTTCCTCCGAAAGCGGAAAACTGAATGAGAAACGCAAGCACGAGGGCGATAAAGATCGTTAGTGCCAGCGGAATGTTGAGCGAGAACATCAGTACGGCCAAAGCTGCAAGCAGTAGCCCCGCACCGAAGATATTGGAAACATCATGGGCAATGATGCTTTCCATCTTTTCGATGTTCTCATTCATCATCTTCTGTGTTGCGCCGGATTGCCCGCCTGTGTAAAAGCCAAGGTTCAGCCGCCCCATGTGGTCGAGGAGGCGCATACGCAGGTCATAGAGGGCATTGAACGCGCAGGCATGGCAGGAAAAGCTGCCGATTACAGACAGCACGATGCCCAGCACGATACTTCCTATCGTGACCGCTGCCCACATCCATATCTCGTGGGTCGGAGCAGCCGCACCATCAAGCGATGCCAGCAGAAAAAGCCGGATGATCCGGTAGACCGTATAGAACGGTACGCCGGACAGCAGAACGCTGAGCGCAGAGCAGGTCACGCCGAAGAAATACTTTCCCGGAGGGCAATGCGCCGTTCGGAACACGCGAAGAATGACGTTTTTCTTTGCTTCTTGCATAGAACTCCTTTCTCTGCGGCGCAACGCTCAAGAGCAGCCACCGCAAGCAAAATGATTGTTGGTTAGACGAGCTTAACCAACAATCATTATACGCATGGGCGCTGTATTGTCAACGGCTCGGAAAGTGCCTCAAAATTAAGCTGACGTTGTGCGAAATTTGCGAAAATCGTTGAATTACCAGCGGTTTCGTGATATAATCACATCTACGAGTTGCCTATTGCTAACCGAAATTTGTGCCAAAACAGAAAGCGGTGTGCCAAAACAGAAAGAGAGGAGCGGCAAGATGGTTACAATACACAGCATCGAGGAAATGCTGAACTTCTATATATCGCTCGGCGGCTTACGGAAGGACGCAGCAAACGGCTTTCGCTATGTGTTTCCGAGGCAGCACTCCAAGGTTCGCTTCTGGGGCGATCTGCACGGCTTTTCCGCAGCGGACGCGGACTTTACCTATCCGAAGGATACAATCATCCGCAGTCAGTTTAGTCAGCGCTATGTAGGAATCGGGCTGAGCGAGCAGGGGACCGTGGAAGCCTACACACAGAGAGATCAGACGATTCACTTCGGCGAAGGCGTCAACTGCTTCGTATTTGATTCGCCGGTGCCGTTCTTTATGAAAGTTCCCGGTGGGCAGCGGCTGCGGTTTCAGGGATTGTACTTTCAGGAGCAGTTTTTTGCGGAGAATAACATCCCGCTCTATGACAGCTTCTGGAGGGATGCAAAGAACACAATACACGGCGCAGACCTTCATGCACCGGAGTTGGTGTCCATCTACCGCCGCATTGAGCAATGCCGCCTGACAGGGCTTGCCTTTGATACATGGCTGAAGGGTTTTGGGCTGGAGGCGGCCGGGTATCTGATCGACCTTGTGCAGCAGTTATCCGCACAGCCGCCGGTCTATCTCGACGAGAACGAGATTCGTGCGGTAGAAAAGGCAAAGACTATCCTGCAAGCCAGCCTGAAGCATCCGCCTGCGGTGATTGACCTTTGCAGGAAGGTCGGCGTCAACAAGAACAAGCTGCAAAAAGGCTTCCGGCTGACCGAGGGAAAAAGCGTTGCAGAATATGTCCGTACCCTGCGCATGGAGCGCGCCCTTGATCTGCTGGAGGATGATACCCTTTCTATTCAGAATGTGGCGGAGGAGGTTGGCTATAACGGCATCAGCAACTTTTATGCGGTTTTCCGGCAGACCTTCGGGGATACGCCAGCCGCAATACAAAAGCTGCTGGAAACAAAGTGAACCGTCCTCCAGCGCCATATCCACATAACGCAGGAATCGGGAAAATGGGACAGGGCTTTTAAGCGGTATCATCAGATATAAAAACAGCGGGCAGAGGGTGAACACCTCGGCTCGCCGTTGTCTTTGCCCGTTCCGTTTGAGAAAAATCCGGGAATAAGAGCAGAAAGGTAGACTGGACATAACGGATTCGGTACACTTGGTGGCAAGCAATGCAAACTTGTACAAGTTTGCGAATTTTGCGCGGCGGCCCGATGGCCTGTCCTCGCAAAAATGCTTGTTGGTGACGTTTCCCCAAACCCCTGAGATCGTGAGTTTCACTCACGGCTGCGCGTTCAAAGAACGCTGAATACCGCAAGCGGAGAAAAGCTACTGCCGCGCTTTTTCCCGGTCGGGGGCCTGACCCCGCTCGTCGATTTCAAGAAGGTGCTCCACGTTGGATTTGACATTATAGAGCTCTTTCATGTCTTCACGCGCCCGCTTGTAGGCAGCATAGGCCGTCCTCTTTTGCGCAAGCAGTCCGGCGTATTCCTCCCGGAGTGATTTCACGGACGGCAACTTTTTTATTCCCAGCTCGTCAAAGTATTTCTTTGCCGCTTGGTGGATCAGAATATCCGCCTCGTGCGCTTCTTTGAAATTTCTGCTGTACCCGGCTTTGCGATAATCCACATAGACCGCCCGCGTCTTGGCATAGTTTACGATCTGTTTTTGCAGCTCGCCGTTTGCGGTCATCTGCGTTTCCAGATCCTTTATCTCCGCGGAGAGCTCATTGAATTTTGTTGTGGCCGCCGCCGAGCGTTCCTCCAATTCCGCATAGCTCATGTCGCCGTGCTCTTTGAGATAAAGGACAGCCTGAGAGAGCTGTTTCAGGTTAAAGACCTTCGCCCAGCGCTCATAGCCGGGACCTTTGCCCGCTCGGATAGCCGCGTCTATATCGACCAGTAAACCGATTTTTGGCGGCGTTTGCTTTCGCTCGGCGCGCTTTGGCATTACGGTTCTTGTGCCATTGATCCGCTCCTTGATCGCCTGTTCCGTGTAGTCGCCTTTCAGGGTGTTGCAGCGGGTGAAGCGCTCCTGACCCAGAAGTTTCAGCCGCAGGTTCTTCCGTTCGGCATTGACCTCGATGCCGTAATCTTTGAGCTTTTCCAGAAAGTCAGAGAAGTCCTTCGGTCGTTCTTCCAGCACCGCGTCGATGATCCGGCGAAGCTGTTCCTGATAAGAGGGCTTCTTTTCTTCGCCCAGCCATGTGCCATAGTGCCCGCGGCTGGGTTTCGGGTTTTCGACGATTGATAGCCCATGCTCCAAACAGAGCTTGTCGTTCATTCTCCGGATCGCCCAGGTCGAGCCCCAAAAGTTTCTGAATTTCCGGATGCAGTCAAGATCCACGGAATTGATGATGATGTGGTTATGGACATGGTGCCTGTCTATATGAGTGCAGACGATAAAGGCATTGTTGCCCTTTGTCAGTTTCAGCGCAAGCTCCCGGCCGATCTCGTTTGACTTTTCAGGCGTGATCTCTCCGGGCATAAAGGATTGGCGAAGGTGATAGGCGATCACATCGTCGGCGCCGCGCTGCCTGCCGGTAAGATTTATATACTGGCGTTTGGATAAAAGAAATTCCGCATCGGCGGTACGGGTGTCGCATTCATAGCCGTAGATCAGCCGTCCGTTATCCGTCTTTTGCGGATTTTCCACATAGTCTATGATGTCGGAAATAGCAGTCGATACATCCCGACCTTTTCCGATATGAAGCGGCATAAGCCGTGTAGTCGCTATCAGGATCACCCCCTTATATTATGAATTGAAAAGAGCTGCCCCGGAGGACAGCCCTTGCTATGTAGTCATTATATTTCCGGCTTTTCCTTTTGGACTGCGCCGCATCCTCCGCACTTCCATAGTGCCATCGGATGATGAGCAATCCGCGCAAGAATGTCGGCGTCGTCAAAAAGCAATTCAGGTTGATATTTCCCATCCGCAAAAGCCTGCCAGAAAGCAAGCTCCGTATCCTCCGGTTTGAGTATATCGGACAGATAGGTTTTTACCTGCTTCTGCGCATCGGCAAGGTCAAAACGCTCTCCGCGACGAAGCACAGGCATCAGATCCGTTTTGATTTTTTGGGTCGATATGATTCCGAAGCCTTCGAGATCATATTCTGCCGGTACATTCTCCGAGGCAATAGCCGAATAGAACATGACGCACTTTTTGAAAAGCCGCTCCTGCGTTTCGTCAAATAATCCGTACTTTTGCATATTGAACATATCATAGAGATCCCGCGGCGCTGCGCGATTCAGGAGCGCTACCGTCTTTGCGGCGAAGATCTCCATGGGATCAACGCTTAATACCATAAGTTCAGTATCGTTCCACGGCAAGTGCACCAACCTGCGGGAAACAGGCAGCACATGGCAGCGGAGCATATAATTGATCTCTATTTTGAGATTGTCTTTCATTCCGCCGGCATTGATATACTCGTACACAAAAGAATCCAACGCATGATACTGCTTCGACTTCAGGCTGAGTGAATATCCCGCAGCCTCCATATACTTTTGGATATGCGCATGGATCTGCTTTCTCTCCGCAAGCATAGGTTCCCGTGAGACATCTTTTGAAAAGTCGAGATCGATATCCACAGAAAGGCGGGGCAGATTGAAAATCGTCAGGTTGATTGCTGTGCCGCCTTTTAAGGAAAGGCTGTCCGCCAGCAGCGGGTCACTCTCCATAAAGGTAAGAACGTCTGCGAGGCGACATACCTTTTCAAAAGTATCACGGACAAAGCCAAGCTCTTTGGCCTGTCTGTTTAGTTCCGCTTTGCTATATTTCAGCATGATAATTCACTCCTTTATCTACGATCTTGTTTGTATCTTTTGGACCTATCAACCGCCATTTCGGATGATATACAAAGCCTGTATGTTCTTTTGTCAGATAACGGTCAGATTTTGATATGCAGCCCTCACAGGTCTCAAAGAAAGCACCCGTCAAATTAAGCTCTGCGCGAAACTGCTCCAGTAAGAAGCCTGTTTTCTGATAGAGAAAACCATTTTTATATTCCGCAAGAGCAAGAAGTAGCTTTTCTTCATTCAGGGAAGGTATAAGGGACAGGCAGCGCAGCAGTTCTTCCAGTCCGCCTATTTTATCGACAGCATTGATACTGTCAATAACAGTCTGTTCTATTCCGGTCACCCGGACGCCACGCGCAGTTTCCTTTTGAACATTTCCTTTTGGAGCCATGCGACGATAAGTTATTCCGTCATATTCAAAGTCCTTGAAACGGCTGTTTGTCGTAACATATACTTCGTAGAACACCTGATTTGCATACCCATATACCTCAAAGGCGCTATGATGTGAAACACAGGCATCGGCAAATATCCTGCCTCCTATCTCATAGCGGGATAAGACAGGCTGCTTATTTTCTATACTTATCACGACATACAGGTCATGCCGCACCCGTTCGATATAGCCTTTTTTCTGATATTGTTGTAAGAGAGTAGCAACCGTGGCGTCACCCAAATTTAGGGCTTCGCTAAGTTCGGAGCGGGAAAAGCACCCCATATTTGCCATGCTCTCATAGTATTTCATAGGATACTCACCTCCAATTACTTTTAATTTTAGCACAGAAAGACCTAAAAAGCAATACTATTGTGCGAAAATTAAAAATTCCGTTTGAAAAACCATTCGGATGGAGGATTTGGATCAAAGGGCTGTCTAATCTTCTTTTTTAATTTTTGCACGATAAGCGCTAAAAAGAAGTATTATTGCGCAAAAATCAAAAATATCATAAAAGAAAAATCAATATAGATGAAATGAGCGGGACGCCGAAACGCCCCGCTCGAAATCGATTTTGTTTGTCAGCTTGCGAGAAAGTCCCGTAGCGCATAGTTCAGTCCGCCGATCTTTCCCGTCAGCCAGGCGGTCGCCATCGGCAGACCGTAAGGACTGATCAGAAACGCAATCGCCAGCCATGACAGCCCTGCAATGACACCGGCCTTGAAAAATAAAACGATAGAAGCCATGAACACAAGACCGGCCAGAACCCCCAGCACGGCGCCGGAGGCAATGACAAACAGCCGGCATATCGCATATACGATCCAGGTGACCAGGATCAGCGGAAGGGATAACAGTTTAAGGATCAAACGCATATAGCCAAGACCTCCTTTGCATATTTCTTTCAATCACATTCTACCGTGCCGGAAATGAAAAGTCAGCGGGGCAGAAGGGAGATTTACGGGATATTTGCAAACCCTCGCAGGAGCCCGTCTGCCGTTTCCCATAGCTCGTCAAGTCTTGTACGCAGATCGTCTATATCCGCAGCATAGACATTTCCGCTTTCGTGCGCTCGCTTTGCATACTGATTGAGGTTATTGGAGCAGATGCGCAGGAGCCGCGTCAGTTCCCGGATCTCACTCATATCCAGATGAACGATATAGCCGTCCACCGCCATCTTTCGCAGGTATGCAGACAGATTTGTGATCCCAAGCTCCGCCATGCGCTCCTTTATCAGCTCTGCCTCCAGCCCGGACACAACGAAATGAAGCTGCACAGATCGGGGCTCTTTTCTCATAATGAGGGTTCTCCTTTGCGCACATGCTTTTCAGAGGGCGGAGCAACAGTCTCTTTGGCTTCCTGCAGCTTCCCGCGTACCGACGTTTTTTTCAGATCACCGATATGCTTCTCAATATCGCCCTTGTTTGCCTGGAAAGATCTCCGGTACCTTTGCCGCGACAGGATAGCAGACAGCTCCGCCTCACTTTCAGGTTCATATCCGATTGCTTTCAGTTCTCCGTGCTTGACGGAAAGCTCGTTGACATAGCCCCGGTAGGTTTCGTATGGCACGGTAAACTCCGCGCCGTCCGCAAAGGTCAGCGCAGCCCTATGGATCGGGCAGGTCAGGAGCTTTACCCGCTCCACTTCCGTATGATAATCAAGCTGATAAATGTCTCCCGTTACGGTAGGCCCGGTTCTGTCTTTCAATGTGAGCGCATAGGCAAGCACCGGGTCTTTTGTCTGGTCATGATAAAAACAGAAGACCTTGTTTTCATGACTGTCTTGCAGATAGACGTCCCGCTCACGCAAGCAGTGGGTGCCGTTCGGCCTGGACAGCCACACCAGGCGGCGATCCTCCGGGTTTTCCGATGCAGCCATTCTCTGTATGATTTTAACGTCCAGGCCGAAGTCCTCTTTGTAGTGCTTCGTATGAAGCTCCATGATCTGTCTTAACGAATCCAGTATGTCTGCATCCTCAAATTTATTCAGGATCATATTATCGCTCCCTTTCGGGATTGCCGGGGACAAGACGCCTTGCTTCATGCTCCGGGAGCTCCGCTTTCAGCTTATCCAAGACAGATTCCTTTTCGTCCGCCAGCGTTTCCGGCGCCAGCTCCATAAGCTCGTCATGGGTCTGGCCGTCTGTCAGATCCGGCTTTTCGGGTGCCAAGTTGTCCAGGCGTCCGTCCAGCATATTGTAATTGCCGGTCTGCGCTTCCTTGTGAAGCTCCGCGTTCAGCAGATAGTTCTCCGGCAAATGCGCCGGTCTGCCGGGCATGGGAGCTTTCCCGTCCGGGGTGAGCTGTCTGCCGGGAATCTCGTTCAACTTTTCCGCAGCCGGATCACGGGGCGTGAAATCATCATGCGCTCGCGCATCCAGCTCCGCCGCCGTTTCCGTTTTCCTGATTGCGCCGGGTTCCGGCTCTTTTTCTTTGACGTAGTAACGGACATTGGCGGTCGCCTTGCCGTTCAGTTCTGCAGCGTATGCTTTTGCCGCATCCTCTGAGTCAAACTCAAGGGGCTTTCCGTCCTCCTTGCACCAGGCCTGTGCAGCTCCAAAGACAGAGCCGGAGCCGCGCACCGCCCATACGCCATAAGTCTTTTGTTCCATGTAGGTACCTCCTTTACCGTTCCGGTTGATTTTTATGTTTAGGCTTATCCGACGTCTCCGGCAGCTTGGCATTTTTGATCTGATCCCGTACCGACCGCTTCGGCTCTCTGGCGCTCTCTGCATCCGTGATATTGACATACTCCGAAATGATACAGAGTGCTTCATCGTAGCTGCCGGAAGAAAACACACGGGAAGTCATTTCCTTTGCCTGATCCGGCATCCCGCTCTGGCGCAGCGTCCGGGCTGCAATGCCGACCAGGTTAAAGACGTTCCCATCCTTCCCGATCAGAGGACAGTCCGGTTTTTCCGGCTCCGCAGCCTGCGCTTCCAGATACCCGCCCAGATAGTTGGGAACAAAATCGGAAAGCCAGGTGCCGCCGTAGGCTTCATGGGTGTTGAGCCGCCACATTGCCAACTTTCCCATATTCAGATCCACATCATCGAAGGGAAAAAGCATACAGGTAAGCCCTTTATACTCAAAGGAGCTGGCTTCCTCAAAACGGCTTCCGCTTTGCAGGATTTCCGCCTTTGCAAGCGTATCGTTGATCCCGTCAAGCCATTCCGAAAGGTCGCCTCCACAGCCCATGATGACAAGACCTTCCTTGTCGCTCATGCGCCGAAGGTCATCTGTATTGATATGCTTTATACTCAAATTTCCGCCTCCTTTTGCTTTGATTTATGTGTTTGTTTTGGCCGGGCGTTCTGTTCCGGCTTTTGCCTTAGCTGCTCCTTGACAGAGGGTTTATGCTCCGGCTCCGGCACGCTTTTTAGGATCGCAAATAAGGGCTGCTCCCAGCGTTTGCCGAAAGCCCGCACGACCGTTTCCGCCGTCGCTCCGTTTTCCCGGAACATTTCAAGTGTGTCAAAGGCCCGGTCAAGCAGGGTGATATTCCTCTCGTCCACATTGGGCGCGAAATGGACCACACCCTTGGGATACTCCTTGCCGGTACCGACCCATCCCCGGACATAATCGTCGTAGCCTGCTGTGATACCGGCCTTTGCAAGATCCTCGGCATGGCTTCCCGGAAGCCCTTTGACTTTCCAGTATTGTTCACCAAAGATCAGCACGCCTGTCTTTGGCTCGTACATGAAGCGCCGGTTGTCGATCTCCTGTATGTCAAATGCCTTCGTTGCCGTGTCGATCAGCATAAGGCTGTCTTTGATTTCAAGCAACGCTTTCTTTCCGGGATACGGATCGTGATAGATGAATAGCTCCCGCTCTCCCGGCACATAGAGCTTTCCATTTTCCAGACAGCGAAATATATCACAGGTCTTATCTGCGGTCGCGGTATAGAATTCTTTATGGGAATACGGGTGCTTTTGTCTTTCTGCATCGGCTGACAGCCCCAGAACAGGATCAATGGCAAGACGCTTGGAGAGGGCGAAAAAATCGCCCTCGTCCTTTTCAAATTGCCGAACAGGGATAAAGTGAAAGCCCCCGTAAGAAAAACACATGCCGCGGCTCATTTCTTGCCCCCTCGCTTATCCGAAAACTCCAGCTTGAAATTGACATACTTATCCCCGGTATCATCCAGCACCACCACCGCGTCATAGGTCTTGCCGGTTTTTTCGCTGTAAAGGCCGGATACGAAAACGCGACCCTCCTTTAAGAGCGCCGCAGCGATAGATTTTGTAACGGTTTTCTTTTTGCTGCTGAAAAACCGGTTGTCTTTCCAGAGGGCAAAGCTGCAATCCTTGTTCTCGCAGAAGAAGCCCTTTTGCCTTTCTCGGACCGCCGATCCGCAGCGGGGACAGGTGCCGACGGCCTCGCTTTCGGTATCCTTTCTCGGAAACAGGGACAGAAAGCGCTTGTCCGGCTCGGTGTGCGCTTTCACAAGCTCGCCGGTCATATCGGCAATACCTCCCATGAAGGCGTCCGCACTGATCTCGCCGCGCTCCACCTGTTTCAGCATGGATTCCCATTCCGCGGTAAGCAGCGGCGATTTGATCTTCTCCGGCAGCGCGGTAATCAGATTAACGCCTTTTTCTGTCGGAATAAGCTGTTTCTTCTTTCGTTCCACAAAGCCGGTCGATACCAGCTTTTCCAGCGTGGCCGCGCGGGTAGCCGGTGTTCCCAGACCCTTGCGCTCGGCGTCGTCCGGCGTTTCATCGGCTCCGGCCGTTTCCATAGCGGAAAGCAGGGTATCTTCCGTGTAATGCTTCGGCGGTGCGGTCTTACCTTCTCGGACAGAAGCAACGACACCTTCAAAGACCTGTCCTTCGGTAAGCTCCGGCAGCGCCGCGTCCTCGTCGTCTTTTTCTTCCTTCTGTCTGAGGCCGCTTTTGAAAAGACTTTCGATTTCTTTCCAGCCCGCTTCCAAAACGGTCTTGCCCTTTGCCGTAAAGTCGTGCCCGGCACAGAACAGCACTGCCTTGACTGCCTCGAATTGGTGAGCCTGCGCAGTGGCGCAGAGCAGACGTGCGGCAATCAGCATCAGTATGTCGCGCTCTCCGGCAGGGAGAGCGGAAAGGTCCGTCCTTGTGATCTGCATCGTGGGAATGATCGCATGGTGGTCCGTGACCTTTGCATTATCCGTCACCCGTTTCAGGTCCGTCTCTCCTGTATGCGCCTTGCCAAAAGGCATATTGCCGCAAAGCCATGTAACAAGGTCATTTGCCGTACCGCGCATATCCTCGGTAAGATACTGGCTGTCGGTTCTCGGATAGGTCGCCAGCTTCTTTTCATACAGCGATTGCAGGTAGTCAAGGGTCTGCTGCGCCGTGTATCCATACAAGCGGTTCGCTTCTCGCTGCAAAGTGGTAAGGTCGTAGAGCTTCGGAGGCTGCATGGCCTTTGTCTGTTTCTCCACAGACTTTACCCTTGCGTTTTGTCCGTCACAAGCCTTTTGAACGGCTTCCGCAGCGGTCTTGTCGTCTGTTTTTTCGCCGGAAGCCGTGAAGCCGCCGCAGGCGATCTCCGGCACATAGAACGGCTTGCTCTCAAACGACGAAATCTCTGCCTCTCGTTTTACCAGGAGCGCCAGCGTCGGGGACATGACGCGCCCCACATTGAGCGTCGCGCCGTAAAGCACAGAAAAGAGGCGGGTAGCATTGATCCCTACGATCCAGTCCGCACCGGCGCGGCAAAGCGCAGCGTCATACAGCCGGTCATAGTCCTTACCTGGGCGAAGGTGTGCAAAGCCCTTCCGGATCGCTTCATCCTCCATACTGGAAATCCAAAGCCGCTCCATAGGCTTCTTACATTTCGCGTGGTTATATACCAGGCGAAAGATCAGCTCACCCTCGCGCCCGGCGTCGGTAGCGCACACGACGTTTTTCACGCGCTCGTCCTTCATCAGCCGGCAGAGAAGATCAAGCTGCTTTTTCTTGTCCTTCGGCACAGCATATTTCCAGCTCTCCGGCAAGATCGGAAGATCCTCATAGCGCCACTTGCCGTACTGCTCGCCGTAGGCGTCCGGCTGCGCCAGCTCCAGAAGGTGTCCGAAGCACCAGCTCACAAGATAACCGCCGCCCTCCAGATACCCGTCTTTCTTTTCCTTTGCGCCCAAAACCGCCGCCAGGGATATGGCGACGGAGGGCTTTTCCGCAATTACAAGTTTCACTGTTCATCCCTCCATTTCATTTGAGATAATCGTTCATCTTCCTGCTTTACCGTAATCAAAAGGCACATAA
>ENA-OQQW01000830-OQQW01000830.1-human-gut-metagenome-genome-assembly--contig:-NODE-830-length-19645-cov-5.598775_pt1 | contig 19645 bp, 17 predicted proteins | sample MGYA00243234_ERZ505098 | MGnify/ENA primary metagenome ERZ505098 (study PRJEB26097, sample SAMN02712086) | human gut metagenome | biome: Gut microbiome | host: Homo sapiens | place: Denmark: Copenhagen... | reverse complement strand
CAGGATTGTTGATAACGTCCATAAAGTCGGTGGAAACGTTGGTGATCTTGCGCTCAGCCAGCCACTCGCGTGCGCCGGACTTATCGAGCATCGGGTCAGCAGCAGCAACTACCTGAACGCCCGGTACGGAGTTGATCAGGTTGTTGATGTGCAGCTTGCCGATTCGGCCGCAGCCTACAACGCCAATTTTCAAAATGCCCATTGGAATTCTCTCCTTATAGAAACGTGATTTTTAATAGATACGCTGCACTCACTGCCGCAAGCACAGCGTATGGTATTACGATTTACTGTGCGGCAACTGCCTTGCCGTCCATCTGGCTCTTGAGGGTTGCCATGTAGTCCTCTGCGGAGTCGATGTCGATGATCTTGGTGCCGCAGTCAACAAAGCTGTCTACCTGCTCGCCGTTCAGATGTGCAACAACGGTCTTAACTGCCTGATAGCCCTGGTCGTAGCCGCTCTGTGCAACGGTCATGGTTTCGCCGCCGTCCAGAATGGACTGTGCTGCAGTGATGTTGCCGTCAAAGCCGATGAAGATGGTCTTAGCATATGCCGGATTGTTTGCTGCTGCACGAGCTGCTGCGATTGCGCAGTCGTCGTTGTGGCAGGCGATGATTGCCAGACCTTCCGGATGGCTCTGCATGATGCCTTCCATGCAGACGGTGGCCTTGTCGGCTACTGCGTCAGCGTACTGCACCTCGTCCGCGAGGAACATGCCGCCTGCACCATCAATGCCTTCCTGGAAACCGGTGCGGCGTGCATCTGCGGTGGAGTCGCCCTGTACGCCTGCGATGTAGGCGGCTTCGATCTTATCCCAGCCGGCAGCCTTTGCAGCCTCGACAGCCTTTTCGCCGCCGCTTGCTGCTGCGTCATGCTGGCCGATGCCGATGAAGGAAATCTTCTCCGGTGCGTCAAAGTCGGTGTCGATCGCGAAGATCGGCATATCCGTGCCGCTTACGAGCGTGGAAGCCATATCGCCCTGCAGCGGTGCGATGATCATTGCGTCGTACTTGTTGGCATGCAGGTCGGTCTCGATCATGTTCTGCTGTTCGTCGTACGCGGTCTCCGAGGTTGCGCCCTTCATATCGAGCACCGCGCCGGTCTCCTCGGCAGCCTTTTCCGCGCCAGCCATCATGTACTGGGTGTACTCGTTCGAGGTGGTCTTGAACACGATGGAGATATTATAAGCGCCATCGCCGCCGCCTTCAGCCTGCGAGCCGGTGTCGCCGGAGCCGGAGGACGAGCCGCCGCAGCCTGCCAGCATGGTAGCCATCAATGCGGAAGAAACAAACAGTGCGCCGATTTTCTTTAAGTAGCTCATAAATAACTCTCCTTCATTTTTCTTACATAAAATTTACTCTTTTTACGCTTTACTATGCGGGGGAATTAGAACTGTGCGTATTTTTCAACGTGTGCACGGGTGATCTCTGCGGACTTCTTGACATTCTCCTCCTGCGACAGCTTGTAATACTCAGGACGGAAAATCTCGATGGTGCAGCAGTCGCCGTCAAACTTGATCTTTTTGAGGGTATCAGCGTAGCGTGCATGCGGCAGGCAGTCACCCTCGGCACCCGGCCACAGACGCTTTTCGTCGTTGTTGTAGTATGCGCCGCACGGCATGTCCTCGGTGCCGTTCAGGTGCCATACGAAAATCTTCTTGCCGTCGGCCTTTTCGAGCGTATCCCAGCCGGAGCCCATTGCATAGAAGTGGTACTGATCGAGCGTTACGCCGACCAGCGGACTGTTGACTTCCTCGACGATGGCGTAAGCATCCTCGAAACGGTTGATAGTCATGGACGGCTCACCGCAGAACTCGAGGCTCAGGCGGATACCGTGCGGCTCGCACTTCTTGACCATTTCCTTGAGAACGGCAACTGCATCCTCGCGGATCTCCTTGCGGGTCGGGGTCAGGCCGCGCTCCTTCATGTCCTTGCTCGGCACAACGACGATCATCTTGCAGCCGAGGATGTTGCAGCGGCGGATGATCTCGTCCAGCTCAGCCATCACGGCGTCCTTTTCCTCCTGCGTCTGCTTCATGTTGAAGAAGCACAGCGCATTGTAGGAGAGCATCTTCAGATGGTGGCTCTGGAACCAGGCGCCCATCTCCTCGAGGGTGATCTTGCCGGCTTCGAGGTCGCGGTTCAGGCATTCCGACTGAATGTCGATGCAGTCGAAGCCGTACTTCTCACACAGCTCGAGGTCCATCATAACACTGTGGTTGGCACAAAAACGGTCGTTTGCTTCGTTAAATCCGAGTTTCATAGTAATTTCTCCTTTTCTTTTCTCAATGAGGTTGTTGCTTAGACTTTATTCTACTCATGCGGCAATGCCGATGGGCGAAAACAGAATGTAGATGCCGATCGCCAGAATGATACCGATGATACATACGATATGGCGATACTTCCACGGGGTCAGATCGACTGCGCCGACATCGGCCGGAACATAGTCCTCTGTGCCGCGGTACTTGTTCAGATACCACATGATGGCAAATTCCACGACGAACAGCACAGCGATGGCGTACAGATAATGAATCGGCTCACCCGAGGTGGGGTAGCAGGGCTTGAGGATCATAAACGCGCCATAGGCGATAACGTGAACAGCAGTGATGACCTTGGGTGCGTACTTCGGTGCCTTGCGGAAGATGAGTGCGCCGAGTACGGTGAACAGAATCGGCAGGGAAACGAACTGGCTCATAGAGTTGAGGAAGGTCGTGATGCCCTGTGCGAACATAACGAACGGTGCCACGCAGATAGCGACTGCACCGGCGCAGGTGCCGTAGATCTTGCCGACCTTGACACACTGCATATCCGAAGCCTTCGGATTGATGGCGGTGCGGTACAGGTCGAGGGTAAACATGGTCGATGCGGAGTTGAGCACCGAGTTAAACGAGGACAGGATCGCGCCGAACAGCACAGCGGCGAAGAAGCCCATGACCGGCTTGGGAACAACGGCGGAAACCAGTGCCGGATAAGCGAAGTCGATCGCGGAGGAACCGGCCGCCGCCAGCTTGTCCTGAATGGACGGCAGATGGTAAGCGATAACGCCCGGCAGCACCAGATAGAAGAAGCCGATGGTCTTGAGGAAGCCGCAGTAGATCGCGCCTTTCTGGCCTTCCTTCAGGCTCTTTGCGGCGAGTGCGCGCTGTACAAAGGACTGATTCGTGCACCACCAGTACAGGTTGTTGAAGAACATACCCGTGAAGATGAGCGGCCACGGCAGAGCCGGTTCAGCAGCATCCCACGAAGCCCATGCGTTGAGCTTTTCGGGTTCGGTTTGTACAAGGTACTTGACCCCCTCTACCAGACCGCCGCCGGTGGTTTCGTGACCCAGCAGCGCCAGCGCGAGGAACGGGATCATCAGGCCGCCGATGATGAGGCCGATACCGTTGATGGTGTCGGATACGGCAACCGCCTTCAAACCGCCGAAGATGGCGTAGCAGCCGCCGATAATGCCGATGACGACACACAAAATCGCAACTGCTGTGAACTTGCTGATGCCGAAGATACCGGAAATATCGAAGATATTCTCAAATACAACTGCACCGGAGTAAAGGATGACCGGCAGATTGAGGATGGAGTACATCACGACGATGACGAACGAGAACATCAGCTTGGTGCCGCGGCCGAAGCGTGCTTCCATCAGCTGTGGGATGGTGGTCGTGCCCATTTTAAGGTAGGTCGGCAGGAACCACAGCGCCAGCGCAAACAGCGTGAACAGTGCACCGACCTCCCAGCCGATCGGGCTCATGTTGGAAGCCCAGCCCTGACCGTTTGTGCCGACAAGCTGTTCTGCGGACAGGTTGGTCAGCAGCAGCGAGCCCGCAATGACAATGCCCGGCAGTCCGCGCCCCGCGAGGAAGTATCCCTCGGCGGTGTCGAGCTTGTCATCTCTGGTCTTCCACGCTGAAATGACTGCCACCATGACGGTGAAAAACAGGAAGCTCAGCGCGATCCAGATCATGGAACTGAAAAATGACATTTTGTTTCTCTCACTCTCTTTGGGGGAAATTTTTGGTTTCGTGAACGGCCTTGTTCACTTGACAATCACAGGATAGCACAGCAGATTTTCGGTTGCAATAGCTCGGGCGCACTATCATTTGTCCGTGCATTATCTCGTGAATATGTACATATATTGCCGGATGTTTATAGATATATCGCACAAAAATACCGCTATCATTGTAATATCGAGAATGTACGGCACATCATTTTCGTACACATGTAACATCTGGTGCACGGGCGAGATATGTGATATAGTATAAGTACAGATAACGCAGGAGAGTGATTTTATGGTAACGATGCAGCAGATTGCAGACCGCTGCGGTGTATCGCGCGGCACGGTAGACCGTGCTCTGCACCACAAAGATGGCGTGCGTGAGGAAGTCGCAGAGCGCATCCGCGCGACTGCCCGTGAAATGGGTTACATCTCCAACCGGCTGGTCATGCAGCAGACCCGCCAATGGAAGATTGGCGTGGTGCTGCACTCATCACATTCCATGTTTGTGCGGATGCTGTGCGACCTGTTTGCCAGCTTCTCCGAACGCGAACTCATTCCGAATGTTACGGTGATTGTGCGTTCGATGTACGATATGGATATCCAGCACCAGCTGACTCTGATTGACGAGCTGGTAACGAGCGAGCATATCGACGGACTGGCACTTATGCCGCTGGCGAATACGCTCGTACGCGACCGAATCAACGACCTGAGCGAGAAAATGGGTATTCCGGTCGTGACCTTCAACACGGATATTGCGGACGCGAACCGCATTGCCTATGTTGGGCCGGACAACATCGCCGCCGGACGCGCCGCAGCGGCGCTGATGGGTATGGTCATGCAGGGACACGGCAGCGTTCTGCCGATTCTCGGTCAGCGCAGCGGTCACTATGCGGATTCGCAGCGCTACACCGGATTCTGGGCGGAAATGGCGGAAAATTTCCCTAATATCCGCGTTCTGCATCCAGAATGTTCGTTTCTGGATGAAAGCCTTGCCGAACGTATCGCGGCGCGCGCTATCCAGTCGGACAGCTCTCTGCGAGGCATTTACCTGACCTCAGCGGGCCGCGAAGGGGTTTACCGTGCGGTCAACGCCGGTGCGGACGAGCGCAGCGAAAAGATTCATGTGGTCGTGCACGATATCACAGATGGCAACGTGCGCATGGTGAAAAAGGGCACCGTGGATTTCATCATCGGACAGGACGTGAAAACGCAGGGCACGTTGCCGATTCGTCTGCTGTATGACTATCTCGAGCGGCACCAGTTTCCTAAGGAGCGCATGAATATGACGGATATAACAATTAAATTCCGTGGGAATGTGTAAATTCATGTATCTGCAAATTGTATGAATTTGAGAAATTTGCGATATGTGTGAAAGAACCACTTCAACCGACTTAAAATTGCAAGGTCATAAAAAGAGCGTATAGCAATTTCAAGCTATACGCTCTCGTTTTTTATTCCATCGACAATTAACCAATATATTCCACTATGCGCTTGTTTCGAGAAAACACCAATACTTTTGCATAATATGCAAGCAAAATCTTGCTTTATTCACCTTTAATGTTCAAAGTTTTGCGAAATTCGCTGATCTATTCCGATTTGTACCCCCCTGTTAGATAAAGGGGGTATCTATATTTCGGGCGCGGCTGTCGCCGCGCCCTCGGCACCGTTCCGTGCCGTCGGCTTACGCGCTGCACGCCGCCGCACGGACGGCGCCAATGCGCATAGAACCGGTATATAGTAAACAGCACGCTGTAAAGCGTGCTGTTGCCATGTTTGTTAGCTGTTGTTGCCTGCCGCTGATTGACACCATGATTACACCAATGTTTTCGGTTCGAACACCTCTAAAGCAGTATGAAACTACGCGAACCAGAAAAACAATGTTTTTCACATTTTGTAACATGATTTTGAATTATTGACTACAAAATGCGTTTTATATGCATTTATAAGTTTCAGAATCCGTAAGATTGCTGAAATCGAAAATGCTTCAAAATTCGGAGTAAGAAACCGCGTAGTTCTGGAATACCATCGCGATGTCGCGGTCCTTCGGCGCAACGTCGTTGACGAGCGTGCCGTCGATGTACAGCTCGCCGCCCGAGATCTCCTCGAGACCTGCGACCATGCGCAGGGTGGTGGACTTGCCGCAGCCGGACGGGCCGACGAGAACGATAAACTCCTTGTCCTTGATGGAAAGATTGAAGTCATGCACGGCGAGTACGCCTTCGTCGGTCACGGTGAGGTTGCTCCTGCGCTCCTCCGCGCCCTTTTTCTTCTTCTTTTTGCCATCCTGATGCGGATAGACCTTTTTGATGTTTTTAAGGATTACTTCAGCCATGTCTTGCTCCTTCTCTTGTACATCGGCGGACGCTCAGGGAAGATAACGGGCGCTTGACGCGCCGTCCGCACAGATGGTGAATTCGAGTGCCCGGTGGGGCGGAATGGACTGACCGTCCACAGGGGGACAGTCGGAAAAGTAAAGTTCGGCGCCGCTGTCCTTCAGCAGGCGCATGGTGTCGGGGTGAGCACTGTTGTAGCGGCGGTCGCTCGATGCACAGCAGACGGAAAACCGCGGTCGGACTGCATTTACAAGCGCCGCGTCCGCGCCGTCGAGCTGACCGTGATGGCCGACCTTGAAGATGTCGGCGGCGAGCTTTTCGGGCGGTATGCCGCCGTAGCCGGCGCGGTTGGTGTCGCCGGGCAGCAGAATGCGGGTTTTGCCGAACGTCAGCCGCAGGATCAAGCTGAAATTATTCATCGAGGCGTCGAGCGCGTCCAGCTTTTCGCGGAATTCCGGCACGCCCTGCGGCGTGCGGTAAAGCTCCTGCATGGACGCAGTGAGCGCGTCGGCGTGTGCCTCCGACGGGGCGAGCATCTCGGCGGTGAGGCCGGGCGCGAGCGTCAGCGTATCGCCCGCAAGGCTCTGTTCGATGCAGCCGCCGTGCTGCTCGACAAGGGCGCACAGCTTCCGATAGTCATCGAGCGCCGCGAGAAAATTGCGCTCGGACAGATTGCGCGCGGAGGCGTCGCCGAGCGGATGAAGCGAGCGGTAAAAGCCGGGCGGCAGGGTCTGCCGCAGCACAGAGGGAGGATGATCGCGGCACACGCGGAGCAGACCGCAGAGATGATCCTCGTGGATATGCGTGCTGACCGCGAGGTCGAGCCGCGGAAGCGGGGCGAGATACTCCTCTGCGCGGATGCGGCCGCTCGTGCGGTCGGCGAACTCGCTGTCCGCAGCGCTGCCGCCGTCGATGAGCGCATAGAAGCGTCCGTCCGGCCGGGCCGCGTCCGGGGCGTCGATGAGTATCGCTTCCCCGTAGCCCACGTTGATGAAGGTGAGCCGTAATTCGGTAGTATCCTGTTTCATAGGCAGTCAGGAGATCGCGCGTTTGATGTAAACGCTGGAAAGGATGAGGACCAGTATGGTCATAACGATGGCGCCGGCGCTGCCGAAGCCGAAGTCGAGCGATTTGATGCCGTAGTTGTAGAGGTACTGCGTGATGGTGGAGGTGCTGTTGGCGGGGCCGCCGCCGGTCAGCAGGTTTACCTTGTCGAACAGACGGAAGCTGTCGATGGTGCGCAGCAGAGCGCAGAGCGCAAGACTGTTCTTGATGTTGGGGATGGTGACGTAGAACAGGATCTTCAGTGAGTTCGCGCCGTCGATGCGCGCGGCTTCATACTGACCCTGGGGAACGCTCTGGAGCGCTGCGTACAGCAGCAGGAACACGAACGGTGCGCTCTGCCATACGTCGATGAGGACGAGCATGCCGAACGCCGTGCGAATATCGGAAAACCAGTTGAAGACCGGCAGGTGGAGCGCCTGCAGGACCTGATTGACGATGCCGTAGTTGGGGGAGAGCATCATGCGCCAGCTCAGCGCTACCGTAACGGTCGGCAGCAGATAAGGCAGCAGCAGCAGGGTACGCATGGTTTTCTGACCCTTGTGCAGGCTGTTGACGAACAGTGCCATTGCAAAGCCGATGAGCATCTCAAAAATAACTGCAAAGATGGTGAACTTGACGGTGTTCCAGATGGACTGCTGGAAATAGGGGTCCTTGAGCAGCTTGACATAGTTCTGGAAGAAGGTGATCTTGGCCGGCGAGCGCAGATTGCGCAGCAGGTTGTAGTTGGTGAAGCTGTAGAAGAAGGTAAAGATGAGCGGATAGGCCGTCATGATCAGCAGTATGACGACGGTTGGGGAAAGCATGCCGACACCGAAGCGTTTGGTCTGGCCTTCGGCGGTATTGAGTTTGGTGTGGGTTCGTTTCATAATTCTGGCCTCGCAATTCCGGGAGGTTGAGGAAAAAGCAGCCGGGTGCAGCGGTCTGTGAGCCGCACCCGGCTGCTCTTCATCCGTTAGTCGAGGCGATACGCCTCATAGAAAGGGAGGGGAGATGGGGCATCAGCCTGCCATCAGCGTCTCCAGCTGAGACTGTGCGTCAGCAAGTCCCTGGTCAACGGTCTTGACGCCGTTGATGATATTGTCCATTTCGGTGCCGAGGATGGTGTAGAACTGGGTCCATTCTGCGATGACCGGACGGTAAACGCCGCCTTCAAGCGCCTTGCATACGACTTCGTACTGCGGATAGGTCTTGAGGATCTCGGGGTCCTGCAGGCTGGAGTAACGGCACGGAACGCCGCCCTTGTCTACGGTAGACTTCTGAACGTCCTTGTCCATCAGGTAGGTCAGCAGCTCGGCTGCGAGCTCCTGATTCTGGCTGTTGGCCGGGATGCCGATGGTCCAGATGCCGTAAACGTTCGCGTTGTGGGTCTCGCCGCCCTTGGATACTGCGCCGGAGAGGGCGATGTAGTCCGCGGCGGAATCAGCAGTCGGGGTGTACCAGCCCGGCCAGCCGATGCCCATGGTGCCGGCGCCGGTGTCGACCGATGCGATGAGGTCATCCTTGACCTGTGCTTCGCCGGTAGCGATGAGCTTGAGGTAGAAGTTCATGGCGTCCTTGAATTCCTGGGTGTTGACGGTCGGCTTGTTGCTGTCGTCGATGACCCAGCCGCCGTAGCTCAGCAGGATCGGCAGGAAGTCGACTACCGTGTTGTTCTGGCTGTCGCCGCGGTAGATGAAGCCCTTCTTGCCGTCGGCCTTTGCCTTTTCGCAGACGGCGAGCACGTCGTCGAGCGACTCGATGGTGTCTGCGGTGTAGCCTGCGGCCTTAACGTTCTCCTTGTTGAGCATGAGGACGGTAACGTTGCCGTAGTAGGGAGCGAGGTAAACGTCGTCGCCGACATAGCAGATCGAGGTGGTCGCCGGGATGATGTCGTCGTCGAGCTCATAGCCGAGGTCGGACAGGTTGGCGAGCACGCCGTTTTCGGTGAACTCAGCCATCCACGAGCCGTCTACCATGCACAGGTCGTAGGAACCCTTCTGGTTGATGGCGTCGAGGGCGATGCCGGAATACAGGTCGGACTCGGAAAGCTCCTGTACTTCGCACTTTACGTTGTGCTCCTCCTCGAACTTGGGGAGGCACTCCTTGATGACGTCTGCATATGCGCCTGCGCGCAGGATGAGGTTGAGCGTGGTGGGCGAGCCGTCGGACGAGCCGCTGCCCTGTGTGTCGGTCGAGCCGCCGCCGGAGCCGCATGCGGTCATGCTCAGTGCCATTGTAGCTGCGAGTGCGCCTGCCAGTAATCTTCGTTTCATGATTTTTCCTCCAATCATAACTCTCTGGAACTCTCTCTGTGGATCGGTGCGGCAAAGCCGCGGTATTGTTATTCTTTGACAGCGCCGCTTGACAGTCCGGAGATCAAGTAGTTCTGCGCAAAGATGACAAACAGGGTGATCGGGATGACCGAGATGACGCCGCCTGCCGCGACGAGACCGAAGTTCGTGAGGTTGTCCTCGGTGTTGAGCAGGGCGAGCGCGAGGGGAACGGTGTTGTTGGCCGGGATGCGGGTAAAGATAACGGTGTAGGTGTATTCGTTCCAGGCATACATGAAGCTGAGCATGGAGACCGCCGCGATGCCGGGCGCCACGAGCGGGAGCACGATCTTGCAGAACAGCTGCCACTCGGTCGCGCCGTCGACCTTCGCGCTCTCCTCGATCTCCTCAGGCAGATCCTGGAAGAAACTGATGAGGAACCAGATGATGAGCGGTACGTTGATGAGCACGCAGGCGAGCATGACGGGCAGCTTGGTGTTCAGGACACCCAGACGGTTGAACATGATGTAGAGCGGAATGGTGAAGGCTACCGGGGGAAGCACGCGGACGAGCAGGACCCAGTAGGTCATCGGCTTTTTCAGGCCGAAGCGGAAGCGGCGTCGCGCGATGACGTAGGCCGCGCAGATACCGGCGAGAAGCGAGATGATGAGCGAGCCGAACGTGGTCTGAAGGCTGTTCATGATCGCCTGACCGAAGTTTTCCGAGGTGAACAGCTGCGCAAAGTGCATGCCGGTGAGCGACTGCGGGATAAGAGCGATATGGCCTCTCATCTCGTCGGTCGGACGGATCGCCATGGCGAGCAGCCAGTAGATCGGGAACAGCGAGATCATCAGCAGAACTGCACATCCGACCGCCTTCGCAGCCGTTCTGATCCTCTTTTTACGTTTCACATGATCTCCTCCTTTATCGAGCAGGAAAGCGTCTCCTGCATCATTACAATCTTATGGACGAAGCGCGCGTGCGCAGCGAGACGGGAACGACCGTCAGCCGGGGCACTTCGGTGTCGCCGCTCAGCAGGGCGGTGAGCTGTTCGAGGCAGATCTCGCCCATCCTCCGGCAGTCCACGTGCACCGAGGAAAGCTCGGGCGTGAGCAGCGTGCAGGAGGAGGAATCGTCGAAGCCGACGACAGCGACATCATCGGGGACGCGGAGTCCGAGCCGGGTCGCGGCCTTGATGACGCCGGCGGCGAGCACGTCGTTGAACGCGAATACCGCAGTCGGGCGTTCGGGGCGGCGGAGCAGCTCGACAGATGCCTGCGTTGCGCTCTCGACGTCGCGGCCGCACATCACGATGCCCGAATCGTCGACCGAGATGCCGTGCTCCTGCATGGCGGTGAGGAAGGCGTTGTAGCGGACGCTCGTGATGTAAGAGGAAAACCGTCCGGCAAGGAGCGCGATGCGCCGATGGCCGTAGGCGGTGAGGTGGTCGATGACCTGCCGTGCGCCGTTCTGCTCGTCCGCGACCACGCTCGGCAGCTCGAAGCCGCTCGCGCGGTGATTGACGAGCACGACCGCGACGCCCTGCCGCTGAAAGCTCGAAATGAGGGACGGCTCGGCGTCGCCTGCGAGGATGACGCCCTCGATCTGCTTGCTCTGCCCGGTTCGCTGCCAGTCGGCGGCGGTCGAGATGAGCAGCTGGTAGGAGGTGCTGTTCGCGCGCCGCATCACGCCTTCGCAGATGCTCGCATAGAACTCGTCGAGGATGGTCGCGTCCTTTTTGCAGATGAGGAACGCGATCTTGTCGGTCTGCTGCCGCGCCATGGCCCGCGCGATCGCGCTGGGCTGATAGCCGAGCGCCTCGGCGGCGGCGAGGACCTTGCGGCGTGTTTCCTCGCGGACACGGTCGGGCGCGGTGAAGGTACGGGAAACGGTCGCGGTGGAAACGCCGGAGAGACGGGAAACATCGTATATCGTTGGGGTATCCATAATTCGCCTCCCTTGCAATTATATGCAAACGCTTACATTGTTTTCACAAATTCCAGCCGGAAAATATTCGGATTTTTCATTTCCTCTGGCTTGACTTCAGCATAGCATCTTGTCGCACGCTTTGCAAGAGGAAAACGACATTTTTTACACACACCGCCATTTTATTACCAGTGTTTTGTGCAGTATTAACAAAGAATTAATGCAAATCAAGTTCGCGTAAAGCGGGTGGGAGGACATGGATTTCGCAATTTATTGCGGAAAACCAAATGTAAGCGCTTTCACAAAAAGGAGGTAAAAACAGGAAAAATGAAGATGAAAAATGCGTTCACGCACACGCAGCACGGTGCAGCAGTCCGCCGCCGGCAAGCCCCGAGGAGAATGCCTTTACTCAGCGGGCTGAGCGTGATACAATAAAAAAGAACAAAAGCAAATGCTGCGGTGCACTGCCGCAGCAGAAAAAGGGGAGGAGAAAGCTATGCTTTCCAACAAGAGCAAGGCCATCGGCTATATCATGCTCTCGGCGTTCGGCTTCGCGCTTATGACGGCGTTCGTGCGCCTCGCGGGCGATCTGCCGTTCACACAGAAATCGCTGTTCCGCAATCTGGTCGCGGTCGCGGTCGCGGTGATCGTGCTCAGGCGCGAAAAATGCGGCTTCAAGTGGGAGAAGGGCAACCTTCCTCTGCTCATCCTGCGCTCGACCTGCGGCACGCTCGGCATCTTCTGCAACTATTACGCCATCGACCATCTGGTCCTCGCGGACGCGAACATCCTCAACAAAATGTCGCCGTTTTTCGCGATCCTGTTCTCGCTCTTCCTGCTCAAGGAACGCGCGAATATCTGGCAGTATCTTTCCGTGCTCGCGGCGTTCGGCGGCGCGATGCTCATCATCAAGCCCGGCTTCTCGGCGGACGCCTTTCCGGCGGTCATCGGTCTGCTCGGCGGCATGGGCGCCGGTGCGGCATATACCTTTGTCCGCGCGCTGAGCAAGCGGAAGGAGAAAAGTGCACGCATCGTGTTCTTTTTCTCTGCGTTTTCCTCGCTCACGGCGCTGCCGTTCGTCATTGCGGACTTCCACCCGATGACGTTCGCCCAGTTCATGTGCCTGATGGGCGCGGGCGCGGCGGCAACGCTCGGCCAGTTCGGCGTGACGCTCGCTTATCTGCACGCCCCGGCCAAGGAGATCTCGGTATTTGATTATACGCAGGTGCTGTTCTCCGCAGCCCTCGGCTTTTTCATGTTCGGTCAGATACCGGACGGGCTGAGCGTGCTGGGTTATATCGTGATCTGCGGCGTATCGGTCGCGATGTTCTGCTATAACCGTCATCTTGATGCAGGGGAGAAGGCATGACGGAGTATGAACTCGTCCGCTCGCGGCGGAAAACGCTGAGCGTGCAGGTGACGCGCGAATGCCGCGTCATCGTCCGTGCGCCGCTGCGCCTTGCAAAGCGCGAGATCGACCGCTTTGTGTCCGAGCACGCGGACTGGATCGCGCGTGCGCTCGCGCATCAGCGCACGCTTGCCGAGGCGCATCCCGAGCCGGATGAAGCGCAGGCGCGTGCACTGGCGGAGCGTGCGGTGCGCGAAATACCGCCGAAGGTGCGGCACTACGCCGCGATCATGGGGCTGCGCCCGACCGGCATCCGCATCACCTCTGCGCGGACGCGGTTCGGCTCGTGCAGCGGGAAAAACAGTCTGTGCTTTTCCTGGCGGCTGATGGAGTACCCCGAGGAGGCGGTCGATTACGTCGTCGTGCATGAGCTGGCGCACATCGTTCATAAAAACCACGGACCGGATTTCTGGGCGCTCGTCGGGCAGTACATGCCGGATTACAAGCGCCGTCGCGCACTCCTGAGAAAATAGGCTGCGCCGAAAACGCCGCAGTTTTTGACAGCATAAAAAGACCTTCCGCAGCGGTTCATAAACCGTAACGGAAGGTCTTTTTTATGCTTGTTCTGCTTGGGGGAGCACAAGTCCGAGCACCAGACCGGCGGCGGCAGGCAGCAGCCACCCGAAGCCGAGAGAAGAGAACGGGAGTGCGTTCGCGAGCGAGGAAAGCGGGCCGAGCGGCAGGGCGGCGCACACGCTCTGCACCGCGGTGCAGGCGATCGTGAGCGGCCAGACCGCGCACTTTTTCGCGGCGAAGGGGGCGAACGAGAGCGCGATGAGCACGATGGCGATCGGATAAACGGCGTTCAGGACCGGCGTGGACAGGCGGATGATGCCGGCAAGGCCGAGATTGGAGATGAGCATGCTCGTGACGGCGAAAAAGGCCGCAACGGCAGGATAGGGGAGATGCAGCAGCTCGTGAAAATACTGGCCGACGGACGAGATCAGGCCGACGCAGGTGTTGAAGCAGGCGATCACGAAGATCGCTGCGAGCAGCATTTGGCCGCCCCGGCCGAACAGGCCGAGCGCGAGGCTGGTCAGCGTGTCCGCGCCGGTCGCGCCGCCGGGAAAGGCCGCGCCGGACAGCGCGCCCGCATGGGTGAGCATGGAATAAACGGCGAGCAGCAGCGCGCCGGCGATCAGACCGGCGGAGATCGTGCCGCGTCGGACCTCGCTTTCCTCATCAATGCCGCGCGTGCGGATGTTGAGGGCGATGACCGCGCCGAAGTTGAGCGCGGCGAGTGTGTCCATCGTCTGATAGCCGTTCAGAATGCCGCTCAGCGCGGGCAGGGACTGATATTCGGCCGCCGGGGAGCCGTAATGCGGCGCGACCGGATGCACGAGACAGGCGCCGAACAGCACGAGGATGAGAACGATGAGCATCGGGCAGAGCACGCGCCCGAGACGGTCGGTCAGCTTTTCGGGATGGAGCGCGACTGCGAACGCCGCGGCGAAGAAAACCGCCGAATAGAGCAGCTGATGACTGCCCCCGCTGCCGATGAGCGGCGCGAGCATCTGAAACGAGGTGCTCGCCGTGCGCGGGATCGCGAGGCAGGGGCCGATGGACAGGTAGATCAGCATCGTGAACACGAGCGCGAAGCGCGGATGCACCCGCGAGGCGAGTGCGCCCAGACTCCCGGCGCGCGCGACCGCGATGACGCCGGCAATCGGCAGGCCGATCGCGCTGACCGCGAAGCCGGCGAGAGCCATCCAGGCATTCTGTCCGGCCTCAGCGCCTAAAAACGGCGGGAATATCAGGTTTCCGGCCCCGAAAAACATGGAAAACAGGGTGAAGCCTACGAGAAGCAGGCCTTTGCCGCGAAGTTTATTTGACATGGCGATCCTTTCCTGCGGCAGCGAAACAGGTGATGCTGCCGGTAAAATGTTCATACAGTATACCCGATGCGGGCGAAAAAGTAAAGGAAAAACGCAAAAATGTATAAAATTACATCCCGTTCAGCGAAAATGCAGAACGGGATGCGGCGTTCAGCCGGGACAGGCCGCGCGGAGGTCCGCCTGCGTCGGCATGACAGCGCCTCTGTGCTGAACGGTGAAGGAGGCGCAGCGTGCGGAAAAGCGCAGATATTCTGCGAGCGTCTGTTCGGAAAGCGAGGCAAGCTCGTCTGCGGAAACGCCGTCGCGCGTCAGCTGATAGAGGAACGAGCCGATGAACGAGTCGCCGGCGCCGGTCGTGTCCGTGACGGGCACGGAGATCGTCGCGGTCTCCGCATGGCAGGACGGCGTATACGCCGCCGAGCCATTCGCGCCGCGTGTCACGACCACCATGCGGACGCCGAGGGCGAACAGCTTTTCCGCTGCCGCCCGTTCGTCGGCGCAGCCGGTGACGAATTCGATCTCGTCATCGCTCAGCTTGACCAGATCCGCACAGGGCAGGAACTGCCGTATCGCCGCCTGACAGTCCGCCGGACTGCTCCAGAGCGGCAGGCGGACGTTCGGGTCGAAGGAGATGAAGGCTCCGGCCTGCTTTGCAAGCTCGATGGCGCGCCGGTGTGCGCCGCGCACCGGATAATCGACCAGATCGACCGAGCAGAAGTGCAGGACCGCGCAGCTTTCGAACATTTCGGGCGTGATCTGTTTTTCGTCAAGGAACAGGTCGGCTGAGGGATTGCGGTAGAAGGAGAACTCACGGTTGCCCGCCGCGTCGAGCGAGACGAAGGCAAGCGCCGTATTGGCGCGATTTGTGCGGAAAACCGAGGAAATGTCCACATTTGCCGCACGCAGAACCTTGAGAATGTGCGTGCCGAAGGCATCCTCGCCGACCTGCGAGATCATTTTCGCCTCGCCGCCGAGCCGCGCGACTGCCGTCGCAACATTGGCGGGCGCGCCGCCTGCCACACGCTCGAACTGCTGCACCTCGTCGAGCGCGCAGCCCTTCTGCTGCGGCACGAAGTCGATGAGCAGCTCACCGATCGCAACTGCTTTTTTCATAGCTTTTCCTCCAGAATATAGCGCTCGATCGCCTGCGCGACGCCGTTTTCCGTGTTGCTGCCGGTCACGGCATCCGCTGTCAGACGAACGTTTTTTCTGCTGTTTGCCATCGCGATGCCCAGTCCGGCTGCGCGCAGCATGGTCAGATCGTTGTCGCTGTCGCCGATCGCGGCCAGATTTTCCATCGTGCAGCCGAGCTCCTTTGCGAGCCAGCGCAGTCCCTGCCCCTTGTTCACGCCGCGGCGGTTGATCTCGATATTGTGCAGCTCGCCGCCGAACATCACAGACGGCGCGATTTCAAAGCTGCCCATGTGCTTCAGGCGGCTGACCAGCAGATCGGAAATATCGTGCGAGGGATAGAGTACGGCCTTTGTGAACGGAAGCGTCTCGCTTTCGAGCGCCTTCAGCCATTTTTCATGGCTGTCCAGATAAAAATATCCCTCGTCCGCCTCGTTCATGACGATCTGTCCGCCCTGCTCCAGATGGCGCAGGAGCGCGCGGAATGCGCCGCCGTAGTACAGCGACTGCGTGGTATACAGGCAGGGGTCGGTCTCAAATTCCTCGCAGAGCGCGAGAATTTCCTCGCAGTGCGTCAGGCTCAGACTGCTGAAAAACTGCGGCTCTGCATCCTGCGGCCGCTGTACGGCCGCACCGCTCGAGGTGACGAGCCAGTCGGGCGGCGCGAGCAGCTGGTCGCTGAACGCACGCACCTCGCGCACATTTCTGCCTGTGCAGAGTACGATTTGAACGCCGCGCTCCTGGGCGCGGCGCACTGCCTGTGCATCTCGGGGTGAGACCTGGTTTTTCTCGTTCAGCAGCGTGCCGTCGAGGTCGAGAGCCAGGATCTTGTACTGATTACCGGGAAATGCCATCCGTGATCTCCATTCTGTTTATACTCCAGAGCTGTGCCGTACCGCCGTCCAGAACGACGCCGCGCGCGGCCGGGTCGGGATAATAGCGCGTCGTGAGCACAGTCTCGCCGTGATTGATAAAGATTTCGAGCGACGAGGCATCCGCGAGGATGCGCATGGTCTGCGCCTGCGTCCGGGCATAGCGTACCGTGCGGCCTGCGCCGCTCACGGCGCCGAGCGACAGGATGATCTCGTCATCGCTCCATTCTACCACAGCGGCTCCGCGTATGACAAGCCTTCCGGGGCAAAAAATTCGCAGTTCCATGTCGAAAATATGCGCGTTTTCAGGAGAAACCGGCTTTTCGCGCAGCAGTTCCAGCTCCTTCACAGGATAGCGGTGCAGTCTGCCGCCGCGCTGCGTCAGCTCGCACGGCACGGTCAGGCAGTGCTGCCAGCCGCACGCGACGGTCGCGGGATTGCCGCAGGGCGCGTCCGGCATGCCCATCCAGCCGAACTGGATGCGCCGCGCGCCGTCGAGAAAGCTCTGCGGCGCGTAGAAGTCGAAGCCGCAGTCAAGCTCGATGAACGCGCCGAGCGTGCACGTGCTGCGGAAATCGCCCGAAAGCGGGAAAAATCCGCAGGAATAGGTGTTCTGAAAGCGCTTTTTCTCGTGCGGCACGCCCTGCGGCGAGCAGCAGAGGAACCATTGCCCGTCGAGCTCGAACAGGTCGGGGCATTCCCACATATAGCCGAACGGCGCGGGCGTCCGGATGGTGTTGATGTGCGTCCAGCGGCGTTTGTCCGTGCTTTCAAATACCAGAACCTCGCCCCGGTCGTCCAGCGTCCGCGCCCCCTGCACCATGTAGTATCTTCCGTCCTGCGCCCAGACTTTAGGGTCGCGGACATGGCAGGACAGCCCGGCAGGATAGTCGCGGTTTTCCATCAGCAGCTCGTTTGTCTCGGCGGTCAGTCCGTCGCGGCAGACCGCGAGCGCGGTGTTGTGGCCGCGGCCGGAGGTGATGTAGTCGTGCGCTCCGGCGGACAGCACGTTGCCCGTGTAGTAGAGGTACATCACGCCGTCCTCGACGAGCGCCGAGCCGGAAAACACGCCGTGCAGGTCCCATGTATCGGACGGAAAGAGCAGAACCGGGCACTTTTCCCAGCGCAGAAGGTCGCGGCTGCGGTAATGCCCCCAGTGCTTGACGCCGCCCTCGGGATCGAAGGGGCCGTACTGATAGAACACGTGATACCATTCGCCGCAGCGGCACAGGCCGTTCGGGTCGTTCATCCAGCCGACCGGCGGGGCAAGGTGAAAATACGGCCGGTACGGGTCGGCGGCGGCAAGCGGCGCGTCCTCGCGCTCGATGCGCGCAACGAGACGGGAAAGATCGCTCTGCAGGTCGTTCGGCATGGGAAAAGCCTCCTTTGAGATGAAAAAAAGCGGCTCTGCGTGCGCGAAAACAGACAGAGCCGCCGAAGGATTTACTTGATGAGCATCGGGCCGACCGTGTTGATGTTGCCGGCGCCCATGGTGAGGACGAGGTCGTTCGGGCCTGCGTTTTTGCGCAGGTAATCCGCGATCTCATCGAAGGTATCGAACGAGACAGCGCCCGGGACCTCCTTTGCGATGTCGGAGGAGTAGATGCCGATGGTGTTCTGCTCGCGCGCAGCATAGATGGGCGCGAGAATGGCCTGATCGCACTGCTTCAGAGCGTCGACGAACTCGGGGAACAGCGCCTTGGTGCGCGTATAGGTGTGCGGCTGGAACGCGCACAGGATGCGGTCGAAGTGCATCTCCTTCGCGGTGGAGAGGGTCGCCTTCATCTCGCTCGGATGGTGCGCGTAGTCGTCAACGACCGTCGCGCCGTTCGGCATCCTGCCGACGAGCTGGAAGCGGCGGGAGGAGCCGGTGAACTTGTTCAGACCCTTTTCCGCAGCCTCGCTCGGAACGCCGAGAAATTCCGCTGCCGCGCAGCAGGCGAGGGCGTTGAGCATGTTGTGGCGGCCGGGCACCGAGAGCGCGACCTTTGCGTATTCCTTGCCGTCGATGTTGACGGTAAAGCGGTAGTAGCCGTTCTCGTCGCGGACCTCGGTCGGGTAAACGTCTGCATCGGGCGTTGTGCCGAAGGTACGGATGCGGCGGTCGATGTGCGCGACGGCGCGCATCGCGTTCGGGTCGTCATGGTTGACAACGACAAGACCGTTCATCGGGGTCAGCTCTGCGAACTCGTGGAACGAGTGGATGATGTCGTTGATGTCCTTGAAGAAGTCGAGATGATCCTCCTCGACGTTCAGGATGACCGAAACGGTCGGCGCGAAGCGCAGGAAGGAATTGGTGTACTCGCAGCTCTCCGCAACAAAGCAGCCCTTGCCGCCGATGCGGAGCGTGCCGCCGATGGCGGGCAGGTTGCTGCCGACCATGACCGTCGGGTCCATCTGCGCCTCGATGGTCATCATGGTCATCATCGAGGTCGAGGTGGTCTTGCCGTGGGTGCCGGAGAGGCAGACGACATTGTCGTAGTCGCGCATGATGTGGCCCCAGGCCTCTGCGCGCTCCATGACCGGGATGCCGAGCTCGTGTGCGCGGACGATCTCGGGGTTTTCGTCGTGAACGGCGGCGGTGCGCACGATCAGGGACGCGCCCTCGACGTTCTCCGGCCTGTGCTCATAGGTGATCGAGGCGCCGAGCGCCTCGAGACGCGCGGTGACGTCGGTGCGCAGGCGGTCGGAGCCGGAGACCGGCACACCCTTGCTCAGCAGAAGCTCTGCGAGCGAGTTCATGGATACGCCGCCGATGCCGATGAGGTGAATTCTTTCCTTATTTTCAATATAGGGCTTGATAGACAGGGCCATTTCCCTAAGCCTCCTGTTTGT
>ENA-OQQW01000823-OQQW01000823.1-human-gut-metagenome-genome-assembly--contig:-NODE-823-length-19700-cov-6.446526_pt1 | contig 19700 bp, 17 predicted proteins | sample MGYA00243234_ERZ505098 | MGnify/ENA primary metagenome ERZ505098 (study PRJEB26097, sample SAMN02712086) | human gut metagenome | biome: Gut microbiome | host: Homo sapiens | place: Denmark: Copenhagen... | reverse complement strand
TGATATTTGACGGCTCTTTCCTTGGTTTCTTAAAATATGTAAACGTCAAATAGGCGGTCAGCAGCTCGTTGACCTTGAGCGCCATGGCCGCAATCTGCGCCATTTCGTCCTTCGTCGCCAGCTCCATCGCGGCGATGTGGTAATCGTTAATCATCGGGTCGCCGAGATCGTCGTTCTTGTAGCAATACTCCAGCACGGTGGTCTTGAGCTTCGTGCCCTCCGGCAGGCCGAGGCGCTTGGAAAGGCTGCCCGCGGCGATGTTGCGCACAATGACCTCAATCGGCACGATGGACACGCGGCGCACCACGCTGTCGCGCTCGTTGAGCTGTTCGACCAGATGGGTCTTGACGCCGTTCGCCTCCAGCATCTTGAACAGATGGTTGCTGACGAGGTTGTTCACCACGCCCTTGCCCACGATCGTGCCCTTCTTGAGGCCGTTGAACGCGGTCGCGTCATCTTTATAATGGATCACCGCGAGGGTGGGATCGTCGGTCGCAAAGACCTGCTTCGCCTTGCCTTCATACATCATTTCGAGCTGCTTAGCCATGGTTGAAGTTCCCCTTTCTTTCGTCACAAGGACAACGCCTGAACATGTTGCGCCCCGTATTGTAACAAAAAAGTCCAAGGAAAGCAACCGATTTCCGATAGAAATTCATTTTCTTTTGAAAATCGTTCGGTTTTCGATTGTCGTTTCATATCCATAGCAAGCCGCGTGCGCCGCTTTACCGGTTCATATTCACCGCATCCGCATCCACAAACGCAAGAATTTGGCCGTCCGTATTTTTGCCCGAATACCAGAGGACATACCAGCCTTCGATTTTGTCAAGGCACACGACCGTTTCGCCCTCTTTCAGCTCCTTGATTTCCGGATAGCTTTCGCCGGGGCCTGTCCGCAGTTTGATCGAATAGGCCACCGTTCCTTTTCCATAGCTCGACGTTCTTTCGGCTGCCTCAAACGTCGTGTCATAATGGCGGCAGCCCATCGGGATATACGCGCAGGCCGCGCCGCGGAAAGACACGATGTAGTAATCATCGTAGAACCCAATCACGCGGTAGCGGGTCATTTTGCTCAGCGAGCCGACCTTCTTGGCGTTCCTGTCCGGCGCGACGTAGGCCGGAACGTTGCTCTCCATCAGCACGATTTCCAGCTTGTTGCGCACGACATAGGCCGCGTTGACCCAGCCGGTTTTGCCCTTGTAGTCCACATGATAAAAGTTGTTCTGCATCACCGGCTCGTAGCCTCCGTCGTACAGGCACAGCGCCACATCCTGATGGTTCATCGAGGCGACTTTCTTGCTGCCCGTGCTCGGTTCGCTCCACAGGGTTGCGCTCTTGCTGATGACGGTCACATATCCGTCGTCCGCGCCAGCCACGCCGCCGAGGCCGTCCGCCGAAACGTAACCATTGTAATCGCCGGTATAGCCGGTTAATCGCACAGAGCCGCCGATCCGGCTTTCGTGCCATTCCCCGCCGTCCGCCAGCGCCGCCGCGCCAAGCAGCATCAGCCCCGTAAGCAGACACGCAACAAACTTTTTCTTCATTTATTTTCCCTCTTTCTGCGGTTTTTTCCGCTTTTCCATATTCTGTCTATTCGACGGACGAGGGCGCATTTTTCTTCCCGATTTTTTTTTGAAAAAAAGAAAAACACCCGCCTTTTCAGACGAGTGTTGACATGGAGCGGTAGACGAGATTCGGACTCGCGACATCCACCTTGGCAAGGTGGCACTCTACCACTGAGCTACTACCGCATAAATGGTGCCTTGGGGCGGAATCGAACCACCGACACGGAGATTTTCAGTCTCCTGCTCTACCGACTGAGCTACCAAGGCAAATGGCGACGCGGAAGGGGCTCGAACCCTCGACCTCCAGCGTGACAGGCTGGCATTCTAACCGACTGAACTACCGCGCCATTTTATGAAATTGGTGGGAACAACAGGGCTCGAACCTGTGACCCTCTGCTTGTAAGGCAGATGCTCTCCCAGCTGAGCTATGCTCCCACATGCCTTTGTCGCTCTATCGAAGTTCTGTTGAATTTCGAATATCTCTCAGCGACAGATATTATAATACTACAACTTGTTCCAAATGTCAACACTTTTTTGAAATTTTTTTCATTTTTACGAGTGACATCACGAACATTTGCGACAAGGCCTTTAAAAATCTTTATTCTTTGCTGTTTTTCTCTGCAATCAGCTTTTCAAGGTCATCCTTTGTAAAGACATATTTCTTATTGCAGAAGTGACAGGTTGCAACGGCAACACCCTGTTCATTGACCATAGAACGGATATCGTCATCGCTGAGGGTACAAAAATAATTTTCAAGCTTTTCTTTTGAACAACCGCAAACATACTTAACAGGGTTTTCATCAAGCACTTCAACCTCAAAGCCTTTGAGGGCTGTTTTGCAGATATCGAGAATACTCATACCCTTTGCAAGCATAGTTGTAACGGGTTCAAGCTCTGCAATATTCTTTTCAAGCTTGTCGATAACAGTATCGTCTGCACCCGGAAGAAGCTGAATAAGCAATCCGCCTGCAAGCAAAACCTCGCCGTCCTCTTTGTCAATCAGCACACCCAAGGCACAAACTGTGGGAATCTGTTCGCTTGTTGCGTAGTAGTTTGCAATATCCTCGGCAATTTCACCGCTGACAAGCTCAACCTGACCTATGTACGGATCGCCTGAACCGTAATCACGCATAACATTTAGCATACCTGTTCTGCCGACTGCTTTTGCAACATTGATTTTGCCGTTTTCATAATATTCCGTCGGGCAGTCTGCATTGCCGACATAACCCTTTACATTGCCGCTGCTGTCGCCGACTGCGATAACGGGACCGAGTTCACCGTCACCCATTACACGAAGGTTGACTGACGCATCTTTCTGTTTGAGCATATCGCCCATAATTGAGGTTGCACACAAAAGTCTGCCGAGTGCGGCTGTGGCACTGCGTGAAAGATGGTGAATCTTCTTTGCGGTAAAAACTATGTCGGAGGCATCAACGCAAGCCGCCATAATCGCACCGTCAGATGTAATACAACGAATTATTTTATCCATATCGGTTATCCTTTCGATTCATTAAACTCTTTGTTGCGTGATTTTTTCATTCTTGCAACATAAATTGCCCTCTGTTCATCCGCTTTCGGGCTTTCAAGGGTAAGGTCGCCGTAAACAGCCTCTACTTCAAAACCTGCATCCGTGAGCATTTTTCTGATTTCATCATCTGTATAGGCTCTTTCCGAAAAGCTTTCGGACGAACGATAATACACACCGTTTTCTTCCTCAAAGAAATCAAGGTCGATTTTCACCTTGTTATCATCTTCGGGAGTGTTTTGCCATACGCAGAAAACGCTGTCGTTTTCATACACAAAGGTATTATCCGCAAGAACATTTTTATGCTTATACACCGTGTTGACATCAAAAATAAACAGACCGTCATCGTCCATAAAAAGTCCTACACGGTCAAATGTTTTTGCAACATCTTCAATTTTTGTAAGATGATTTATGCTGTCAAGAGTACACACACAGGTATTTATTGTACCATACAAATCAATACTCTGCATCTTCTGCCTTAAAAACAGGATATCAAGCCCTTCTTCGGAGGCACTTTGCATTGCCTCGCTCAGCATTTCCATACTGTAATCAATTCCGAAAACATCCACGCCCCGCTTTTTCAAAAGTCGGGTAAGAGTTCCCGTTCCGCAGGCAAGGTCAAGCGTTATGCCCATATCATGACCGAAACTTTCGGCAAGCTTTAAAATATAGTCACAGCGTTTTTCATAGCAGGCGTCCTGCATAAGTCCGTCATAAAATCGGGCAAATGACAAATAGCTCGGCATTACTCTTTTTCTCCGTTTTTAATTCGGTCAAGCACAAGCGTGTAGCCGTATGTATCGTTGTCGAACAACGCTCTTTTCACTCGGCTGATAGTTGCGGTTGACGCACCTGTTTCCTTAACAATTTCGGTATATACTTTTTTTTCGGTAAGCATTTTTGCAACAACAAGACGCTGTGACATGGCTTTAAGCTCTGCACTTGTGCATAAATCTTCAAAAAAGCGATAGCAATCTTCCTCGTTTTCAAGAGAAAGAATTGCCTTGAATAAATAGTCGGTAGAATCATTTTTCAGCTTTGAATTCAAAACCGTTTCCTCCTTAATTTTGTTTCCGTAAATTTTGCAAGCAATATGTTTTCATACACTAAAATTTTAACACACAAAAGTACGAAAGTAAAGTAAAAACTGCTTTTTCGTCTTTTTTTACGAAATTTGCCTGTGATTTTTTACACATAAATTTATGCAAACACAAAACAGCCGTCCGACTGAACAGCTGTTTTGCACTTACGGTTAAATGTTTTTCTTTATAGTATTGAGAGCGCCTTTTTCAATACGGCTGACCTGTGCCTGTGAAATTCCTATTTCAGCCGCAACCTCCATCTGAGTTTTGCCACGGAAAAACCTCATTGAAAGAATCCGCTTTTCCCTGTCCGAAAGATTTGTAATTGCCTCTTTTACGGCAATTTCTTCAAGCCATGTTGAATCGTCATTCTTATCGCCTATCTGATCCATTACATATATAGTATCGTTTCCGTCCGAAAACACGGGTTCATAAAGAGACACCGGCTCGACAATTGCCTCAAGCGCAAGCACCACCTGTTCCTTTGGCATCTCCATAATTTTGGCGATTTCTTCAACAGTCGGCTCACGGTTGTTTTTATTTGTGAGCTGTTCTTTTATCTGCATTGCACGGTAAGCCGTGTCCCTCATTGAGCGTGAAACCCTGACTGAGTTGTTGTCACGCAGAAACCGTCTGATTTCACCGATTATCATAGGCACTCCGTAGGTGCTGAATCTTACATCAAGCGTCGGATTAAAATTGTCAATCGCCTTGATAAGCCCGATTACACCCACCTGAAACAAATCATCGGGATTTTCGCCCCTGTTTGTAAATCTTTGAATTACGGACAGCACAAGCCGCAAATTTCCGTTAATCATCTTGTCTCTTGCCTTTTTCTTTTCGGCAGGAGAACCGTTTTTGATTATATTAAGCAGTTCCCGTTTTTCGCTTTCTTTAAGCAGTTTTAGCTGTGATGTGTTTACTCCGCAGATTTCAACTTTTCCGTATTGCAAAGAATTACCCCCGAATCTGAATTTTAATCGGTTTTGTCTTTACAATAGTTATTGACGGTTTTATTGCTTTTATACTTTGAGTAATTTTTTTAAAAAGTTTTCTAAACTTTAAAATTGTACATTGACAATGGTACAATCAAATGGTACAATTTAAGTGTAGAATTAGCCATGTTATACAAATTCGCATATAAATCATTAAAAGGAGGACGGCTATGTTTACAATTGATTTCACAAGCCGTGTGCCGATTTACGAGCAGATTTGCAACAATGTAATCAGACTTGCATCGGCGGGTGTGTTCAAATCGGGTGACAGACTGCCGCCTGTACGAACGGTTGCAAAAGAAATCGGAGTAAACCCGAATACCGTTGCAAAGGCATACCGCACGCTTGAAATTGACGGCTACATTTACTCAACTGTCGGCAGAGGAACATTTATGACCGACAAGCTGACAAAAGACACGGCATACAGAGATATGGCTCTGAAAGCATTCAGAGAAGCCACCAAAAATGCAGAACTGTACAGCGTTCCCCGCCAACAGCTTATTGACATTATTGACGCCATATACGAAGGAGGCGGTAAGAATGATTGAGGTTAATCACATAACAAAAAGGTTCGGTAAGGTAACTGCCGTTGATGATTTTACGCTCGACATAAACCGGGGCTCCGTACTCGGCATTGTCGGAAGCAACGGCGGAGGAAAGTCAACACTTCTGAGAATTTTGTCAGGTGTGTTTGATGCTGACAGCGGTGAAGTTAAAATTAACGGTCAGAACATTTATAACAATCCGTCTGTTAAGGGCGAATGTTTTTTTATTCCCGATTTTCCGTATTTTTCAAACAGCGCAACACTCGAAAACACGGCATATCTTTACCGCAGTCTTTACCCGAATTGGAATGAAAACGCTTTCAGACAATTTTGCTCCGTGTTTCCTATTGACCCTGATGCAAAAATAATTGATATGTCAAAAGGTATGCAAAGACAGGCGGCTTTGATATTGGCGATTTCAACCTGTCCGAGATATCTTTTGCTTGATGAAATTTTTGACGGACTCGATCCGGTTGTCCGCCGTCTTGTAAAGAAAATTCTCATTGACAATGTTTCCGCAAACGATATGACCGTTGTCATTGCGTCACACAATCTGCGTGAGCTTGAAGAATTGTGCGACAGAATCTGCCTTATCCACAAGGGCAAGTTGCTTCTTGAGCGTGAAATTGACGAAATCAAGCTTGGACTCCGCAAGGTTCAGGTTGCGTTCACGGAAGTTCCCGACAATTCGTTCTTTGAAGAAATCAATGTTATCAATTTGTGGAGAAACGGAAATATATTCAACCTTACAATCAGAGGAACGGAAGATGAGTTTATGCCAAAGCTTGAGGAGCGTAAACCTCTTTACATTTCAGCCGTTCCGATGACATTGGAGGAAATTTTTATAAGTGAAATGGGGGCAGCAGGTTATGACGCAGAAAACATCATTTAAAAGCAGAATGAAACAGGCATTTTCATTCTTCCGCAGTGACCTGAGAGCCTGTACTCCGTTGCTTGTGGTATTCGGACTTATCTCGGCTGTAACGGTTGTAATCTGCTACACAATATGCGTTGTGCTTGGCGATGATATGACCTTTACAGGTGCATTGTTAAGCCTTAATTTTCTCGGAGTTACGAACTCAGGCACAGGCACAATCGAGATTTTCCAGTATTCATCGGCAAACCTCATTTATCTTATTTCAATAATATTTACAATCATCTACACGGTGCGAATTTATTCGTATCTGCACAATAAACGCAAGGCTGATTTGTACGGTTCTCTGCCGATTGGCAGGTCAACGCTGTTTGTCACAAAAACAGCGTCGGCATACCTCATGTCAATTATCCCGACATTATTCTTCCTCGGAGTGATTTCAATTATCACGGTCTGCACGGGAAATTCCGTAATAAGCGAGCTTAGTTCGATGTTCCTCAAAATATGCCTCGGAACACTTGCATCAATCTCGTTTTTCGGTCTTATTGCAATTTGTTGCGGAACAATGCTCAACTCCGTGCTTATGTTCATTGCGGTTTGCGTAGCTTATCCGCTTTCCGCAATCTTCATCAAAGGCATTGTTGTGGGTTGTTTTGACGGCTTTTATGTCGGCATTTTCAAAGACAGCATTATCATGAACGCACTCAATCCGCTTGCCGCATATGACGGAATCAACATTATTTACTGGCTGATTTTCTCGGTTGTATGTATTGCCCTCGGCGCTTTTCTTGCAAAGAAAAGAAAGGCGGAAAGAGCTCAGTCGGCATTTGCATTCCACCTTCCGTGCTACATAATCAAGGTGCTTGTTTCGTTCCTTGCAGGTATGTTCCTCGGTGTGCTTTTCGGCTCGGTAAATGTTCTGGGCGGATATGCGGGTTTTGTTTTCGGATTTATTCTTGCAAGCGTTCCCGTTTACATAATCGTTCACCTTATTTTGTACAGAGGCTTTTCAAAGCTTGTTAAAACTTCAATCCCACTCGGTGCGTTAATTATTGTAAGCTGCGTCGGTGTTGCTCTCTGCTGTTTTGACGCATTCGGCTACAACAGTTATGTACCGAAAACTCAGGATATCAAGAGTGCCGGATTCTATGACGCAAATTCAAACTATCAGGCAAAAGGCAGTGCTTTCGGCAAAAATCTTAAAGATATGGCTGACGATATTACAGACAAAGACACAATCACAAATATCCTGGAGGCACATTACAAACTTGTTGACAACCGCAATTATTCGGTAAAGAACAAGTTCAAAAACACTTGGGTTTCAATGTTCAAGGACAATGTTCCTGTATTCAGCGAGATTTCAAAAAATCCCGATTACGCATTTGCCTACACTCTCAACAACGGTAACATCGTTACAAGAACATACAGCTCTGCATCGGCTTTTGAAGAAACAGAGAGCTATCTTTCAAGCACTTATAACGAACTTGACACATCCGACATCATTTATTCAAAGGGCTATATCAAGGCATACAGTCCGCTTGTAAAAGCTGATTACAAGGATATTAACACATTTATCGTTGCAGGCTTTGACGGCAAAGCAACTGACGATAAGCATCCTGATTTTGTATCAAGCAAAATTATTTATACTGATGATGACGGAACAGTAAGTTATTCTAAAAATTACAAAAATACAGCCGAAAAAATTAAAGAGGCTTTTCTCAAAGACCTTGATAATTGCAGTAACGAGGACTTTGCGAAAATAGGTCAAATGACCGAGTATGCAGATCATGCGCTTGATGTTGCCTATGTCAATTACGGTTCATACGAAAGCTTTATAGAATCCGAACCCGATGCTGTATGTGTGATTGCGATTGCAACAGGTGATGTTAATTCGTATTACGATGGAATAAGAAATATGGATTCTTACAACGGCAATACTGCCGCAAGAACACAGGTTGTTTATACTGTTCCCAAAAGCTTTAAAAACACTATAAAAGCGTTGCAGGAGCTTGGTATTCTGAACAGCAAGCTGTATATGGACAAGGATTATCTGCCGGGTGATTCAACATCTTATAAGGAATACACAGGCGAATATTACTACGATGATTACACCTCTTCATCCGATTTGTATGACTATACAGACGATTCTTATATTGACGACAGCGAATATTGATACAGGCATTACACTACAGGAAAGCAGGATTTTAAATGGAACTTTACAACGGACGACCAACTGACTTAACAGGCAGAGAAGACCGTGAAATCAGAGTATATGACCTTCTCGACAGCCTTGGAATTGAATATCAGCGAACCGACCACGGACACGCTGACACAATGGAGGCTTGCAACGAGATTGACGCTGTACTTGATGTGCTGATTTGCAAGAATCTTTTTCTGTGCAACAGGCAGAAAACCGACTTCTATCTTCTTATGATGCCGGGTGACAAACCTTTTAAAACAAAGGAACTGTCAAAGCAAATCGGAAGTGCAAGACTTTCGTTTGCGACTCCCGATTTTATGCTCGAATTTCTCGACATCAAGCCGGGTGCGGTGAGCGTTATGGGGCTTATGAATGACAAGGACAACAGAGTAAGACTTCTTGTTGACGAGGATGTTCTCAAGGGCGAATATGTCGGCTGTCATCCGTGTGTAAACACCTCAAGTTTAAAAATTAAAACAGCCGATGTTTTCGGAAAGTATCTTGATGCGGTTCACCACACCGCAACAACCGTAAAGCTTATCGGTGAAGATTAAGTGTTGAAATCATTAAAGTATTAAACGGCAACGGGATAAATTTTCCGTTGCCGTTTCGTTTTTTACAGAACATAACTGCCCCCGAACCTTTGAAAGATTCGGGGGCAGTTGTCTGAATATTAAGAAAAATGAGTATCAATTATTTGATTTACTTTTCAATCTTTCTTCTGTAGCAAACGAACATTGCACCGCTTGCAACGAGCATTACAAGTGCAACCGAAACAGCAGTCATCGGGTTGCCTGTCTGAACTGCACCGTTGCCGCCTGTTGCAGATTTTGTTACTGTATCCTTTGTTGCAGTATCTTTTGTTGAAGAAGTTACGGCAGACTTTGATACATTGTATTTTACTACAAACGAAAAATCAACATCTGTCATATATTCTTCATCCTCGTCAAGGCCAAGGAGTTCATTTACATCAATTTGGCAACCAACTTTAAACTTCTGATCCTTATCATCCGGGAAGTCAACACATACATCATCAACATAGATATCTTCTGTACCGTCAAATTTGATTGTATAAGTTTTGCCTGTTACGATATCCTTAACAACAACTTCCATACCCTTGTAGTCAGGAGTAAAACCGTAAATCGGCTCATCATCATAATCGTAATCAGCCAAATCTACGATATCAGCCTTTGTGTAGTTCACCTTTTCGGGTGCTTTTACAGAAACCACTTCGTAACGGTCATTGTCATCGGGTAAATCGGGATTAAACGGATCGTCAAGATATTCAAGCATAATCTTATAATTTGTCTGTGCATCCTGATATGATACATTTACAGTATACTCTCTGTAAATCATATCAACTAAAACTTTAAGAGCTTTTTCAAGGAGTTCATAAAACTCATCTTCGGTCATATCTTCTGTAAACTCAGGCATATTTTTCTCATATTCAATCAATGCCTTAATTACTTCGCCGTAATTAAACGGATCAGCAAGCTCAGCTTTGCAGTCCTTAGCATCAACCTTTTCGGTTGTACCGTCACTGTAAACAGCTTCAATTTCCATACCTGTAAGGTCAAGTTTGAGTTCAAGATTGAACTGACTGAAATACTTGATTAGGCTTTCTTCTGTTGCATTTTCGTCTGCGATTTTTGATAAATCAATATCCGGTTCAATCACATCCTCTGATGTGTATGTAAGCTTGTCGGGGAGCTTTGTAATTTTAAGCTCTGTTACCTTTTTTGCCTCATCGGGTGACGCTGTGTCGTCTGTCTGTGCAAACGCTGTGAACACGCATGAAAATGCAAGCATCAAAACGATTGCAAGAATAATACTCTTTTCATAAATTTTTCCTCCTGAAAACTAAAAATCATTGTATGATAAAAGCATATACAATTACAACATCATTGTACCACACTGTTTTACAAAAATCAACTGTTTCAACAAATAATTGTCGCAGAAATTTGTCGCAAAAATTCTTCACTTGCTGTTTTTTATGAATTTTTCATATAATTTATTATCGCAATTGAGATTTAATTATAATTGTTCAAACAAATTTGTATTTATTGCAAATTTTCTATTGTAAAATCCTGTCATTGCTGATATAATTGTAGGCGGAATCAAAAGATAACCGAATACCCGAAAATCGGCATAAAACCTAACCGGCAAATATGGTGATTAAATTGAAAATTCTGCTTAATCCAGACAAAGAAATTGTAAAAGAAGTTCGCAAACAGCTTATACGCACGGGCGGTTATTGTCCGTATATGTTAATCAGAAGCCCTGCAACACTGTGTATGTGTGAGGATTTCAGGGCAAAAATTGCCGATCCCGAATTTGAGGGATACTGCCATTGCCTGATGTATTATAAACAAAAATAGAATTTTATACATAACAAAATAACAAAAATCGGAACAGCCGTGATTGGGTTTACAGCTGTTCCGATTTTTTAGGCAGAAAAACTCAATCGAGTGAAGTAAATCTGAACTTAAATGTTATAATACCGTTTTCAAATTCGGCTTTATATTTGAATCCATGCATTTCAAGGGCGGATTTTACTATTGAAAGTCCTATTCCGCTGCCACTCTTATTATCTCCCTTTGCGGCTCTGAAATAAGGTTGCCACAATTTTGAGAGATTTTCCCTGTCAAATGACGAGCATTGATTGCTGATTGACAATACATCATCCGAAACATTAATTGTGATATCCGAACCGTAATCGGAATATTTTTCGGCATTGTCGATAAGATTTTCAAGCACCGTTTTAAGCATGGCAGGGTCAGCCTTAATTTTTGCCTTTGAGTTGTAAATGAAAATAATTTCGTGTTCTGTGTGAACATAATAATTTTCAAGAATTTTCTCAATAAACGGTTTAAAGTCAAAAACTTCGCAATTCAGCTTTAATGCGGGCGAATCGAATCGTGACAAATCGAGCATTCTGTGAATAAGAATGTCCATTTCCTCAGTCTGTTGCTGAATGATTTCTATGTTATGAAGTTTCTTTTCGGTGTCTTCCTCATTTTTAAGATTTTCCGCAAAACCGCCTATGACAAACAAGGGGGTTTTGAGATTGTGCGCAATTGCATTTGTCATTTCAAGACGGGTTTCCTCCTGTGCGGTTCGCCTTTTAAAATCTTTCCACGAGAAAATTTCAACCGTAATCACCACCGCCATTATCGTAAACGCAACAGCAAATACCGTTATAAACTTCCATAGGCAATCATCAAGCAGATTTATTTCTTTTAAAGAAGTAATATGAAATACTCTTGTAACCTCTTTATATTCATTCGGCGAGTTGTTTATCATATGATTTTCGGTATAATAAAGGCAATCTCCCATTAATAAATAATATTTAAAAATCCCGTCAGGAACTGCCCCAGTCTCATCATAGATGTCTGTAAACAGACTGTTGTCACTCAGGATTTTTTCAACATCTTTTTGGGAGTATTTCGGTTTGCTTTTTCCAAGGAAAAAGTCCTTATCAATTATATTACGGTGCATTTCGTCATTTTCAAACGGAGAAGCCTCTAATTCTTCTATGGTCAGATAATCATATTTGCTAAGGTCAAAGCTATATGTTTTAACAACTTCATCCTGAACATACCAATCATTCACTTTGTTGGTCTTTAGAACCTCAAGCTGACAAGGGACATAGCCGTATTTTTCGCTTTCATAAAACTTTTTGCAAATCAAAATATAGTAATTTCCGTCATTATCAGTCGGAGTGTTGAGATATCCGCAAATTTCTTTATACTCATTATCACTGAGCAAATTTTTAAGTACATCAAACCTAATATAATTTTCTGTACCCATATCCAATATTCCGCCGTTGATATCATTATAATGGACAGTCAGTACATTGTCTGTCGTAATCGTCATATCGTTATCATAGGTTAATTGAAAGTATGTATTGCCCTTGTCAACATTTTCATTAATCAGCGCCACATACTCATTGTAGGAATTATTCGGACTTGTTACGATGCCGTTTTTAATATAGTCCATCTTTGTATTCAGTTCATTTACTGCGTTGGCTATGAGTAAATCCCTTGAACTGTCGAGTATTGCAAAAGAGGTAAAAACCGTTCCCAGCAGACACACAATTATTGTTACGGAAATTATAATGTAATGAAACTTTTTTCGCCGTTTGATATATCTTGATTTCATTTTTTATCCTCCGCCTTATACCCTCGCCGTATTACCGTTTTCAAAACAGACGCATTTTCGCCCAATGCTTTTCGGATATTTTTGATATGCGTGTCAAGCACTCTTTCATCAATCATTGTGTCATAGTGCCAAACGGCTGTGATGATTTTTTCACGGGACACAACGCTGTTTTTATTCTCTAACAGAATTTTAAGAATAGCATATTCCTTTGCGGTAAGAGTTACTTCTTCACCGTCGGACACAACAACACCGTTGTTCGGATTGAGCGAAACATTCCCCACCGTAAGCAAATTGTGCCGTACAAGTCCTTTTGAACGCTTGATGAGGGCTTTCACCTTTTCATAAAATACTGGCAGAGCAATCGGCTTTACAATGTAATCGTCACAGCCGAGAGCGTAGCCGTTGAGCATATCCGCCTCGCTTGTTCTTGCCGTGATGAACATAATCGGCACATCGCTGTATCTGCGGATTTCTTTGCAAAGCGTAAACCCGTCCATTTCGGGGAGCATTACATCAAGGAGCAAAAGGTCATAGCTGTTCTCATATGCCTTATCAAGTCCCTTTAAGCCGTTTTCCGCAAGGGTGATATTAAATTTTTCTTTATCTCTTTTTGAAAAATATTCGACAAGCATTTCACGAATATTTTTATCGTCCTCAACCAAAAGAATGTTGTACATTTTCCTCACCGTACTTTGATTGTAATACATCAATCTGAAGTTGATATGTAGATTTCTGTATATTTAAAATTCAGTTTCTGCCATAACTAAAACGGCGGATGCAATTTTCAGCATCCGCCTTGTTTTATGTATCTTATTTATTGACAAAATATCTGATGATATCCTGACGGGTTACGATACCGATAAAAGTACCGAGGTCATCGGTTACGGGGATAAAGTTCTGATTCATTGCCCGTGCAAGAAGCTCGTCCATACCTACCGAAATTTTAACTGCCGGATTAAAGTCGGGACGGAGTATGTCACGGATACGAAATTCTTCCTGTTCTTCAATATCGCCCGAAGTCTTTTTGTCAATTATATGCCACAAGAAGTCACCCTCGCTCACCGTGCCGACATACTTTCCGTCACGGGTTATAACAGGGATAGCGGTGTAGCTGTGAGCACGCATTTTTTCAAGTCCCTGTCTTAGGGTATTGTCCTCATAAATATATTTTAAAGAATCTTTATGCTTTAAAAGCATAATAACATTCATCTTTTCACCTCCAGTCAAAAAACAAATATTTGTCAGCCAAAGGTCATTATAGTACCAAACAAACAATATTGCAATATCTTTTTACAATATTTTACACAATTATTGCATTTTTGATTTTACATACTTATTTGTAACATAAAGCTGTCCGATAAGGTACACCACGCCTGCCGTGAGCAAAAGCGTTTTAACCTGCAAAAGTCCGCTCATCATAAAAATTACTGCGGTTACGGCTGTAAGAAGATATGCCCATAATTTTGAAAATCTGTTAAAGCATAAAAGCCACAAAATAAGTGCAACGACCGTCAGAACACAGGTTGAGATTATCCAAAATGTTTCCATAATCGGCTTTGTAAAACCGCCCTCAAGCACGCCGATGTTGATTCCCATAAGGAAAATACTGCAATATTTTCCGATTCTTTCTATATAAAGCATAGCCCTGTTATCAAAAATTGTTCTGTCTATTCTGTTGCTTTTTATATAGACGATGTCGGGTACAAGCAAAGCAATTGCAAAAGCAAGTCCGTACCAGTTAAAAAGATTTGTACTGAAAAAGTCCATAAGTTCACTCCGTTATTTATTATTTTCGTGGTATTCACAAAATTCCTTCGTTTTGCTCCAATACTTTATTCCCCAGTTTTCAAAATTCCACTCCTCCATATAATCGTTACATTCGTAGTCGATGTACCACAAAAGTCCGTTGTTTAAAATGAAATTTGTCGGGAAATAATCTATGTTAATTCCTTTTGGATTCAACAATCTGCACATTTCACGAATCTGCTCAATGTATTCTGGTTTCATCTCATTCTGCAAAACAAGCTCATATGCGGTTTTGTCGTCAATGTAATCTTTAAGAATCCTCTCGTTTTCCACATCGCAGTCAATAAGCTTCGGCAGTCTGAGCCCGGCATTTTTCAGCCGTTCGTAATCGTTAAGCTCACTTTGAATTTTGTTACCGAAGGTATAGTATGAACACGGCTCGTGGTGAATCTGCTTTAAAACATAATTGTGTTCTCCGTCTGACACAAGGTAGGAATAACCGCCCTTGCCTTTTCCGAGAAGCTTAATGACGGTAAAATCTTTTCCGTTCACACTCATAGTATCCATAAGAACGCCTCCGCACATATTACCGTATTATTTTATCACAGCTAAAGTTTGGGTGCAAGTTTTAAATTCTTTATGTGTAATGAACAAATGCTAAAATAAGTACATTCGGTAAAATAAAAAAGCGTGGATTTATAAATTTATTTTCTCAGGCGGCAATTTATTACAAATTTGTTGTTGATTTTCTTATTAAAAAAAAGTATGATTAGGGTATATAATTCTGCGCAAATGCCACAGTTGTGACATTTGATGCCCACTACAATTGAATAACAACTTTTAACACACAGGAGAAGATTTATTTGGAAAAGAAAAAATTCAGAATCAGCGGAAAGCTGATATTTAATCTCGCTGTTGTGGCAATCTCGATTTATCTGATCATCTACTTCTTTGTTTCGGAGGACGGTCTGATCGACTTGCTCAAAAAGCCTGACGGCTGCAATATGCTGATTATCCTTGCGGCTTTGCTGATTTATGATTTGAACATCCTTGTTGACGCTGTTGTCACGCTGATATATGTGCGGTCAAAATATGAGAATTTCAGTTTTATTGAGGCTTTGAAGGTCGCATTTGTCGGAGTATTCTTCAGTGCTATTACACCGTCAAGCACAGGCGGACAGCCTATGCAGCTTTACCTTATGTCAAAAAAGAACATAAGCGTAGGTTTCGGTTCGGCTTGTATGACGCAAAAGTTCATTGTGTATCAGATAGTAATGACCGCTGTCAGCGTTATTGCTGTTGTCACAAGGTTCAACTATTTCAGCGATGCTTTTACAAACATCTGGTCAACACTTTTCATTATTTTCGGATTTACCGTTCAGCTTGCAATGACGGCTTTGTTCCTGCTTGTTTCATTCAGCCACAAGGTTACAAACAAGCTCATCAATCTTATTTATAAGATTATGAAAAAGTTCAAGTTCATTAAAAATCCCGAAAAGAAGGTTGAAAGACTTCACAAAGAAGTTGATATGTTTCACGACACAAACAAACAGCTTTTTTCAAGCGTAAAACGGCTTGTTGTAATTTATGCACTTGTATTCATTCAGGTAATTTTAATTCTTTCAATCCCCTACCTCATCTATGTTTCATTTGGTATGGCTCCGATTGCAAGAGCGGCAGGTCAGCCGACACTGTCATTCTATGATTCAATCTGTATTCAGTCATTCGTGCTGTTCACGGCAAACCTTATCCCGCTCCCCGGTGCATCGGGCGGTGCGGAGCTTGCATTCACAATGTACTTCGGTTCGTTCTTCAAAATCGGTGCAATAAGCAAAATCAAGCCGGCAATCCTTATGTGGAGATTCATTACATACTACGGAGCAATGCTGATTTCTGCCCCGTTCTCCTACTTTACAAAGGGTAAAAGGCGTGACGATGAAATAAAACAAATTGAAGAAGAACTTGAATCGGAAATGGATAATAAAAAAACGGAAGAAAAAGTAACTCAGTAGTATTTTCATAAATATCTCTTTCAAAAACGGAGCAGACTGCATTTCGTCTGCTCCGTCTTTTGTTGTATGACAAACCGTTAGCCATTTTTTACGGTCAATTGTTGGAAACAATTTGTAGCGGCGAACCGTGTTCGCCGCTACAGTATATCATCAAACATTCTGTTTAAGGCAGGTTTTCAGGTCATCTTCTGCGTTGCTGATTGGACGCAAGCCGAATGTTTCTGACAAATACTGCAACACATTCGGGCTTAAAAATGCAGGGAGTGTCGGGCCGAGGTAGATATTCTTTATTCCGAGGCTTAAAAGTGCCAGCAAATCGGCAACCGCCTTTTGCTCATACCACGAAACAATCAGCGACAACGGCAAGCCGTTTACATCTGTATCAAACGCATCGGCAAGTGCTACGGCAATGCAGATTGCGGAGTAAACATCGTTGCACTGACCGATGTCGAGTAATCTCGGCAAGCCGTCGATGTCACCGAATTCGAGCTTGTTAAAGCGGTATTTTCCGCAAGCGAGCGTCATAATTATGCAGTCTTTCGGCACATTTTCAGCAAACTCCGTGTAGTAATTTCTGCCCGGTCTTGCACCGTCACAACCACCAATAAGGAAAAAGTGTCTGACTTTTCCGCTTTTGACGGCCTCGACAATTTTATCGGCATATGAAAGCGTAGCGTGATGACCGAATCCCACAAGAATTTCGTGCGGTTCAACATCTTCCTTAAAACCTCCGAGTTCAATTGCCTGCTGAATAATTTCGCTGAAATCTTTGTCGCCGTTTTCCTTTTTGCCGATGTGCTTAACACCCTCCCAGCCGACAACATTTGTACTGTAAATTCTGTCTTTGTACGAATCTCTCGGCCGCATAAGGCAGTTTGTCGTCATAAGAATACAACCGGGGATATTGTCAAACTGCTTTTGCTGATCTTGCCATGCACCGCCGAAATTGCCGATAAGATGCGGATATTTTTTTAAACCGTCATAGCCGTGACACGGCAGCATTTCGCCGTGAGTATAAACATTTATGCCCTTGCCCTTTGACTGTTCAAGGAGCATTTCAAGGTCTTTCAAATCGTGACCAGACACAATAATAAACGGACCTTTTTTGATGTGAACATCAACCTTGTGCGGTGACGGATTGCCGTAGGTTTCAGTGTTTGCTTCATCAAGTTTTTTCATAACTTCAAGAGCATTTTCACCCGTTCTCATCGTCATTCTGATAAGCTCCTCAACCGTGAGCGAATCATCCGTTGTCGCCTCAAGTGCAGTGATGTAAAAATCGTCAACCTGATCGCTGAAATAGCCGAGTTCACGAGCCTGATGACCGTAGGCGCTTATGCCTTTGAGACCGTAAACAATTGTCTGTCTTAAAGAGCGGATGTCGGGGTCAAGCGACTTTTCGTACATAATTCCCGCAAGCGGTGCGTCTTTGAGCATTTCCGACTTTGTTTCGGGAAGATTGTAGGTTGCGTGCAGAGTATGATTTTTGATTTCGCCCACAACTTCACGAAGTTTTTCCTTGATTTGCTGAGATTCACGCAAAAGCGACACATGCACATCGGCATCAAAGTTTACATTCGTCAGCGTTGTAAAAAGGCAGTTTTCCACAAAGAGAACAATGTCCTTGTCAATGTGCTGACCTTTTTCAATAAGCACCTTGCCGTAACAGCTTATGCCCTTCAGCTGAAAGATAAGTAAATCCTGAAGATTTGCAATTTCGGGAGTTTTTCCGCAAACACCGAGCCGTGTGCAACCCTTTCCGTTCGCAGTCTGCTCACACTGATAGCAAAACATCTCATAACCCAAGTCCATATTATTACTCATAAAAATTACCTCCGAAACATTCTGCAAATATTATCTGCAAATTTTCGGAGGTTTATTCATCTATCTTTTTCCCTGACCTATTTTTTCAGCCAAACTATTTCGTCTTTCCAAAATTGTTGATTCAGGCATATTTGCCTCTAAACCAGAACAAATACTTCTAATATATACTTCTATTTTACTCGAAGAATTTCTTGAACAAATATCACTTAACATATAATAAGCATCATCTTTTGAAAGATTATAGTCTAAATAATTATCGACAATTTCAATTGCCTTTGAACCAGCCTTATATGTTTCTTCAGAAATATCTGCTGGTCTTCCACTGCAATTGGCAAACAAAAGAACTAATAAAGCCATACTAACAATAAAAAGTGGTAAAATTAATAATTTTCTTTTTGACTTTGTTTTTTTATAAATATGTGAAATTTGAAATTCATCATCAATCATATAATATTCTCCTTAATAAACACTGAATGAAGTGCTCTCACTCTGACCGCCGCCTGAAACGGTTATCGGATAAGTTCCCGATTTTGTTCTTGTGCCGACTTTCCAAGACCACGATGCGTTGCCATTGCTGTCGGAAGTAACATCTTCAAGTCCGCTTGCCGTTGATATTCCGCTGTTATACACAACTGTGATTGAATATGTTGTGTTTGGAGCGCCGTGAATACTAACGCTCGCAAACGAACCTGCACTTACGCTTGATGTAACATTTGTAAATTCGAGCGTTGTTTCAGCCTGTGACGACTTATCCTCATGCTTTTCTACAACCTTTTTTACAGGTTTTTTAGTGGGTTTCTGAGTAGGTTTTTCTGTAGGCTTTTCAGTCAGTTTCTCGGTGGTCAGCTCTTCCGTTGTAGGTTCTTCGGTTGTCGGCTCTTCCGTAGTCACTTCGGCAGTTGTTTCGTCTTCAAAAACAGACGAAACAATGTCATCAACAGTATTGCTTGACTCTGATGCTTGGGAACATCCCGAAAATGTAAGGAGCAATCCCAGTGTTACCGCAACAGCTAATGTTCTAAATTTTCTCATCTATTGTCACCTCATACAATTATTTTATTTAATAATAGTACAATTTGTTTTATTTGTAAAGAGCTTTTTGTGCAAATAATCAATAATTGTTATTTTTTAGAACATAACTGTGTAAAAAAAGAACAGCCAAAAGGCTGTTCTA
>ENA-OQQW01000795-OQQW01000795.1-human-gut-metagenome-genome-assembly--contig:-NODE-795-length-20251-cov-31.423054_pt1 | contig 20251 bp, 14 predicted proteins | sample MGYA00243234_ERZ505098 | MGnify/ENA primary metagenome ERZ505098 (study PRJEB26097, sample SAMN02712086) | human gut metagenome | biome: Gut microbiome | host: Homo sapiens | place: Denmark... | reverse complement strand
AGCGTGTAGGTTGTTACTTGTTGTAAAAGTTGTATTTGTTGTTTTCCCTAACTCAGCTGGACGTATTGCCAACAGCACAAACCCTATCACTCGATTTTCCGGATGAACCAAATAAGAGACCCCGTTGCCCAGAGAAGGCAACGGGGTCTGCTTTATCGTGGAGTAAGCCTTGCTAAAGGCTTGACCATTCTGTTGTTATGCTTTGGCCACTTCGTTGGTGTCGATCGTCTTGCGCTTGAGCACCATGTAAGCCACCGGCGAAGCGATGAAGATGGAGCTGAGCGTACCGAAGACCACACCGAGGATCATGGCGAAGGAGAAGCTGCGGATGCTCTCACCACCCAGGAAGAAGATGCAGAGCAACACGATGAGCGTAGAGGCTGACGTGTTGATCGTACGGGCCAGCGTCTGGTTGATAGAGCTGTTGAAGAGAGTCTCGCGATCCTGCTTCGGATGCAACTTGAGGTTCTCACGGATTCGGTCGAAGACCACCACCTTATCGTTGATAGAATAGCCGATCACCGTCAGGATAGCACCGATGAAGGTCTGGTCGATCTCCAGCGAGAACGGCATCCAGCCCCAGCAGAGCGAGTAGACACCAACCACGGTGAGGGTATCGAAGAACAGAGCGACGATAGAACCAACGGAGAAACCGAGGTTGCGGAAGCGCAGCAAGATGTAGAGGAAGATGAAGAACAGAGCCAGGGCCACACTGATGATGGCGCCGTAGGTGATGTCCTTAGCCACGGAAGGTCCTACCTTGGCCGAGCTAATGATGGATCCGCCCGTACGGATATCCGGGTTCTTGAAGGCCTCTACGTTGGCCTGGCTGACGAAGCCAGCCTTGTGGAGGGCGTTGTAGAGGATGGTCTCTGCGCGGTCGTCCTCCATCGGGTCGTTGGACTCGATATTGTAGTTGGTCGAGACGCGGATGGTCTTGCCGTCCGTACCGAGGGCGATGACGGAAGTCGTGGCCTGCTTGCCAGCGTCCGTACCCGTAGTGTTGACGAATGCGCCATCGAGCAGCTCGCGCACGCTCTCTACCTCCGTGGCCTTGTTGAGGGTCACGACATAGTTGCGTCCACCCGTGAAGTCGATACTCTGGCTGAGGCCGCGGATGGCGAAGCTGCCGATGAAGACCACGGCGGCAATGCCACAGAGCGTGAAGCTCTTCTTGCTCATCTTCATGAAGCCGAAGTTGACGTTCTGCATCAGGTTCTTGCTGATGGAGGTGTAGAACTTCTGGTTGAGCCAGCGGTTCTTGGCCATCTGCTTCTCATAGACGATGCGGGTCAGGAAGACGGCAGTGAAGAACGAGCAGCACAGACCGATGATCCACGTGGTGGCGAAACCACGGATCGGACCCGTACCCGTGACGAGCAGGATGATACCCGTGATGAGCGAGGTGAGGTTGGAGTCGAAGATGGCAGAGAAGGCGTTCTTGTAACCTGCCTCCAGGGCCTCCTTGATGCCCTTGCCGCCTCTCATCTCCTCCTTGATGCGCTCATAGATCAGCACGTTGGCATCGACGGCCGTACCCAGTGTCAGCACGATACCGGCAATACCCGGCATGGTGAGCGCCGACTGGAACGAGGCCAATATTCCTAATGTGAAGAAGAGGTTGGCGAGCAACGCCACGTTGGCCATCATACCCGGGATGATATCGTACATCAGGAGCATGTAGATCATCAGGACGACGAAAGCGATGACGAAAGAGATGAGACCCTGCTGGATGGACTGTGCACCGAGCGTAGGACCGACGACCTCCTCCTGGACGATACGTGCCGGAGCCGGCATACGTCCAGACTTCAGCGTGTTGGCCAAGTCCTTGGTATCCTCGATGGTGAAGTTGCCCGAGATAGACGACTGGCCGCCGTCAATCTGGCTGTTGATGCGCGGAGCGGTATAGACCACGCCGTCGAGCACGATGGCTACGGCCTTGCCGAGGTTGGCCTTGGTGATGGCCGACCATTCGCGCGCACCCTCGGAATTCATGGACATGCTCACCTCCGGCTTGCCATACTGGTCAAACTGGTCCTTGGCGTCGGTGACGACGTCACCCTCCAGGACGGGGCGGCCGTCGCTCGTGGTGATCTTCAGGGCGTGGAGCTCAAAGACGTTCTTCTGGTTGAGTCCGTCGGCTGGCTTGGCGCTCCAGAGCAGTCTCAGGTCGCTGGGCAGCACCTGCTTGGCCAGGTGGCTATAGATGAGCTTATTGATAGCGGCGGTGTCGCGCACGTTGGCATAGCCTACGATGCTGAGGGCCTCGCCCGGGATGGTCTGAAGCATGGAGAGCAGCGGGTGGTCGCGGCGCAGCTGGGCGTCGGTCTCGTTCTTGGCGGCGTTGGCGGCAGCGTTTTGGCTGTCGCGGAGCTGCAGCTTGGAGGCAGCCTTCTTGGCCGGGGCCTTCGTGCCGTCAGTGGCAGCCGTGTCCTTCTTCTCCGTGCCGTTGTCGCCATTGGCCAGACGCTGGTCCAGCTGGACGAGATACGGCGTGATCTCCTGGTTGTTGTAGGTCTCCCAGAACTCCAGGTTGGCGCTACCCTGCAGCAGCTTGCGCATACGCTCCGGCTCGCGGATACCCGGCATCTCGACCATCAGTCGGCCTTCCTGTCCCTCGAGCTTCTGGATGTTGGGTTGCACGACGCCAAACTGGTCGATACGGTTGCGGACCACGTTGTAGGAGTTGTCGATGGCGGCGGTCACTTCTGCGCGCAAGGCGCTCTCCACCTGCTCGTCCGTACTCTGCGTGCTCACCTTGCCCTTGAGCTGCTGGGTGGCGAAGATCTCGGCCAGGCGGTGGCCCGGCGCGTTCTTGTGGTAAGCGTCGATGAAGAGAGAGATGAAGTCGCGCTGGCTCGTCTCCTCCTCCTTCTTGGCCTGCTGGAGCGACTTCACATAGGCCGGGTCGGTCTTGTGGTCAGCGAGCACATCGACGACGTCGGGTACGGAGATCTCCAGAATGACGTTCATACCGCCCTTCAGGTCAAGGCCGAGGCCGATTTGTGTCTCCAGACACTTCTGATAAGAGTAGATGCCCAGATACTTCACGGAGTCCTTGTAGTCCTGCCGCGCAATGGGATCTTTGATCTTCTCGGCCTGGCTGTCATAGTAGCTGGTGGCTACCGAGAAAGACAGGTAGAAGATACTTGCGAGCGTCAGCAAGACGGCCACGCAAATTACTAGTCCTTTGTTCTGCATTTTTATTGTTGTTTTTGAATTTAATCAGCTAAAAAGCGCCCATTCATAGCCCGTCCTGCCTCGTAAAAGAGGCACGAACGTACTACAAACGTGCAAAGATACTGATTTTTTCACACATTGGGAAAACTTTCGGCCTTAAATGTCATTTTTTTAAGGTTTTGGCCGCATTTCCAACCAGCAGAAGATAGGGTAGTGGTCGCTTGTGTGGATACGATCATCGACTTTGGCGCCATAGGGCTTGAAGAAGTCGGAGCAGAGGATATGGTCGATGCGTGTATAGATTCCGTTGCGGTTGAAGGACCGTCCGGGACCGTTGCCCGAGGCTATGTAGCAGTCTGTCAGTCCCTTCGACAGGGTTCTGTGTGTGTAGGAGATGGGGGTGTCGTTGAAGTCTCCGCATGCGATGACGGGCAGCCCCTCCTTGAGGCGCTGCTGGATGCGTGCGGCCACCATGCGCACCTGGGCCGCCCTGCGGGTCGTTCCCTTCGATAGTTTCTCGATCAGCTGGAGTGTTTCGATGCGTGCCGTGTCGGCCTCCACGTCGCCTTGGAGGATATGGTGGAAGTCCTCGCGCTCCTTCTCCGAGATGCCGTAGGACTGGAGGTGGTTGTTGATGATGCAGACCTTCTGGCCGCCCACATCGACGAGGAAGTCCACGCTCATGTTGCCTGGGGAGTGGTAGGGGATGGAGTCGTGGATCAGGATGGGGTAGCGCGAGGCCAGAAACAGGCCGTGGCCGGTCTCCGAGGCTTTGGGGATGAAGGCGGTATAGGCGTATTTGTGTCGCAGCAACTTCAGGGGCGAGAGACTGTCGCCCTTGTCCGTGGCCTCCTGGAGACAGATGAAGTCGGCGTCGCTATCGAGCAGGTAGCGCATCATCTCGCTCTTCTCTCCCTCCTTCGTGACGTAGCCCTCAAACATGGCCACGTTCCATGACAACAGTTTCAAAGCGCCGTGGGGCGGCTCCTCCGTGGGGTTGAAGGGTGTGTATTGGCGGATGGGGACAAAGGCCAGCAGCAGACCCGCCACGGGCAGCCACAGCAGGCGCGGGCGCAGCAGTATCCAGAGGACGAGAAAGACGAGGTTGGCGAGGATGACGGCAGGCATCAGCAGCCCCACGTTGCTCAGTTTGGGCCACGACTCGGGCTGGAGCAGGTCGGAGTATCCTACCAATAGCAATGCTATGATAGCCAATAAGTTGGCCACCACCAGCAGAAGGCGCATCGCCTTTCTCAATTTCTCCATAGCGTTCTCTCTCTCGTCGTGTTTATAATGGTTACGTCGTGCTATTTCTCCCCGTTTCAGAGGAAGTTTCCCCCGCCTCCGCGGAAGAATCCTCGGCTTCGGGGAAACCCTTTCTGTCGTGCGCAGCCCTTAGTTGTTGCTACTGTCGAAGAGCGTCTGCTTCTCCTCCTTCGTCAGACTGTCGTAGCCGCTCTTTCGTATCTTGTCGAGGATGCGGTCGATCTCCTCCTGGGTAGCCTTCTTGTGGGCGTTATACTCCCAGTCGGTCTCCTGTCGTGTGGTCTCGCCCGCGTTTTTCTTGCCTTTGAGCACATCGAAGCCGCCCCAGTTTTTGCCAAATCCGCCCCAGCTCTTGCGCTTATGGCCCGTGTTCTGCCAGCCTCCTCCGTGCTTTCCGAAGCCGTTGCCTTCCATGAAGGGATGCTTGCGCCAGTACTTGATGAGGATGTAGCCGAAGAGCATGCCGCCGAGGTGGGCCAGATGGGCCACGCCGTCGTTGGTGGTCGCGATGGCCGAGAACAGTTCCAGGACGATGGAACCGGCGATTACCCACTTGACCTTGAGGGGGAAGGGGAAGGGAATGACAAACATTCGCTCGTTGGGGAAGTACATGCCGTAGGCCAGGAGGATGCCGTAGAGTGCACCCGAGGCGCCTACTGTCGTCCAGAGGTTGAGCAAGCCCTGGTTGGCCCGCACCACCATCATGGTGTCGGCGAAGGTGAAGCCAGGCACTTGTTCATTGCAGATGATGTAGAACTGTCCAAACTGTGCCAGCTCCTGGCAGAAGCCTGCGCCCAAGCCGCAGATTATGTAATAAAAAAAGAACTTCCTCGAACCCCAATAGGCCTCCATCACGGGTCCGAACATCCACAGCATAAACATGTTCATGAAGATATGCCCGAGGCCACCATGCATGAACATGTAGGTGAATATCTGGTAGAGGTGGAAGTCAGGAGCCAGAAAAAAGTGCAGTCCCAGCAAGCCGGTCAGGTCTATCCCCATGTTTTCCGTCACCCAGGTGGCGATAAACATGATGGAGTTGATGATCAGCAGATTCTTAGTGACTGCGGGTATTTCGCGCGTGAGCATTTTTGTTCTTTTTGATTATACCATGCAAAATTACGAAAAAATCCTCATTAACTGCACACGGAGGCCCCTCAATACGCTTTTTTACGCAATTTTCGTCACTTTTTCCGAATTTTAGTTTGTGTTGTAAAACTATTCTCTTATATTTGCACCCACAAGCGTTTGAATCAATATATATTAATCGATAATCAAGAAAAGTTATGAACAAAACAGAGTTAATCGAGAAGATTGCGGCCGGCTCGGGTCTGAAGAAGGCTGAGGCCAAGGATGCTTTGGACGCCACGTTGCGCGAACTGAAGAATGCTTTGGTAGCTGGCGAGAAAGTGCAGCTGGTCGGCTTCGGTACCTTCGAGGTCAACGAGCGTCCCGAGCGTCAGGGTGTCAACCCCGCCACGGGTGCCAAGATTGTCATCCCCGCACGCAAGGTGGTGAAGTTCAAGGCTGGTGCTGACCTCAGCGATGCGGTCAACGCATAACTGTCAATTCTTTTTCGCAAGAAAATACCAGGGGAAGGACCGTGGGTCTTTCCCCTTTTTGTGTCCTGTCAGAAGGGGAAGAGGACGAAGGCGCAGGCGTCCCATACGGCATGGGAGATGATGAGGGCCGTGAGGCTTCGCGGGAAGAAGCGGTAGATGAGGCCCCAGCAGCCGCCTACGACTCCTGCCGCCACGATCAGCATGAAGTTGAGCGAAGGCAGATGGACGAGCGTGTAGCAGGCCGTGGCAGCCACCAGGCCCGCGTTGGCGCCCCAGCGCGCCATCATCCGTCGCTGGATGAAGCCGCGCCAGAAGATCTCCTCTGCCGGACCGATGACGAGGAGAAGCAGGAGGGCAATGACGGCAGGGGGCGTGCCGCCCTTCATGGAGTAGATCATGTCCACCTGGCCGCGGGCGAAACCAAACATCCATTGCGACACCTTGTCGCCCGTCCAGAACACCCACCACAGCACGAAGGCGATCGATAGTCCTGCTGCGACCGCGCGGGGCGAGAACCTCAGGTCCTTCAGCCACTCTCTACACCAGACCGTAGAGAGCGTGGTGAGGGTGAGGGCCGAACACGTCATCGTGTACCAGAAGTTGATGTGTGGCGCCGTCCAGGGCGAGAACATCACAAACCACAGCAGGGCTGCGACGAGGACGGCAGCAATGGTCTTTCTCATTTTTTATATATATAAGTTCTTACACTCCCAGCCAACTGCCGAGGAAGAAGCCCAAGGCGTAGAGGAGGCCGAAGGCCATCTGTAGCTGCGCCGTCGTCTGGTCGAGTCGCTGAATGCCTCGGTAGGGCAGGTCGTCTTCGGCCTGGATCATCGTCCGCACGTTGCGCAGGGCCAGGGGCAACGTCAGCACGACCGCCAGCAGCGTCCACGGCTGCCCCAGCAGGACCACATAGAGCAGGGCCAGGGCGTAGGGAGCGAAGATCTCGAAGGTATAGATGGCCTTGGCGTTCATCAGCGAGACCGAGGTCGTGATGGTGCCGAGTCCGGCCTGAAGGTCTGTCTTCACGTCGCGGGTGTTGTTGGCATGGAGGATGGAGACGGTGAGCAGTCCGATGGGCAGAATCATCAGCAGCGACTGCGTGTCGTAGGCCCCAACGGCCACGAAGAACGTGCCGAGGGCAGGGAGCAGGGCGAAGCTGCAGAGGATGTTGAGGTCGCCCAGGTGGTGGGACTTCATCCAGGGATAGACCAGCGAGAGCAGGACGCCTGCCAGTCCGATCCACCATCCCGACCACGACGAGTTGTAGAGCAGAAACACGCCGATGGGCACGGCCAGCGCCACGAGCACCAGACCATAGCGCAGGATCTCTTTTGGGCGGAACGTGCCGTCGTGTATCCACGTCACGCCATTGCTGCAGGCCTTCGTGTCCACGCCCCACGTGAAGTCGAAGTAGTCGCTCACCATGTTGCCGCCCGAGTGGACGATGGAGAGCAGCGGGAGACAGAGCAGCGCGTTGAGCCAGTTGATCTGGGCCGCGCCGTTGTCGCTCTGACTGTAGAGGTAGGCCCACATGATAAGAATCGGCATCACCGAGGCGGGCAAGGCCCAGGGTCGGGTGGCGATGATCCAGTTTTTCAAAGTTCTTCTTTTTTCCATGTCTTAGTTAAAAGGTGGACTCGTGGGAAGGACAGCCTCCGCCACGGACTTCCATGAATAGTTTGATTTAATTTCGGTCGTTGAGCGCCACGCGCGGCCGACGGCAGCGTGTGGCAGTCTATTGCAAGTGCAAAGGTAAAAAGAAACTTTGAAATGGGTCAGCGTTTTACCCGATTTTCTCGGCAGAAGTTTTTTGTGTGGGGGAACACCTGAGGCTTCTCCCTCAAACACCAAAGGCTTCTCGCTTAAACAGAAATGGACGAAAGCCAAGTAAAGCGGCTTTCGTCCATTGATCTAAATATAATATGTAGTCGTTGCCGACGGCCTTATGCCGCGCGGACTACCAGTTATAGCTGTTCCATGGGTCGTACTTTTTCACGGCTTCATCTTTGTCCGTAATGACAGGGCCCATGTCAGAGGCGGGATCGTCTAATTCCACCTGGCCGTTGTCGTGGAACTTGCCTACAACCCAAGACGACGTAGCTGCACAGTAGTTGTTCTGTGTCTCCACCATCAACACAGTAGTTACGGGCTTGATATATTTACGTTTCATTTTTCTAAAGTCCTTTTTGAAGTTTGTTTGATATGATTATCTTACCACATGCTTGCGTCCATTGACGATGTAGATGCCGCTGGGCAGACCTTCGGTCGTATTGCCGACACGCTGGCCCTGGAGGTTGTACACGCCATTGTTCTTGCCGTAGCGGTTGGTAGCCTCGGGGCTGATGATCAGCTCGCCGATAGCCGTCAGCGCTGCTTCCTGCTCCACGCCGTCGATATAGACTGCGAGCTTCTCGTTGTTCTTGGGCTTGAACCAGCAGGAGAAGCCGCGGAGACCGCGCTCCTTCGTGTCAGAGAAATAGACGTTGCCCTGGTCGAAGAAGTAGCTTCCAATGAGCTTGTCGTAGCCCTCGCGGATCGTTCCCTTGTTGCTGGAGAAGGCCCAAGCACCCGTGGTCTGGTCCTGTGTAGCATTCGGGTCGAAGGTGCGGACGAAGGTGCCGTAGGCCGTGATGGCTCCCGCTTTTTGAGTCAGCCTCGTCGTCCAGTGCTCGTCCATGTCGCTGAAGTCGTTCTTGCCGTCGACAGTCGTCTTGAACGTGACGTTGGGGATCTGGAAGCGCTGACCCTGGATCGTTACCTTGTAATCACTGCCAGTTCCCGTTGTGATGTTAGCAGTGTAGGGGGTGCCATTGTATGCCTCCATCGTCTTGGTCGGGAAGATAATGTACGGCTGATAGGCTTGGATGGCGGTAGCCTTCTCATTCTCGTCGAGGTTTACGGTTTCAAACTGCAGCTCGGTGTTCGTGAGGTTCTTGAGCTTGGCAAGGCGCACGTTGGCACCAAAGGCATCACGAACCTGTTTGACCGTGAGGTCCACGGGCAGTACGAAGGAGTTCCAGTGGTCCTTGGTGAACGTCTTGGCAAGGTGGAGCATGCGGTTCGTGTAGGTGGTGGTGCCATTCCTCAGATAGTCCAGGTCGCCGCGCAGCTCGTCGAGTATGAGGTCTGGGCTCTTCGTGTTGCTGGCGTAGAGCACGCGGAAGTCATCGAACACCGTCCACTCGTTGGGGTCGGGCGTATCGGTGGCGTCGTTGGGGTTACCGATGTAGAGGCCGAAGGCGATGCTGACGCCACCAGCGGCACCAGCTTGCTCAATCATCTCCTTCGTCACATGTACGCTCACGCTATTGGTATATTTGTTTGACTCGTAGAACTCCTTGCCCGCATAGTCCATGTTCTGATCAGCTACACGGAGGCGAGACTTCTCTTCCGCAGACATGTGGTCGACCTGGCTAAGTATGGTCGTGCGTTTTGAGTCCTCGAACAAGTCGACGCCTGCGAAGAGGTGGGCTTTGTCCGTGTTGGAGTATGCCTTGCACTCTACGACGTAGATGCCCGGCTGCTTCACAAACATCTTCTGATAGATGTAGCCATGCGTGCCGTGTACGTCCATGCAGAAGAACTTACCCATGTAGCGTAGGTAGTCGGACCACTGGTTGAAGTTTTGGTATTTGGTGTCCGAGAAGTAGAATTTGTATGGATCAGAGGATGACTTTGTAAACCTACCGTTGTTATACTCATTGCCATTGCCGCGTGACAGGGGAGTGGCCGCAGTCGATACCTTCGTGTCCGTTTTGTAGTTGTACTCCTGCAAACCGATACGGGTGTACGCTCCCGATGCTACGGAAGAGGTAAATACCTGCCATCCGTTGATGTCCGTTCTTCCACGATCGAAGCCAGGACACTTCAACATAAAGGAAAAGTCAAGTGGATCTTTCAGTTCCACGCTGTTCCCTAACTGCAAGATGTCGATGTCCTGTAGCGTGAGGACGCGCCATTTGCTATAATCGTTAGGTGTACCGTTGGTGCAGATATTCGTGTATGTATCTGCTCCACAGTTCCTGTCTGCTGTAGCTTGTCCTTCGTCAAAGGCCGTAAGGTACATCCCATCTTGTGCGCTGAACCCAGAACTTGACGTAGTAGTCTTGAAAGTGTAGATAAGGTAGGCGTCCTTACCGTTCGAATCTGTTGTTTTTGTAAAGAACCAACCGTCGTAACCGTTGAAATTGGTCGTTGGACCACGGTCGCAGAATACGCCGACGTCGGTCGTTCCGTTGATTCCCCCGTTCACCCATTTCACCATGTTGCCCTCCCTGGTAGCGATGTTTTGTGCGAAGTTGAGAGAGGGCGTTTCGCTTCCATCAATTTTCGTAGACGTTCCATTGCGTGTCCAGAGCGGCATCGGGTAGTCTTTCAAAGAGGCACTTGTACCCCAGTAGCCTCCCATGTTGAGAAACTTGCCTGACCCCACGTTGTAGAGGAAATACACTTTGCTCGGGTCGCCGTAGGAGCAGTCCGCGGTGATTCCCTTCTGGAGCTTCTCAAAGGTTTTGCCCGGCAGGTCGCCTACGCCCTCGTAAGAACTGGTTGAATTTCCGTCGCCCGTTGTGCCGTTACTTTGTGCTGATGCCACAAAGGGTGCTGCGGCGAGGAGTGCCGTGGCGATTCCAACACTCCAGCTGCGCCACGATAGGCAGCGTTCGCCGTGTTGTGATTTAGTTGTTCTCATCGTTTTAATGTTCTCTCTTTAGTTAGTAATGATCACTGTTGTTTTTAGTACCTCCATGCTCAGTTCTAACCCAGTATGCTCGTCGTCAGATAGGGCGATAGGTTGATTCTGACAGGAATGCACAATCTATTTGGGTGCAAAATTACTAAACATTGTAAAAATGGGGGGGTAGAGTGTTAAATAAGATTAAAGATTTGTTTTTTAACTTGCTTTCAACCCCCTGTGTGGCAGATATTTACCATTTTGTCAACGCACAGCCGCCTTTTAGCGGGCGTCTTTTGCTGCAGGTATTGTCCTGGCGAAGCATTGTTTGTGTTGTGCTGCCTTCCGAAAACAAAAGCGTTAAACGTTATTATAACGTTAATGCGTTATCAAAAATCAAAAACGTGACAATGTAACAATGTAACAATGAGAATTGCCATTCCGTTTTTCTCATGACCGTTATGATGACAGAGCAGCCCACGGGGAAACAGGCAAGTGTCTGTTTTTCCCCGTGGGCTGCAAATATTGAATAAGGCGATCGTTGAATCAGATCAACCAAGTTGCAACTACAGATTGGGTTTCAATCGCAGGGTGTACGTATGGTCTCCTGTGGTGGGACACTCATATTTCGGCAGGACTACGTCGCCTTGGCAACTGTTGTTGCCCAGTCCTCGCTGCCAATAGTCGATATGGGCAAACACCTGGGGCTTGCGTACGAGGTCGTACCAATGGGTGGGTATTTTCCACAGGTCGCTGCCTTCTTTTATCCACTTCGACTCATCGAAATGAGAGAGCGAGAATGAGGCTTTGCCATCGACCTGGACTGTGAGCGTGAGACCTTCCTCCTTGTTGCTGAGCAGCAGTTCGCGCAGATCCTCATGGTCGCCGTAGGTCTGTGGGTGGATTTGCTCCTCCACCATATCATCTACCGTGGTGGTGAAACGTCCGAGGTAGGAACCTGTCTTGCGGTCGGAATAGTTGGAACGTGGGCCACGCGCGTAGAACTCCACATTCTCAAAGCCCGAAGCCAGTTGCAGGCCGAGACCCAGACGGCGTGTAGCTCCCGAAGGAGAGAACGTCGTCTTCATGTCAACCGTGGCATCTGGATAGAACGTGTAGCGGATGGTGTACTGGCAGTTTTTGGCATTGCCTTGCACCGTCATGGTGGCGCAGCCCGAAGCATCGTCTTTCGTCAACGCCTCGATGATTTTTGTCGAGGACGAATTGACACATCCTACATTTGCGGTACTTCCTTTGTCGTTGTCGATGTTTCGGCAGCTATTGAAGTCGGGCGCAGCTCCCGAAGCAATCGTACCATTGGCATTGGTGTGCAGAATCTGCTTGCCCGCATAGGTCCACGCCGTCATCTTGCCGCTGTCGTCGAAAGCCATCCGATAGGCGTTGCCCTCGGCATCGGTGCCCGAGACGCTGTTGCCGCTGATCGTCAGGGAACCTCCATCGGAGGTGTGAGCAGTCCAGGCTGGGCGCGCGGTCAGGGCAAACTGCTCATCGGCGATATTGTAGCCAGCCTCCGCCCATGCGCAGTCCTCCTTGATGCGCAGTTCGACATTGACGAGATACTCGCTCGCCTCGTCGGTCACGGTCTTCAGCGGCAGGGCGATGCGTGCCGAGGCTCCTGGCGCGATCGCGTCGAAGTGGCCGATAGTAGCCTCCTCCACCAGCCGTCCATCCTTGAACACGCGGAAGGCGAGGTCGTAGTGCTCGGGAGAAATAGTGGTGAATACATACTTGTTGGTGAGGGAGACTGAGTGCGAGGCCGCGTCGAAGTCGGAGAACGCCACATACTGATAGACCTTCTTCACCTCGGTGAGCTTGGAAGTCCAGGCGCGGTCGGGCGTGATGAGGCCGTTGTTGAGGAAGTTGCCCTGGAAGCCAACTCCAAACAGCGCGATGTCATTGTAGTCGTAGCCCGAGGTCCAATTGTGAAAACCGTTCTTGGTCTTGTCGGCCACGACGCCAGAGCCACTTTCCACGCGGTAGATGGCCTGGTCCACCCAGTCCCAAATGCAGGCGCCAATGATGCCGGTGCTACTCTCGATGACGTCCCAGTAGTCCTTCAGGTTGCCTACGGCTTGTCCCATGGCATGGGCGTATTCGCAGATGAAGTAGGGACGATCCTTGGCTCCATTCTTATTGCTTGCAACATAGTCCACTGTGGGATACATGCTGGAATAGAGGTCCGAAGTGGCAGCATTGCCCCAGTTGGTCGTACCCTCATAGTGGATGGGTCGGGCGTCGAGGGCCTTCACTGCCGCATAGGCCTTCTCGAAGTTGAGGCCGCTTCCCGACTCGTTGCCCAAAGACCAGAACGTGACGCAGGGGTGGTTGCGGTCGCGCGCCACCATGCGCACGTTGCGGTCCACATACTGAGCGGTCCAGTTTCCGTTTTTGGTGAGTTGGTTGAATCTCCATATCCAGGCATAGTGACACTCCACGTCGGCCTCATCCATCACATAGAAGCCCAGGGCGTCCATCATGGCGTACATCTTCGGCTGGCGCGGATAGTGAGAGGTGCGTACCGTGTTGACATTGGCCTGCTTCATCATCGTCAGGTCCTTCATCATCGTCTCCACGTCGATGGCCCGTCCGTATTCGGGATGCGTGTCCTGGGTGTTGACACCCTTGAAGAAGACGCGCTGGCCGTTGACATAGACGAGGTGCGGATTTTTCGTCAGCGTGATGGTGCGGAAACCATACTTCGTGTTGAACGCCATCTCTTCCGTACCGTCGGCAGCACGCTGGCTCACCGTCACATTATATAAATAAGGAGACTCCGCACTCCAAGGATGCAGGCCCTTGAGTCCCGGAAGGCTCATGGTCAGGGTCTGTCTTCCGTTGTTGTCTTGTTTGCTTTGGTATGCAGCCGTGCCAGTAGCTACCACGTTGCCCTCCTTGTCGCTGAGCGTGACGGCAATGGTCTTGTTGACATCTGCCATGCGGTCGCGGTTGTCGATGGTGAGCGCTACCTGCATCGTGCCGCTGGTAGCGTCGGCGGCCATGTTGTCGGTGGTGATGACGTGGTCGGCTACAAAGACCTTGGGTGTGGCGACGAGATAGACGTCGCGGTGGATGCCCGAAAGGTGCCACATGTCCTGTCCCTCGAGATAGGAACCGTCGCACCAGCGATAGACGCGCACGGAGAGCTGGTGGACGTTGTCTGCCGAGCTGCCCGTCCGGATGCTGCCGTCGGCCTGCTTCTCCAGGGCTGCGGTGATGTCAAACTCCGCATCGGTATTGGATCCCTGCGAGTAGCCGACATAGTTGCCATCGACCCAAACGGCAGCGGCACTATAGACGCCGTCGAAATGGAGGAAGACGCGCTTGTCGCGCCACGAGTCGTCGAGCGTGAACTGGCGGCGGTAGAAGCCCGTGGCATTATTGTCGTTCTCGTTGGTCTCGCGCTGGCTGTCCACGGCCTTTGGCGGATTGTACTCGAAGGGATAGCCGATGTTGGTATAGACAGGCCTTCCGTAGCCCGCCATCTCCCAGGAGAGCGGCACGCGGATGGGCTTCCATTGGCTGGCTACATAGTAGGGCGACTGTTCGAAGTCCTTGGCGTAGAACTCGCTGGCTGCGGGTCCGCTTGTTGTGCCCTTGACATAGCAGAACTGCCACTCCTCGCCGTTCTCGCTGCTGTTGAGGCTCCTCACCAGCGAGCGTGTCTCGTCGGTCGGCAGCCAAGGGGCATCGTAGTGGGTTGCGTCTGCACGGAGCTGCGCCGTGGAGGGATAGGGCAGGAAGGTGGTATGGGCAGCCTCCTTGTGGTCCTCAAACTTCTGTGGGTTGCTGGTCCAGGCGGCGATGTTGTCTGTCTTGCTCATATCGACATAGTCTATCAGGCGCACGCGCTTGCAGACGGCACGGCTGCGGGTTTCTCCCTCGGCGCTACCTATCTGGATGGTGGAAGGCGTGGAGGAGAACAAGGCAGAGATAGCCGAGCTGGAAGCCTGCTGCAGCACGCCGTTGACATAGAAGCCATCCTTGGTCAGATGGATGGTGAGGATCTTCGTGTCGTCATCAAGCTCCACGTCCAACGGGGTCTGCGTATTCTGCCACGTGTTGACCCAGCTGGCGCGGAGTCGCTCGTTGAATGTTTGTCCCCTGCTGGAAGTGTAAGGCAGCTTGTAGGTGGGTGGGATATAATAGAAGTGGAGGTTGTTGCCCTTCCAGTCCTGTATCTTCTTTCCGAAGGAGATGATGTTCTCCAGGGCGGAGGTACAAGCGGAGACGTCGAGGACTATCTCCAGGCTCTTCTTTGAGAAATCGATGGTGAAGTTTTTGCCAGAAGCTGTTCCGTTGGTGGAGAGCATCCACAGTTTGCCGCTGAGAATCTGAGAGACGTCCAAAGCAGAGAAGTCGCTCCCCGCTTTGATAAACTTCGTTTCGGCATCGGTGTGTGCTGCCAGGGTATGGGCAGCGGAGAAGGCCCACAGCAGAAGGCACAGTAGGATGTGTTGTGTAGTTTTCATTGTGTGAGACTTATTTGACGATGATTTTAATACCATTGACGATATACAGGCCAGGGGCAAGTGGTTCGGCAGAACCCTTGCGGCGCACCAGTTGGCCGCCAGCGTTGAAGACTGCGCCATCGGCAGGGCGAGAGACCACGGGTGCGGTCTGCGGGACGGAGGTGACCTCCTGATCCTCTACTGTCCAGCCGAGGTTGCGATCGGCAGCCTGCGGATCGTTGCTTTGGAAATAGCCACGGAAGCCATTGGCTCCCATGTCGGTTTCGAGACAATACATCCGGTCGCCGTCGCCGAAGACGTAGGCGTTGGCCGGAATGATCGTGGGACCATAGAAGCCGATGAAGCGGGTGCCATCGGCAACGGTCTCGCGAGACCGGTTGCCGCGGTCCCAAGAGGTGATGTCAATACCCTCGACCCGATAGACGTTGTCTTCACTGACTCGCTCGGGCTTCAGGACGTAGGGCACGCCCGCCTCAATATCCTCGCAGGTGGTGAAAAGGAGCTTGTCGCCCGTGTCGCCCGTGTATTCAGCCACGCGCGTGCCCTCACCCCAAAGTGCGCTTACCTGATCAGCGTGCAGCGGGAACGGCAGGCAGAGCGTGTTCCACTCCTGCTGGACCAAGCTGCGCTGGAGCGTGACATCGACATGCTGCTTGTAAAACTGGGGACAGACATAGTCAGCCGTCTCGTCGAGGAGGATGGGCTGGCTCTCCTCGCCAGTAGATACCGCCCACTGCCCATCGAGGAAGGTGGCGTCGGGCTCTTCAAACGTGGTGGCCATGGCGCCCGAGCGCACATAGACAAAGGTGGTGGCATTGGCTTCTCCCACCTGGTAGCCGAGGGTGTAGGTGTGCTCCGCGGAGGGCTTGAGAATCTATTTCATGCCCTTGTCGTCGAGGTCGAAACGCCCGGCGTTGGCGACTTCGTCCACCCGTGTGACCTCAAGGCTCACGGGTGTGTCGGAGAGCGTGGGAGTGCCGTCGTCGCCGATGCAGAGGTATTGCCCCTGCGCGTTGAAAATATAGACTGACGACACCAACAGAGATAGAAGTATGTTCATGTTAGTTTGTTTTCGGTTATTGATTATTTGGGGGCGACCATAGACTGGCTTTGTCTCATGCTAAAGCTCCCAAAGGGTTGCGTCGTTCCTATCGTCTTCTTCTTCCTCCTCCTGCGTGAAGGGTGAGAAGGTGTCGGGACGCTTTCGGATGCGTATCGTGGTCGGATTGCCTTTGCCACTAGGCTTGCTGACGGTAATGACGTCCATCATGTTTCCTGACACGTCGAGTGGAATAGTCTGAGACTGGGGTGGGGTATATTTCTTTCTCATATAAGGTGATGACTGTGATGATGAAAATGATTGAAAAAAAGCCTTCTTGGATGAAAAAGTAGCCTTCTTGGGCAAAAGGACGATGCGGAAAAGCCTCCCGATACGAAACGGCAACTAAGTCTGGATAGAAGCCCAAAAACCATGGACGTATGCCATTGCTGGTTTCCGTCCATGGTTCCTTAAGTCTCGTAGGTAGTCGTTTCCGACGGCCTTATGCCGCGCGGACTACCAGGTGTCGCTGTTCCAAGGATCGTAAGTGCTTGCACTTTCCTCCTCGTCCGTGAGGACATAACCCCTGTCGGCGTCGGACTGTATTGCTCCGCTGGCGTCGCGTACGCTCCAAGACGTAGCAGCACAGTAGTTGTTCTGCGTCTCCACCCTCACCAAGGATGTTGTGGGCTTGATATATTTACGTTTCATTTTTTCTTAAGTCCTTTTTTGAAGTTTGTCTGATAGGATTATCTTACCACATGCTTGCGTCCGTTGACGATGTAGATGCCGCTGGGCAGCCCCTCGGTCGTATTGCCGACACGCTGTCCCTGGAGGTTGTACACGCCATCGTTCTTGCCGTAGCGGTTGGCAGCCTCGGGGCCTACGATTAGCTCGCCGATAGACGTCAACTCTGTCTCCTGCTTCACGCCGTCGAGATAGACTGCGGGCTTCGTGCCGTTGTTCGTGTTGGGCTTGAACCAGCAAGAGAAGCCGCGCAGGCCGCGCACCTTATCCGGGTTCTCGGTGTAATATACATTGCCATAGTCGAAGAAGTAGCTTCCCACCAGGTCGTCGTAGCCTTGACGGATTGTACCCTTGCTGCTGGAGAAGCTCCATTTGCCCGTGGTCTTGTCCTGTGTAGCCTCCTCGTCGAAGGTGCGGACGAAGGTGCCGTAGGCCGTGATGGATCCCACGTTGTGAGTCAGCTTCGTCGTCCAATACTCGTCCATGTTGCTGAGGTCGTTCTCGTTGTTCGCGTTCGTCGCGAACGTGACATTGGGGATCTCGAAACGCTGAGCCTGGATCGTTACTTTATAGGGATTATCCGTGCTTCCATTCTTAGCGATGGTGGCCGTGTAGGGGCTATTATTGTGGTCCTCCATCGTCTTGGACGGGAAGATGATGTACGGCTGGTAAGCCACGAGAGCGATATCCTTGTCGGCTTTTCCGTCGAGGGTTACGGTCTCGAACTGCAGCTCGGTGTCTGTGAGGTTATCGAGCTTGGCAAGGCGCACGGTGCCACCAAAGGCATCGCGAAGCTGCTTAACCGTAAGATCTACGGGCAGCACGAAGGAGTTCCAGCTGTTCTGCTTGAACGTCTTGGCAAGGCGGAGCACACGGTTCTTGTAGGTAATGCCATTCTTCAGATACTCCAAGTCGCCACGAAGTTCGTCGAGAACGAGGTCCTCATTCTTCGTGTTGCTTACGTAGATCAGACGGAAGTCGTCGAATACAGTCCATTCGTTGAGGTTGGGAGTTTGGCTGCCATCGCCAATGTTGAGACCGAAGGCGATGCTGACACCCTTTTGACCAGCGATTTTAGCATCCTTGATCATTTGCTCCGTCACCTGTACGATCACGCTATTGGTATATTTGCTTGACTCGTAGAACTCCTTGCCCGCATAGTCCATGTTCAGCTCGTTCACATGGAGGCGTGCCTGCTCGTCCGCCGGCATGTTGCTGACCTGGTTCAGCGTGGTTGTGCGCTTTGTGCCATCTACCAAACCGGAGCCATTGTTTTGTCCAATACCGGCAAAGAGAAGGGCTTTCGGCGTGTTGGAGTAGCCCTTGCACTCGATGACATAGGTGCCGGCTTTCGTCACATTCTGCTTTTGGTAGATGTAGCCGTGTACGCCGCGTACGTCCATACAGAAATATTTGGCCATGTGGCGCTTGTAGTCCTCACGGTCAGCGAAGGTTTGGAGTTGGTCTCCCTTGTACGGGAACTCGTAGTTTTTGTCGAACTTACCTTCGTACGTGTCGTCGCTACTGCGCTCCAAGGGCTTTACCATACCTTTGGTGGGTACGAACTTGTTGTAGCATTGCTCCAGTCCGATTCTTGCGTAGCCACCTTCGGCGACATTCGTGCCGACCGATTCCCAAGCATCGATGTCCATTCGGCCACGATCGAATCCGGGGCAGGCCAACTTGAAGGTAAGGTCAAGCGGGTCGGTCTGGTTCTCGGACGCTACAGCCATCAAATCCTGAATCTCCTTCAAGGAAATGATACGCCACAGGGTGTGCTCGTTCCATAGGCCCTTCTTGTTAAGGTCGCTTTTTGAGTCCGCACCACAGTTCTTTTCTGATGCAATGTCACCAAGCGCCGAGAGATAGACCTTGCTTGTTCCAGTTTGCAATTGATAGGTGCAGAGCCTATAGGTGTTATGCTCTGTGTCGCCTGGAACCTTTTCGAGGAACCAGCCGTTGTATCCATCCCTGGTTTTATTCTCGTAGCCTCGGTCAAGGAACACGCCTTTGTCGGTACTCGAATTCAAGGTTGAGTTCACCCATTTCATCTGACTGCCCTGCTTGGTTTTTAGGTCTTGGGCAAAGTTGATGGCTTTTGTAAATATAGTGCCGCCATCCTGAGCCCAAAAGGCACTGGGGGTGTCCTTTAGCGAAGCGTGCACACCCCAATAGCCTCCCATGCTGAGGAACTTGCCCGTTTTTACGTTGTAAAAGAAAAAGACCTTGTTCGGATTGTTCAGCGATCCGACCGAATCGTTACTTACTTTGGCCGCAACAATCTGGGCTTCAGTCTGACCCTTGAGGGTGGCTGCTCCGACCATTCCGTCGTTTCGCGTCGCGTTGCCCGTTTGAGCAGATGCTACAAGCGGAGCTGCTGCAAGGAGCGCCGTGGCGAAACTACTACTCAGGCAGCGCCACCAAGTGCAGCGCTTGCCTTGTTGTGATGTAGTTGTTCTCATCGTTTTAATGTTCTCTCTTTGGTGTTATTTACTATGTTTATTGATCACTATTTTTTCTTAGTGTCTTCTTGCTCAGATGCGTGTCCCTTGTGGTCGCCTTCAGGTAGGGCAAAAGGTGCGCAAAGCGAGGAGAATGGTTGCTTCTCGGGTGCAAATTTACTAAACATTGCAAAAAATGGGGGGGCTTCCGTTAAATAATCTTAACGAGGCATTTTTTCTTTGTTTTCATCCCCTTTTGAAGGGCTTTTGCTTGGCATGACGGGATAGTTCGACCCCTTTTGGAGGGAGACGCGAGCCTTGTAGCGAAATAATTTTTTGAATCGTCGGTTCTAACGTATTGGACTGGTGGATTTTGCCTAAACAATCAGTCTCTTTTTCCTTCTTTTTGCTTCCGTTTTTGGTGGTCTTGGCCAGGGACCTTGCCGAGGGTTGCTTACGTCCGTGCTTGTAGATAACTTACGACTGCGTTTGGTCGTAACTTACGCTTGCCTCAGCTCAAAGTTGCGTTGTTACATTGTTACATTGTTACGTTTTTGATTTTCAGTCGGCCATGGTTTGCGCAGACGCCTGTTGTGGAGGTCCGTTCTTACATGATAACGTTTAACGTTTTCGAAAATGGCTTTTAGTTTGAGGCATGAGAAAAATAGTTTCCTTAGTACAGGATAAATTATGTATAATACGAATAATACTATATAGTATATATAATATTATAATATAAATATATATCTATATAGTATTATATATAAATATTATATTTATCATAATGTCTTTGGAGAGAGAGTGTAAAATAAACTGTGTCAGGCTATAATAATAATAGTTTAACACAGTTC
>ENA-OQQW01000786-OQQW01000786.1-human-gut-metagenome-genome-assembly--contig:-NODE-786-length-20547-cov-8.195491_pt1 | contig 20547 bp, 18 predicted proteins | sample MGYA00243234_ERZ505098 | MGnify/ENA primary metagenome ERZ505098 (study PRJEB26097, sample SAMN02712086) | human gut metagenome | biome: Gut microbiome | host: Homo sapiens | place: Denmark: Copenhagen... | reverse complement strand
ATCGAAAAGCCCCCGGCCTGTGAGGATACAGGCCGGGGGCTTTTTGCGTGCAGAAAACAGGGTCACATCGCGATCCAGCCCAGTGCGTTGGCGACCGAGCTGGCCAGGATGATGGCCGCGAAGATGGGGCAGAGATACCGGAGCATAAAGTTGAACACCGGTTTGCGGCGGAAGGGTTGACCTTCCTGCGTGACCTCTTCCTCGATTTTTTCCACACCGACAATCCGGGAGACCAGCAGGCAGGTGGCAATGGCCGCAATGGGCATCATCACCGAGTTGGTCAGGAAGTCGAAGAAATCGAGGAACTGCATCCCGAACACGGTCACGCTGGCAAGGGGGCCGTAGCCCAGCGCGGAAAGGCTGCCCAGTGTGATCATAATGCAGCCGATGAGGATGGTGGAGCGGGTGCGGTCCCAGCCCAGCTCGTCCTCAAAGGTAGAAACAGCACTCTCGGTCAGGGCAATGGAGCTGGTGAGGGCCGCGAACAGCACCAGCACAAAGAAGAGCACGCCTACGGCAGTGCCCATGCCCATGCTGGCAAAGACCTTGGGGATGGTAATGAACATCAGGGCCGGGCCCGCCTGCAGGGTGTCAGGGTCGCCGCCCGAAAAAGCGAACACGGCGGGAATGATCATCAGGCCCGCCATGATGGCAATGGCGGTGTCGAAGATCTCCACGTTTTCCGTGGACTGTTCAATGGACACGTTCTTTTTCATGTAGGAGCCAAAGGTCACAAGGATGCCCATGGCAATGGAGAGGGAGTAGAACATCTGCCCCATGGCGGAAACCACGGTCATCCACGAGAAGTTGGCCGGGTTGGGCACCAGAAAATACTTTACGCCCGCCAGTGCACCGGGCCGTGTGACCGAGTAGACGGCAATGACCACCGAGAGCACCACCAGCACCGGCATCATCACCTTGGAAACGCGCTCCACGCCGTTGCGCACGCCCGCAAAGATGATGCCCAGCGTGATAAAGGTGAACAGCAGGAACGCGATCTCGGCCAGCAGACCGTTGGAGATGAAGCCGGAGAAATACCCGTCCGATGCCAGCGCGCTGCCGTGGCCGGTGAGATACTGGGCCAGATAGTGGATGACCCATCCGCCGATGACCGAATAATAGGGAACGATCAGGATGGGGATGACGGCGTTGATCCAGCCGCCGAACGCCAGCCCCTTCCCCTTGCCAAAATGGCTGTAAGCGCCCACCGGGCTTTTGCGGGTCATCCGGCCCAGCGCCGTTTCGGCAATGATCATGGTGTAGCCAAAGGTGACAGCCAGCAGGATGTAGATGAGCAGAAAAATGCCGCCGCCGTATTTTGCGGCCAGATACGGGAAGCGCCAGATGTTTCCCAACCCGACCGACGCACCGGCGGCGGACAGCACGAATCCGAGTTTGCCGGAAAACGCACTGCGCTTGTGTTGAGTTTCCATGTTTTTTTTCCTCTTTTCCAGTTGATAAAATCAAGTGTAACATAGAGAAAACGGGATTTCAACGAATCGCAGGCGTTTCACCGGTGGAGAGATTTCAGGTGGAAGGTGAAGAAAAGTGAATCACTTTCGGGTAAAGGGCTCCATACCGTGCTCCTCGGGGGTATAGTATTCCATCAGGGAAATGTAGTTTTCCGGGTGGTGGCAGAACGCCGCGCGCAGAACACTGTCCAGCTCGCCCCGGGCGGTGAGCAGACGGATGATGTACTGGGCCACCATCTGCACCACATCGGTCTCGATGCCGTAGCACAGGCCGACCGCCAGCACCGGGATAAGGATCTGCCGGGCCAGCAGGGGCACGTTCTGGCCGTACCGCTCAAGGATGGGGCGGCTCATGGTGGAAGCGGCCCAGACGCTGCCCACGATCTGCCAGTAATCGATCTCTTTCATGTGGGAAAGGCTCTGCAGCCGCTCCACGATCTCACCGTCGCTGAGGATGTAGCCATCGACCACCTCTTTTTCGGAGCGGAGAAAGGCACACTGGATCATGTCCATGATGGCGGCTTCGTATTTCTGGTGGAAATTTTCCCGGGAAACGCAGAACTTGGCCACGATGTTGATGAGGGCACTGGTGTCCTCGGCGGTGGCAAGACTGCTGATCACCAGCGGCGTGGGGCCGAATTCCGCCCCCAGTGCGTCCAGGTCGGCCAGCTCTTCGGCATTCCGGGTGGCGGGTAGAAAGCGGTCACAGCCGTTGCGGTGGTAGCCCCAGGCAGCGGGCAGCACCCGGGCCACCGCGTCGCCGCTGGAAATGATGCTGAAGATGTTGCTCTCGGGCCAGCTTTCCAGCAGGGTGCCGTCCGGGGCGTGGTTGGCATCGAAATCCTGCTGCAGGTCAGGCCGGTCGGTGGCAGTCAGGGCTGCAGGCACCGCAAAGCCGTAGGCATAGATGTTCTCCCGCCCCAGCTGGGGCAGCTCCCGGGCGATCTTTGCCGCCAGCAGATTTGCAATGATGGAACCGCGGCTGTAGCCGCCCAGCCAGAGCTTGAAGGCACCGCCCTGCCCTGCCCGGGCCAGATAGGCCTTGAGGGACGCAAACACCGCCGCCACGGGCGTGACAAAGCCGGTGTGCGCGCTGGTATCACCTGTGTGGAAGTTGCTGGCCCACTCGCCGCCGTAGCCGCCGCCCCGCAGGACAAGCGCCACAAGGGTGGTACGCTGGCCGTTCAGGGTCAGGGTCTTGCGGGCCAGCGAGTAGCCCACAAAGTCCCCGGCCCGGCCGGTGTCGAGGTCGTAATTGTAGAACAGCGCGTCCTCAAAGCCCAGGGTCTCGTAGGCGGCAGCAATGTGGGCTTCCCGCCCCACAGAGCCGTTGACCCAGTATTCCGCATCGCTGGCCACGGTGTTGGCCGCAGCGCAGACCAGACCCAGCGTTGCCAGCGCCAGCTGGTGGTCATATTGGGTGGCCGGGTGGGTGAAAAAGCTGTCGGAATAATAGAACGCGTGGGTCAGGTCACAGCCGCTCAGGTCGCTGCGGATGCCGATGGTGTAGCGGCCATCCGGCACTGCATGGCCTACGGAGCTCTGCCCGGCGGCCTGGACCATCAGCCCGGGCAGCAAAGTGCTGCCGGCCGCAAACCCCAGCACCTTGCAAAAACTTCTTCGATCCATAATTTTTCCCCTCGAAAGCCAGAATGGATTTTTTCTTAGTATACCGTATCCCGGGCGGGGATACAATCCAAAGTTTTCCGGGCGGCAAAAAACGGGCCGGTGTTGCGCACACCGGCCCGTTATGTTACACTGTTGTTCAGTCCAGATCCTTGCAGTACTCCACGATGTGGTGGAACATCTGCTCCACGGCGGGAGCCATGGCGGTGGGGCGCTGGACGGCCAGACCCACCACGCGGTCCTCTTCGGGCTCGATGGGGTAGATCTTGACCGCTGCCGTGCAGTTGCGCAGCAGCATCCGGGGCATGATGGAAATGCCCAGGCCCGCCTCGACCATGGCAATGTTCGACTGGTCGTCGATGACATGGCAGCGGCGCTCCGTTGAGAGGGAATACTTCTTGAGGAACTGACGCATCTCCGCATCGGTGGCATCCCACTGCACCACAAAGTTCTGCCCGTTCATCAGGGCGGGGGTCATCACGCCGTTGGGCGGCTCGGGCCAGTCCATGGGGGTGATGCAGAGCAGCGGCTCGTGGAACAGCTCGGTCAGAACAAACTCCTCCCGGCAGTTGTTGGAGAGGAAGGCAATGTCCACCTGACCGGTGCGCAGCCACTCCTTAACATCGTCGTAGGTGCCCTGATAGACCTCGACTTCGATCTGGGGGTAGTGGGCCATAAAGCCCTTGAGGATGCTGGGCAGCAGCCCGGAGCAGATCGAGTTGAAGGCACCCAGCTTGACCTTGCCTTTTTCCAGGCCGTTCAGGCGGGCAATGCTCTGCTGCAGGGCCTCGTCGCTGTTCAGCACCGCACGGATGGAGGGGTACAGCGAAGCGCCGTAGCTGGTCATGGTAACGCCGTTTTTGCCGCGATTGAATAAGGTAAAGCCCAGCTCAGCCTCCATCACGGCGATGGCGTGGCTGATGGCCGAGGGGGTCAGATGCAGCTGCTGAGCCGCCTTGTTAAAGCTGCCCTGCCGTGCAACTGCGTCGAAAATCTCATAAGAAAACAGCGTCATTCCCAATGCCTCCTTCCGGTCTGATCTGGTTCGGAGACGCTCGATCCTCTGTGAATCTTTTTCATCTTTGGTTTGAGATAGTTCAATTATCTTCTTGATTTTACTATCCTGCGCCCGTCCTGTCAAGCATTTTGGGCGGATTTGTGCACGCTCTGTGTAGATTTTGCCGCAGCAGACGGAGGAAATGCCACCTTTCCTCCGTTATAGTTCCTGTAACGATTTTTTACAAACTGGCCGAGGTATTTTTTTATGACCGCACTTTCCACGCGCCGCAGTTTCAGCGGCACCGCCCTTAAAACCATTGCCTGCATCACCATGCTCATCGACCACATCGGCGCGTCCTGTATCGAGGCAGGGATCCTTACGCCCGGGCTGGACATCGGCACCCTCTCGCGGGACACCCTTTCCGCCTATCCGCTGTACCAGCTGGACAGGGTCCTGCGCTTTACCGGGCGGCTGGCCTTTCCCATCTTCTGTTTCCTGCTGGTGGAGGGCTTTGTACATACCCACGATGTGAAAAAATATGTCCGGAGGCTGTTCCTGTTTGCCCTCATCAGTGAGGTGCCCTTTGACCTTGCATTTTTCCGCACGCCCTTTGACCCCAGTGCACAGAACGTTTACTGGACGCTGGCGCTGGGCGTGCTGGCCATGGCAGGGCTCAAGCATTTTGAAAAGCCGGACGGCTCTGCCAGCTGGAAAGGACTCTTGTGTGCGGCAGGCTGCACGCTTGCGGCGCTTCTGGCTTGTACGGACTACGACGGCATCGGTGTGCTCATCATCTGTGCGCTGTACCTGACCCGTGGCGACCGCAAGCGGCAGTGCATCGTGGGAGCCGTGCTGTTTGCCTGGGAGCTCACCGCCCCGCTGGCCTTTGTGCTGGTCTGGTTCTATAACGGGCAGCGGGGCGCGTGCAGTCCGCTGCATAAGAAGGCCTTTTACTGGTTCTACCCGGTGCACCTGAGCGTGCTGGCTGTGGTGACGAATCTTCTGCTGTAAAAAAGCAAAACGCGCTTTTCGGAAGGCCCCGGAAAGCGCGTTTTGTGTAAAAATCTGTTCAAGCCATGTGCAGCTGCTCTTTCAGTGCCTGCTGAAGGACGCAGGAAAAATTGATCCCCTGTGCCATGGCGGCATCGTTCAGCCAAGCAGGGATGGAAAGCGTCTTTTTGACAGATCTCTCGAAGTGCTGTTTTGCATATTCTGCCACGTCAACAGAAACAACATTGACAAATGCTTCAGGAACAGGCTCGTCGGGAGCAAGTGCCCGAGACACAGCGATTGGGTCGATGGAACCCGGACGAGACGGTGTGGGAATCGTTTCGCCATCCCGCTTGCAGGTGTAGAGATAGCCTGCAAGGCAGTCCACTGCCATCTCCATGGCTTCCTCAAAGGTATCACCCTGTGTTGCAAGGTTGTTCAAATCAGGAAAAACGACAGAATAACCTTCTGCCTCTTTATAAAAACAAGCCGGATACATGGATAACATCCTTCATCCCTCCTGTATGATGATATGGCATTATTTGAGCCCTGCCTGCTTTCGGATGGAAAGCTCTGTGCGGCGGTCAAGTTCTTTTCCCTTGTGAAAAGGAATCGTGACCTTGCCGGGTTTTGTGGGATGGACATACTGACGGTGGGAACCGACCTGTTCCTTGAAGACCCAGCCATCGGCAAGAATCAGCTTTTCCATTTCACGCGGTTTTGGCGGCACAAGCTTCACATCCTCTCAAGAGAAGTATACCATATTATACGTATTGTGTAAATACGTATTGAAAGATAAGATGAGAACAAAATGGAAAAAGCCCGGTGATTTCAAAGAATCATCGAGCTTTTTCTTGGCGGAGTAGGAGGGATTTGAACCCTCGCGCCGTTGTTTAGACGACCTACGCCCTTAGCAGGGGCGCCTCTTCGGCCTCTTGAGTACTACTCCAGAGCAAAGTGCATTACACTTATTCAATAAAAAATGGCGGAGAGAGTGGGATTCGAACCCACGGTACGTTGCCGTACGGCAGTTTTCAAGACTGCTTCCTTAAACCACTCGGACATCTCTCCTCGTGGGCACCCGCACACGCCGTACCGAATGCCTATTTAATTTACCAGATTTCAGCGGCGCTGTCAAGCCTAAAATCAAAATTTCCGCTCGTTGTGCGCATTTTTGTGCGGAGCGACAACTTTTCTTCGAGCAAAAGCGGGATTTCCTCTTTACTGAAACATCTTTTTGTTGTATAATAAATACAGATAAAACCTTACCGGACCCGGTACAAGCAGAGGAGTGTTGAACAATGTCGTTTCCGGAGCTGTTACGGCAATGCCGAAAGCAAAAGCACATGAGCCAGGCGGAGCTTGCTTCCCTGTTGGGCGTGACTCAGCAGGCCGTGGGAAAATGGGAGAGCGGAAAGAGTTCCCCGGACCCCACCACCGTGGCAAAGCTGGCGGAGATCCTGGACACGACCGCGGACTATCTGTTGGGTCTGTTCGATCCCACCGCGGAGGGCCAGACCGAAGAGCGCTTCTTCGGCAGCTATGTGTACAGCCTGATTCCTGTCATCGGCACGGTCAAGGCGGGCTACGGCGCGCTGGCCTATGAGGAAGACTACGGCAAGGAGTATGCCCGGGTCAAGGACCCTTCCAGCTACTTCTATCTCGTTGTGCGCGGCGACAGCATGGAACCCCGCATCCACGATGGTGACCTTGCCCTGGTGCACCGTCAGGACACGCTGGAAAACGGCGACCTGGGTGTGCTGATCTACGGTGACGAGGGCGAGGGTACCCTCAAGCGCTACCTCCAGCGCGGCAACTGCGTGGTGCTGCAGCCCTTCAACCCGGCCTATAAGGAAATGGTCATCAAGGGTGAGGAGCTCAACCACCTGCACATTGCAGGCCGTGTGGTGGAGACCAAGGCGAAGTGGTAAAACGGCCCATCAGCGCCTGAAAAAGAAAAGCCATCCTGTATGGCTTTCTTTTTATACCCATTTTTCGGAGGTGCCCCATGGAACAGAGCCTGATGGATAAGCTGACGATCCTGGCGGACAGCGCAAAATATGATGTGGCCTGTACCTCCAGCGGTGCTTCCCGGGCAGCAGGAGCGGGCGGGGTCGGCAGCTGTTACGCCCCGGGCTGCTGCCACGCCTTTACTGCCGATGGCCGCTGTGTCAGCCTGCTGAAGGTACTGATGACCAACTGCTGCTCCTTTGATTGCAGCTACTGCGTCAACCGCAAGTCCAACGATGTGCCCCGGGCCACCTTCACCCCCCGGGAGCTGGCCGAGCTGACCATTGAATTCTACCGCCGCAACTACATCGAGGGTCTGTTCCTTTCCAGTGCCGTGCTGGTGAACCCGGACTATACCACCGAGCGGATGCTGGCGGTTCTGCGCCTGCTGCGGGGGGAGTACCGTTTCGGCGGCTACATCCACGCCAAGGCCATTCCCGGCACCAGCCCGGAGCTGCTGGAACAGCTGGGCTTTCTGGCCGACCGCCTGAGCGTGAACATTGAGCTGCCCAGTGAGCGCAGCCTGAACCTGCTGGCTCCGGACAAAGGGCGGCACTCCATTTTCCGGCCCATGAAGCAGATCGCGGTGGAGGGGGCCGCCAACCGGGAAGAGGTGGCGCTCTACCGCAAGGCCCCCAGATTTGCCCCGGCGGGCCAGAGCACCCAGATGATCGTGGGTGCTTCCCCGGAAACGGATTATCACATTCTGCAATTAACGGAAGGATTATACAATAAGTATCACCTGAAACGGGTGTTTTACTCCGCCTACATCCCTGTGACCGAGGACACCCGCCTGCCTGCGCTGGATACCAAGCCGCCGCTGCTGCGGGAGCATCGGCTCTATCAGGCAGACTGGCTGCTCCGCTTTTACGAGTTCAAGGCAGAGGAACTTCTGGACAGGGACAACCCCAACTTCAACCCCTATCTGGACCCCAAGTGCAACTGGGCGGTGCAGCATTACGGGTTGTTCCCGGTGGACGTGAACCGCGCCCCCTTTGAGATGCTGCTGCGGGTGCCGGGGATCGGCCCCAAGAGCGCCCGGCGCATCTGGCACGCCCGCAAACAGGCCGCGCTGGGGCTGGACGAGCTCAAGCGGATGGGCGTGGTGCTCAAGCGGGCGCAGTATTTCATCACCTGCCGGGGCTTTGCGGGGGCGCACCCGGGCCGCGGCAGCGCCGGGCGGGAGCGCATCACCCGGGCGCTCATCGACCCCAACGTATTCAGCGGCGGGGTGGAGCAGCTGAGCATGTTCAGCCCGCCCGCCGTGGATCGGCTGGTGGAGCAGGGCGTGCCGCCCCGCACAGCCCAGAAAATGGTGCGGGAGGAGGCAGTGCAATGTCTGGCCAGAGCCCTGTAAGCCCTGCCCGAAAGCTCCACGATGCCGACGTGGTCTACCTCTATGATGGCAGCTTCGAGGGCTTTCTCTGCTGTGTGTTTGAGAGCTTTGCCCAGCATGAGCTGCCCTTCGCGGTCTGGACCCCGGAGCGGGAGACGGCTACCCTCTACCCTGTGAAGGAGATCCCCACTGACCACGCAAAGGCCCGGCGGGTCTTTGCCAGCTTCCGCGCCAAGCTGGGCGAAGAGACGGAATCCCTCGTCACCCGGGATTTTCTCTCGGGCTGGGAGGATAAGGAGCTGCGGCTCATCCGATTTCTGCATCTGGCCTTTGCGCTGGGGCCAGGCACCGTCAAGCGGCGGGGCCACCCGGAGGTGGCTCCGCTCTACCAGATGAAGCAGAGCCTGGACTGGGAAGTGGACAAGTTTCAGGGCTTTGTCCGTTTTCAGGAGCACGATGGGATGCTGGGTGCAGTCATCCACCCCAAAAACTATATTCTGCCCCTCCTGCGCGGGCATTTCTGTGCCCGCTTCCCGGAGGAGAACTTCCTGATCTATGATGCTGTCCATCAGGCGGTGCTGCTGTACCAGAACCACAAGACTCAGCTCATGGAGCTGGCCGAACCCCTCACCCTGCCCCCACCTGATGAAAAGGAGCAGCAGTTTCAGGAGCTCTGGCGGCAGTTCTACAAAACGCTGGAGATCAAGGCCCGCCACAATGAAAAGGGCCGCATGACCCACTGCCCCAAACGCTTTTGGGCGGATATGACCGAAATGAAAGAGGAATTGGAATGAAAAAGGAAACAAAGACCGGACGCTGGAAATATGCTGCCATCGTGCTGATTGCGGCCCTGCTGATAGGGCTGCTCTGGAACCATGTAAAAAATGGGCCGAAGGGCGAAATCTATCTCTATGGAGAAGAACACAGCAAGCAGAGCATTCTCGACAAGGAACTTTCCATCTGGGGCGAGTATTACGAAAAAGGAATGCGGGATCTGTTTGTGGAATTCCCGTATACGGATGCACAATTTCTGAACCTGTGGATGCAGGCCGACGATGATGAATTGCTGGATCTGCAGTTCAAGGACTGGGAAGGTACAGCAGGCGGCACCGAGGTCGAGAAGAATTTTCTGAAACAGATCAAGGAGCAGTATCCGGAAACCGTGTTCCACGGCACCGACGTGGGCCATACCTGGGAAAGCACCGGGCCGCGGTATCTGGCCTATCTGGAAGCCAATGGGCAGAAGGACAGCGAAGAGTACCGGCGTGCGCAGGAAAACATGGAACAGGGCAAACGGTACTATGAGATCAAGGCGACGGATGAAGCTTCTTCGGTCCGATACCGGGAGGATCGGATGGTGGAGAACTTCCGGCGCAGCTATCAGGAGCTGGAAGCGGTACACCGCACCGATATCATGGGTATCTATGGAAGTACACATATTGTGGAGTCGGAGTATCGGAACTCGGATTTTCGCATGGCAAAACAGTTGAGCGAGAACTATGGGGAACATCTCCATACCAAAGATCTGACGCAGGAACCGGAACGGATCGACGCGCTGGAAGTCAACGGAAAGACCTACACAGCATCCTATTTCGGTGAGCAGGATATTTCGATGGTAAAGGGCTACAAGATCCGAAAGTTCTGGCGGTTGGAAGACGCATACGAGGACTTCAAGGAGCTGCCGACACCCCGTGAGATTCTGCCAGCCGACAACTACCCTGTAAAAATCCAGGCTGGGCAGGTGTTTGCTGTGGAGTACCTGATGTCGGACGGCTCGACCGAGTGGAAGTATTATATCTCGGACGGCACAGAACAGAACGGCCAACTCATCACAAAGCGGATGAAGATGGAATAAGCGGGATCCCGGCCCCGGAACTTTGACGAATTTACAAAAAGGTTGCATCTGCGTGGTTGAAACCCGCAAAACCTATGGTATACTATAAGGGATATCCGGGCAGGCATTTCTGCCCCACACACCCCCGCTGCGGGGTCAACACAAAAGGAGTATTGTAGCGTTATGGTTCGCATTACTATGGAAGACGGCGGCATCATCGACATTGAGCTGAATGAGGAAGTCGCCCCCATCACCTGTGAGAATTTCAAGAAGCTGGTCAGCGAGGGCTTCTATAACGGCCTGACCTTCCACCGTGTCATCCCCGGTTTTATGATCCAGGGCGGCTGCCCGCTGGGCAACGGAACCGGCGGCCCGGGCTGGAACATCAAGGGCGAGTTCGCTGCAAACGGTGTGAACAACCCCATCAAGCACACCCGCGGCGTGATCAGCATGGCCCGCAGCATGAACCCCAACAGCGCCGGCAGCCAGTTCTTCATCATGCACAAGGACGCTCCCCATCTGGACGGCCAGTATGCCGCTTTCGGCAAGGTCGTTGCCGGAATGGAGGTCGTGGATAAGATCGCTTCCGTCCGCACCGACTGGAACGATAAGCCCACTACCCCCGTCAAGATGAAGACCGTTGAGCTCATCGAGGGCTGATCTTCTGCGCTTCGGTCCCGCATCGCCTGCCCGTGAAGTGCCCCGTCAAGTAGACAAAAAAATAATATAAGATTTTTGTTCGCCGTTTCCACAAGGGAACGGCGAATTTTTTGTGCAAATCGGCGTTAGGATGCTCGATTCATGGCACGGACATGAGCTTGCAGCGTCCAACACGGGACATTCTTTTTTTTTTTGATATTTTACTTCCGCTGTATCGTGCTTGTTCTTGCTTGACATGAAAATACCCCCGGAGTACGCAGAGTTTTCTTTTTACTCTGTCTACTCTAGGGGCAGCGTATCATATTGAGGATACAGGCCGGGGGCTTTCCATCTATGCGTCAGAAAGAGATGAGAGGTTTACTTTTTTTCGCCCTTGGGCAGCAGACCGGCGCGCTCCAGAGGCGGGCGCAGGGCCAGATACAGGATGACCACGCAGATGGTGGAGGCTACGCTGTTGACAAAGGTGACACCACCGGCGATCTTGGACAGGGCCTGTGCCACGGTATACTCCTGGCCAAAGATGTAAATGTTGCGGAAATAGCCCAGGAACGGGTCGGTGATGACGTTCAGCAGCAGGCCGGAGCCGCCTGCCACGATGACCTTGAGCAGGTAGCCCTTGCTGTGGTGGTCGAGATCGCGCAGCTTGAACACCTTGTGGGCCACGGCACCGCAGGTGATGCCGATGATGAACTTCAGCACAAAGGTGGTCACGGCATAGCCCGGGTCACCGGCCAGGATATCGGCCAGAGCCAGACCGATCGCACCGGCCAGACCGCCGGAAACGCCGTCCAGCAGCAGGGCGGTCAGGGCGGTGAAGGTGTTGCCCAGATGGAACGAGGAGCCGCCGTAGAACGGCACACGGAAGAACAGGTATGCCACCAGGCTCAACGCGGCCATAACGCCGGTCAGGGCCAGCTCCTTGGTGGTAAAGGTGCGTTTGTACAGCACACTGCCGAACAGGATGACAACGATCACCACAGCCAGCAGCAGCCACATTGCAGTTGTAGACATGATTTTTCCCTCCAAATTTTTTCGGGGCGAACCCCCTCTATCCTGCTCTGCAGGATCGTTCGCCCGTTTCAAAGCCACTTACCCATAAAACTACTTGACATTTGGGTGTGTGGTTGGTATGCTCCTATTATACGCGAAACTGGCACCATGAAAATACCCAGAATAAAGTTTTTTTATGGGGTCAGTTTGGCAAAGCATCCAAAAAGGGGAGAGGTCTTATGTTTCATCTGACAACTGCACTGGATACCGCCAGCGGGGTGCCGCTGTACGAGCAGCTCTATGAGAGCCTTGCCGCCGAGATGCGCAGCGGGGCCATTCCGGCGGGCACCCGGATGCCCGGCAAGCGGCGGCTGGCGGCAGAGCTGTCGGTGTCTGTCAACACGGTGGATGCGGCATATCAGATCCTGGCGACCGAGGGCTACATGGAGCCGCGGGAGCGCAGCGGCTTTTATGTACAGGAATATCTTGCCCTGCCCACCCGGCCTGAGGAAGTGCCGCCCCCGGTATCTGCCGCTCCGCCGGAAGCGGCTGAGCCGCCCGTCCGGTTCGATCTGTCCACCCGGGGCGTGGACCCGGGGCTGTTCCCGTTCCGCACCTGGGCCCGGCTGCAGAAAGAGCTGCTCTATTCCTCGCCCCAGCTGCTGACCCATGGCGATGCACAGGGGGACGTGGAGCTGCGGCAGGCGCTGGCGGACTATCTGGAGGAATACCGGGGCGTGCGGTGCACCGCCGAGCAGGTGGTGGTGGGTGCCGGTATGGAGTATCTGCTGAGCCTGCTGGCCCCGCTCCTGCCCGGCAAAACGGCGGTGGAAAACCCCGGCTACCAGCGCGCGAAGCAGGTGCTGGAAAACAACGGCGTGGCGTGCTGCTGCCTGCCTGTGGATGCGGACGGCCTTTCTGTTGAGGCGTTGTCCGGCTCGGGCGCGGCGGTGTGTTATGTCACGCCCAGCCACCAGTTCCCCACGGGCGTGACCATGCCGGCGGGCCGCCGCACGGAGCTGCTCCACTGGGCATCCCGCTGCCCGGGCCAGCGGTATATCATAGAGGACGATTACGATTCGGAGTTCCGCTTTGATACCCGCCCCCTGCCCAGCCTGCAGGGCATGGCCGGGGCCGACGGCCCGGTGGTCTACCTCTCCACCTGTTCCCGCAGTCTGGCCCCCGGCATCCGCATCGCTTACATGGTGCTGCCCCGGCAGCTGCTGCCCGCCTGGCGGGCAAAGTACCGGATCTATTCCGGCACCGTCAGCCGGTTTGAACAGCAGACCCTGGCCCGCTTCATCCGCGAGGGCTACTTTACCCGGCATCTTGCCCGGGAGCGCGTGGCCTACAAGGCCCGGCGGGATGCTCTGGCTGCCTCTCTGCGCGCTGCTTTTGCGCCGGACGAGCTGACCCTGACCGGCCTGCATACCGGCTTGCATCTGTTGGCAAGGCTGAAAAATGCCCCGCCGGATGCCGCCCTTCACGCCGCCGCAAAGGCGCAGGGCGTGGCCCTGAGCCTGCTGAGTGATTATGACCTGACCGGCGGGGAACAGGATTTTTCCGGAACGTTTGTGCTGGGTTATGGCTCCCTGAGCGAGGCATCATTCCCCGAGGCGGGCGAAACGCTGAGGAAGGTCTGCACCGCCGCCCGGGAAGCGTCTGTGACCGTGTAAGTGCCCGCCTTTGCATCCCACGCCCCGGGCAGGGCCTCGGCGTGGGGGAGGGCGCTGTTGTTGGCCAGAAACTCCAGGACCGTGCCCAGCAGGGTATAATCCTGTGCTGCAAAGTCGGTGAGCAGGGCCGCGCTGCTGGCCCGCAGAGCATCCGGCAGGGTGGCGGGCAGCAGGGCGAGGTCCTGCCGGAAAAAGGCTTCCCACACTGCCGCCCGGGCGGCGGCCCGGCGGGCAGGCGGCAGGATACCGTCCGCATCCCAGCCGGAGAGCAGAGCGTGGGCCTCCTTGGCTGAAATGCTCTGCACGGCGGCGGAAAGCCCGGTTTCGGCCAGCTCATCGGCAGTCAGTGCCCCCGAAAACCCCACCCGCACCGGCCCGTAACGGGAAGCGGTCTTTTCCAGTACGGCGGGGGACAGCGCCAGATAAAACATATCCTCCGGCAGGCCCAGCACCTCCAGAAGCGCCTGACGGCACCGGGCGGGCCCCGCCGCTCCGTAGCAGTGGGCAAGGCTGGCAGTCTCTCCGTTGAAGGGAACCGTCAGCTCCCCCGGCACAGCCAGCAGGTTCAGACTGTTCTGGGCGGCGTTCAGGTAGACCAGCAAAAAGCCCGGCTGCTCCCCGGCGGTGCAGAGAAGCAGGGTCATCCGGTGCTCGGCCCGGGGCAGCTGGATGGGCACCCCGCTCTGGGGCTGGGCGGTCTGGATGCGGGTGCGCACCATCTGCCGGGTGAGCAGGACTGTGCCGCCCACCAGCGGCAGCAGCACCAGAAGTGCCGCCCCCAAAGCCGCCCAGAAGGGCCTCCAACCGTTCTTGTGCATCCCGTGTTCCTCCGTTCCGTTTTGGAACAGGGTGGGCCGGGATGTGCTTTTTTATACAGAAACCGCTGCCCGGGCATGAAAACGCCCCCTGTGCCATACAGTAGAGCACAGGGGGCGTTTGTGTATGTGGGAGAGCTTGGCGCGGATGAATGCGGTGGTCGGCGGTGTGGTATGGGGGCCGGTGGGGCTGGCACTGCTGTTTGGCACCGGCTGCCTGCTGACAGTGCGCACCGGTTTTTTCCAGCTGCGGTATTTCGGGTACTGGATGCGGCACACCATCGGGGCCATCTTCCTGGACCGGAATGTGACCGCCCACACGGACGATGAAGCCATCAGCCAGTTTCAGAGCCTTTGCACAGCGCTGGCGGCGACCATCGGCACCGGCAACATCGTGGGCGTGGCGGCGGCCATTCTGGCGGGCGGACCGGGGGCTGTGTTCTGGATGTGGGTCATGGCCCTGCTGGGGATGATGACCAGTTATGCCGAGAACGTGCTGGGCATCTGCTACCGCCGCCGGGATGCCGCCGGAAGATGGTGCGGCGGGCCCATGTACTATCTGGCCGAGGGGCTGGGCGGCGGCTTTGGCCGGGCGCTGGCGGTGCTGTTTGCCTGCTTTTGCGTGCTGGCCAGCTTCGGCATGGGGAATATGAGCCAGATCAACTCCATTGCGGGCAATCTGCAGGCGGTGTTCCGGGTGCCGCCGGTGGCAACGGGCATCGTACTGGCCCTGCTCACCGGGCGGGTCATACTGGGCGGGCTGAAGCGGGTGGCCGCAGTCACGGAGGCCATCGTCCCGCTCATGGCCCTGTTCTACCTGTTCGGGGCGCTGACCGTGGTCTGTGTCCATTGGGCGGCTGTCCCAGCGGCATTCGCGGCCATCTTCCGGGGGGCGTTTGGCTTGCAGGCCGCCGGGGGCGGGGTGCTGGGTTACGGCATGGCCCGGGCCATCAGCTGGGGATTCAAGCGGGGAGCCTTTTCCAACGAAGCAGGACTGGGCGCGTCGGTGCTGGTGCACTGCGCGGCCAACGTGGAGGAGCCTGTCCAGCAGGGAATGTGGGGCATGTTCGAGGTGTTTGCAGATACCATGGTGGTCTGCACCCTCACGGCCCTTGTGGTACTCACCAGCGGCCTTGTGGATCTGGACACCGGTGCGGCCCTGACCGGCGTGGAAGGCTCCGCACTGGTGGGGCAGGCCTTTTCCACGGTGTTTGGGGCGTTCGGGCCGCAGTTCATCGCGGTGTCGGTCCTGTTGTTCGCCTATTCCACTACGCTGGGGTGGAGCCATTACGGCACCCGGGCAGTGGTGTATTTGCTGGGGGAGTGTGCCGCCGCAGGATATAAACTGGTGTTTGCGGCTATGGTGCTGGTGGGTGCTGTGATGAAGCTGGATCTGGCCTGGGCGCTCTCCGATACCTTCAACGGCCTGATGATGCTGCCCAATCTTGTGGGCGTAGTGGGGCTTTCGGGAGTGGTGGTCCGGGAGACACAAGCGTATCTGAAACGAAAATGACCCTCTCCGTCCCTGCAGTCTGTCTGTCAGATGCGGGATGGAGAGGGTCATTCTTTATCGCTTCTTTTTATTCGGCTTCGGGGCAGGCCGCTTCAGGCTCCGCACCGCGTCACGCCCGGCGGCGATGCCGCTGCCAAAGGCCCAGTGCAGGTTGAAGCCGCCGCAGCTGCCGGCGCAGTCCAGCGTTTCACCCACAAAGTAAAGGCCGGGGCAGCCCTTGAACTGGAAGCTGGGGGTCACTTCGGTCAGGCTCAGGCCGCCGCCGGTGGTCTGGGCCTGCTTCCAGCCGCAGGGGGTCAGGCCCTCGAACAGCCAGTGCTTGGCCGCGTTGGCCAGCACCTGCCAGGCGGCATCCGGCAGGGTGTCCACCGGTTTTTCAGGCAGCTTTGCCGCTGCCCACAGGGCGCGGCCCAGCTTGGGATTGAGCAGACCTGTCCAGAAATCCGCAGGTGCCTTGCCCGGCAGCAGGGGCACCCGGGCCGCAAACAGGGCGGTCAGGGCAGTCTCGTCCAGCATGGGAAAGAGGTCCAGCTCAACGGCCGGGCGCTTTGGCCCCCGCCCCGGGGCCAGATGGCCGGACAGCTGCATGATGCAGATGCCCGAAAGCCCATAGTCCGTGAACTGCACCTCGCCGTTTTCCACGGCCACGGTGCAGTGGCGGTCGAGGTCCAGCAGGGTGGCAGCGGCCTTGGCCCGGATGCCGGCCAGAGACCGGTTGGGCTTTGCTGTCTGCAGGGCGGTCAGGCAGGGGTACAGCGGCTCCAGCTTTCCGCCGCACTGGGCGGCGAATCGGGTGCCGAAGCCGTCGGTGCCGAACTGCGGCCCGGCATTGCCGCCCATGGCGCAGATGACGGCATCGGCCCGCAGGGTCTGGTCCTGACCCTCGGCATTCTCACACAGGATGGTGTAGCCGCTGCGGTTCTGGCTCAGGGTCTGCACAGTGCAGCCGGTACGCACCTCCACGCCCAGCCGGGCAAGGTGGCCTTCCAGCAGGGCCAGCACGTCTGCGGCCTGGTTGGAGTAGGGGTACACCCGCCCGGCCTCATCGGTGCGGGTGTACAGGCCCAGCGCCGCGAACCATTCCAGCGGTGCGGCGGCATCCACCGCGGCCAGCAGGGGCCGCAGGGCGGCGGGGTCAGCGGTGAAATACTGCTCCGGTGCAATGCCGGTGTTGTCCAAATTGCAGCGGCCGTTGCCGGTGGCCAACAGCTTTTTGCCGCACCTGGGGTTGCGGTCCAGCACCGTCACCCGCACTGCCCCTGCCGGGGCAGACTGGGCGGCGGCCAATGCGGCGGCAAGGCCCGCGGCACCGCCGCCCAATATCACGATCTGCTGCATAAGAGCACCCCCTCAGAAATCCATACATTTTATTATAACATACACAGCAGCAAAAGGATAGAAGAATGCCCCAAATTTGCAGCGAATAATCTTTGACGAAAGCCTTGACAGAAAAAGCAGAATTTGGTAGTGTTGATTCGACGGAATTGCGTGGTTTCGCAGGCTGTGGAAATGCGGCCGGAAAAGGGCAGAGAGTTGGGACTCTGCTGAGGAGAAGCTGAATATGTGGAAGAAAAAAGAAAGATGGACGGCAGCTGCGCTGCTGCTGGCGATGGTCGTGGTGACAGGTCTGTGCTGGTACATCCTGTACATCCGGCAGCAGTTCTATGACGAAGGCACCCGCAACCTGCTGGAGACCTATGAGCAGGTGGATAAGGCGTTTACCATCTTCAGCCGGAGCAACTGGAACATGCTGAACGAGTGGGGCAAGAGCCTGCAGGCTGCCAATGAGGAGGGCCTGGCGGAAGAACGCCTGCGCAGCTATGAGGCCGAGCGGGAGATCTGGCGGTACAGCAGCGTGTATCTGTTCAATGAAAACTGCGAATATTGGAGCATCCGGGGCAAGCATGAAAAAGTGGATCACCTCTGGACGGCCTTTGAGGAGATGTACCGCACCGGCAAGCCTACGGTGTCCAGCTACATCATGCGGAGCGGGGAGCGCCGGGTGGTATACGCTGCGCCCATTGCGCCGGTGGAGATCGACGGCACCACCTACACCAGCCTTGCCGTGAGCTATCGGAATAAGACAATTGAGGAACTGATCGGCGGCAGTGCTTACGGCGGCCAGAGCGACTGCTACATCATCCATCCCGATGGCGATGTGATGCTCTCGCAGGAGCCCAAGAGCGAGATCGAGGACTGGATGGACAACCTGTTCGACTACCTGCAGAAGTATGCGCAGGTGGATGCGGGCACACTGACCCGGGCCCGGCAGGACGTGGCAGAGGGCCGCAGCGGCAGCCTTTCCTGCTGGCTTGAGGGCAAGAGCTATTATCTGGTCTACCAGCCTGTGGGCTTTCAGGATCTGTCCATTGTGGGTATCGTCGGCCGTGACGTGGTGGACAGTGGAATGCGGAAGATCCAGAACGCCACCATCCTGCTGCTGGCTGGGCTGTTCTTCTGCGCAGGCATCGTGCTGGTGCACGGTGTCCGCACCGATGCCCGCCTGCGCGTGGAGGAAAAGGAGCGCGCCCTCCGGCAGGAAGGGGAGGCCCGCCAGCAGATGGAGGACCTGGCCAACACCGACGGCCTGACCGGACTGTATAATGAACGCTATTTTGACGCATTGTTGAAAGAAAACGAGCTGAACAGGACACCGTTTGTCCTGTTCTACCTCGACCTTGACCGTTTCAAGCCTGTGAACGACCGTTACGGCCACGATGTGGGCGACCAGCTGCTCAAGGAGGTGGCCAGCCGCCTGCGGGGCTGCGTGCGGGAGAGCGATGCGGTGTTCCGCATCGGCGGGGATGAGTTCGCCCTCATCGTCAACGGAGCCGTAACGGAGGGGTTCTGCAAGAGCCGGGTGGAAAAGATCAAGGCAGCCATCCGGGAGCCTTACCGCCTGAAGGATGCAGAGGTGCAGGTTGGCACCAGCTGCGGCTGTGCGGTCTACCCCTGCGACAGCGACGATGTGCGTGCCATCCGCATCCTGGCCGACCACCGGATGTATGAGGATAAGCAGCGCTCCGGCCGGAGCTGCGAGTGACGAGAACGATAAAAGCTTTCTCCCAGTTTCTTGTGCTTTCTCCCAAAATGAGCGTATAATTGGGAGAAGGAAGAACGTGCTGGGAGAAGGAATGGGTGAATCATGCGTACATTTGATTATAAAAAGATTGCAGAATACTCCTGGGATAATGAGGTCTTGTCTTATGTTGCGAAGATCCATGAATGCAAGGGGCGGCAGGAACTATATCTGAAACAAAGGCCCGCTGGAACCATACGAGACACCGGGTGCTGTGGAGGCGCTTTGCTGCACTTATCAGGATGTGCTGCACAGAGAACTCGTTGATCCCCTGCTTTTGATCCCCTGTTTTATCTTGGATTTTCTCTGTATCCACCCTTTCAATGATGGTAACGGCAGAATGAGCCGGCTGCTGACCCTTTTGATGCTGTATCAGAATGGATATGTTGTGGGGCAGTACATCAGCATTGAAAAAGCAATTGCAGAGACTAAGGATGAGTACTATGCAGCATTGGCGCAGGCTGATCAGCACTGGCATGAGGAGGAAAATGACCCGACACCGTTCATCAAATATATGCTGGCGGTGATTTGCTCCTGTTATCAGGATTTTGAGCAGCGGGTCGATCTGGTTGGCGGGGAACAGAAGCGCGTGACGGCGTACGAACGAGTGCGCAGTTATGCGATGGAAAAGCTGGGAGCCTTTACAAAACAGGAGGCCGCAGAGGCCTGCCCGGGCTTTGGTACAAGCTCGATTGAAAGCGCGCTGAAAAAACTGACAGAGGAGGGCGTTCTGGAGAGGATCGGCGCGGGCAGAAAGACGCAGTATGTGCGCAGGTAAGGCTCCGGCCGGAGCTGAATGAATAATTCCCTTCCTGTTTCCACAGAATAACCATACTTCACAGAAATCTGGAAGCAAAACCGGAACATGGAAAGGAAGGAAACCTTATGAAAGCAACCGGCATCGTGCGCCGCATCGATGAGCTGGGGCGGGTGGTCATCCCCAAGGAGATCCGCCGCACCCAGCGCATCCGCAGGGGAGACCCGCTGGAGATCTTCACAACAGGGGACGGCGAGGTCATCTTCAAAAAGTATTCGCCCATGGGGGAACTGAGCGGGGTGACGGCCCAGTATGTGGATGTGCTGAGCAAGTGCTTTGCTCTGACGGCCTTTGTCTCAGACCGGGACCGCATTCTGGCGGCATCCGGTGCGGGCAGGCGGGATCTGGCAGACCGCAGCGTGAGCCAGCCGCTGGAAAAGCTGATGGACAGCCGCAAGCCCTACCAGAGCGATGGCAGCCCCGAAAAGGCATTGCTGCCCTGTGAGGGCTCGCCCCGGGCGCTGCTGTGCGCTGTGCCCATCATTGCGGCGGGGGATGTCACCGGCAGTGTGGGCCTGCTTACGGAGGACCGCACTGCCCAGCCCGATGCCGCCCAGCTCAAGGCGGTGAACGTGGCAGCGGCATTTCTGGCAAAGCAGATGGAGGAGTAATACCTTATAATAGAGAAGCTGCTACACAGAGCGATGTGTAGCGGCTTTTTTAGGTTGCGAACCCTCTCCGTCATTGCTTACGCAATGCCACCTCTCCCAAAGGGAGAGGCAAGACATC
>ENA-OQQW01000768-OQQW01000768.1-human-gut-metagenome-genome-assembly--contig:-NODE-768-length-20834-cov-6.557871_pt1 | contig 20834 bp, 18 predicted proteins | sample MGYA00243234_ERZ505098 | MGnify/ENA primary metagenome ERZ505098 (study PRJEB26097, sample SAMN02712086) | human gut metagenome | biome: Gut microbiome | host: Homo sapiens | place: Denmark: Copenhagen... | reverse complement strand
ATGCGTAAATCAAGAATTAAGAAAAAAAGGAAGGGCAAATCAACGCAGGACTTAATCGGTATAAAGACCTTTACCAAAAACGGCTTAAAGGTTGGTAAAGATGAGCTTGTTTTCTTTATGGTACAGCCTACAAATATTTCTGTGTTGTCGCACATCAACATTGAAATCAAGATTCGTCACCTTATGATGATTCTTTCTGCTGTGCCTGATATTGAGATAACCTGTACCGATTCCTGCGAATGTTTTGACACAAACAAAAGCTATATCAAAGACCGAATTGAAGAAGAAAGTAATGAAAAAGTCAGAAAGATTCTGAACAAGGATTTAAAATTTCTTGACAGTATTCAGACGGAAACTTCAACAGCAAGACAGTTTTTGTTCATTGCAAGGTGCAAATCCGCAAAGTCGGAAAATGTGTTGCAGAAAGCAAACAGGGTTGAAAAAATCATTGCAGACCAAGGCTTTGAGGTAACACGAATGAGCAAAGGTGACATCAAGCGATTTCTTGCAATCTACTTTGATGCAAGTATGAACGGTGACCTTATGCCTGACTATGACGGCGAGCAATATATTTCGGAGGCTGAAAATGAAGAAGCATAAAGGGAAAATCCAAATGGGAATTGTTATAGGTATATTTTCTTCAATTTTAATTACCTGTCTTGTTTCGGTGTTCTCACAACTTTACACCGAAAACAAAGAAAAAGAAGAATTCAGACAGCTTGCAGAAATCGTTACTGAGGAAACAACAGATGCAACTCTTGAAGAAATAGTTAGAAAGCCGAATTTATTAAAAGTCAGTGATTCAGATAATGAAGTCCAAGCTGAACAGCCTGTGTATTACACAACCTATTACGAACCTCATTCAATATCAGAATTAATTGCGATGAATTCCGAATGCTTCGGTTGGATAAGCATAACAGGCACAAACATAAACTATCCTGTTATGCACACACCCGATAATCCGCAAAAGTATCTGAATAAAAACTTTTACGGTGAATACAGCCTTAGCGGTGTGCCTTTTTTGGATAGCAGATGTTCAACCGACAGCACAAACCTCATAATCTACGGACACCATATGAACAACGGCACAATGTTTGCAGACCTCTGCAATTATACCGAATATTCGTACTTTTCGGAGCATCCGACAGTTGTGCTTGAAACGAAAGACGGGACATTTGCTTACTCCGTCTTTTCTGTTATGAAAGTAAAATCTGATGATGATTGGTACAGATTCACAACAGTAGGAACGGAAAAAAGCTATAACTCAAGAATTGAATATGCAAAAGAGAAATCCATATACAACACAGATATCACACCTGTTTACGGTCAGCTGATTTTAACGCTTTCAACCTGTTACGGATACAATCAGGATGACCGCATACTTGTGTTGGCAGTCCGAAATTAAAGGGGGTAAAAATTATGGGACTATTCAATAGAAAACCAAAGGTGCTCACACCCGAGCAGGCAGAAGAAATATATACCAAAGATTTCTTTGATATGATTCTGCCGTCTACCATTAAATTTTTCACCGATTATTACATAGTCGGTGACTCATACCGCAGTGTGTGGGCAGTCAGAGAATATCCGCCGAGTACGGAAGAACAAGCAATACTCTCACAGCTTGCAGACAGAAACGGCGTAACGCTACGCATTTACCACAGGCTTGTTGAGAGTATGGAACAGCGTAAAATTATACAGAATGCAACACGCAAAAACAAGCTCAAATCCAGTGGTAATGATGTGAACGAAACCATTGAAGCACAGGGCAACTTGCAGGATGTTGTCACGCTGATGGCGAACTTACGAAAAAACAAAGAACCGTTATTGCATTGTAGTGTGCTTTATCGGAAACAAATCGAATAGGATGAATATGGGACTGTAGGCAATGCCGCAGTCCTGATTTTTAGCAAGAAAATGAATAATATACGCACTTTATTGATGTAAAAATCTAAAGACATTATTTCATATAATAGTGCATAAAATGTTAAATAAAATAAACACCAATGTTCAAAGGAAAATTGCCTGTTTAACCATAGGCGCTTATTATAATAAATTTTCCGGACGGAGAGAACTTTTTCAGTTACAGCTGTCGACGTAAGTTGTGGTAATATTTCCATCAATTCGACTAAGTCTTCTTTGGAAAGGCACATATATTTTCTGCGTACTGAAATTCGTTTGTTTATATTTTTAAATAAAATCATGTGTCCATACAATATCTTAGAACTAATAATACAGCAGAACAAGGAAATTGCATAATATTACAATTTCCTTGTTCTTTAAAATATTTTAATAATTTGTACAGCTGTATATGAAAAGAAACAGTTTTTTATTATCATCAACATAATGCGATTTGGTAACTTTATGAATAATTAAATTTTAAGAAATAGTACCGTTAGAGCTACATTTAATCGTAACCGACGTTGAAAAGTCCTTTGTTCCGGTAGATGCTTTTTGGGTAGCGGTAGCCTTTGCGGTAGCCGTATTACCTGATTTACTGTGCGAGGCACTTTTTATAGACCAAGCATATGATGGTGCGGTTGTACTATGAGAACAACTTGTGCATTTTGAACTACTTCCGTTATAAGAAAATGTGCCCTTGATTGATACTGACCACAACACAGCACCATTACTGTTTTTGTAATACTTGGTTTTTGTTGCGGTTTTAGTGCTTGAGTTTACTGTAACAGAAGATTTATCTGGTGCTTTGTAGCTGATCACAGTTTCAATTCTATCACCATTATCTAAATACTCAATACTTGTTACTTCATCATTGAGCAATAGTGCACTTGTGGGAACACAAAAAATTGTACAACACATAAATGCTGTGATTAATGATATTAGTGTTATTTTTTTAACAGTATTCATAATGATAATCTCCTTTTTAAAATTTATTCTTCAATTACTTCATTTGAAAATAATGCTTCTTCCCGTAACAGCATCTGATGATTTTGATACCAAAAAGCACAAAACACCGATGTTAAAATTATCAGAATAATTAAAATTACTGAGATAAAAGCTTTAATATATTTTGAAGTTTTGATTTTTTTGACTATGTATTCCGTGTCAGCCGCTGAAAAATAATCGTTCACCACGTTATTCGGCAAGCCGTATTTTTCGTACAGTTCTTCTTTTGTTGTGATTTCCTCATCTTCGCAGTAGCTTTCAATATTCGCTTTTAATTTGGTGACATATCTTTTCTCACTTTTACCCATAATCGGGAAAAATGATTTAACCTCAGAAATATATTGTTTGCATATTTTATTCATCCGTTTTGCATCCCCCTTGCTCTTGCGACAGTACATTCATAATTTTTTGAATACCGTCCGTTGTGTTTTTGTAATTTTGCGAGATCTCTTTCAGAAATTCTCTTCCGCTTTGCTCAATTCTGTAATATATGCGAGTTCTCTTTTTGCCTACCTGCTTTGAATACTCGGTTATTTTACCTTCATTTTCCAGCTTGTAGGTGGCGGTATATATAGTGTTTTGAGATATTGTCAGTAAGCCTTCCGAAAAATTCTCAATGGACTTTACTATTTCATAAACATAGCTGTCATGACAATTCAGAATTGAGAGAATGAGCAATTCCGTAATACCGTTAATAAAATAATTTTTAGAAGCCATAAAAACCTCCTTTTCAATTACATTATACAACATCTTTATCTTAAATCAATATTACGGCGTAAAAAATATTTGTTGACAAAATAAATTCTTTATATTACAATGAATTTGTAAATAATAGTCTTTGATGAAATTCTCTCATATTTAAAAATTATCCCGATGATTTAAGGTGTTCAAAGTAATGTGTAAATATGGCATAGGTTAATATGCTCGTCTATGGTTATAAGTACAGCGTGCATTTGTATGTAAGGTTAATATCTTTTACCTTAGGTGTATTTTAGATTATCATAAAAGGAGATGAATCCAATGGGAACTAATTTGAATCAATAAATCACAAAATAATGCATAATTATTTGCAGCAAATTAAAGTAAAGGAGAAAAATCACATGACAAAAAAGAAAGTTAAATTATCTGTTACTAGTTTGTTAATATCGGCTTTATTAATTTTTTCCTGCGTAGGTGCATATGCCGCTCAAAACAGCAATCAATATGATTATTCTTATACTTTTGAGGGCAATAATGCTAATTACATTAGCAAAAATTTAGCAACAGATGAAGAAAAATATTATAATGTAAATAACAATAATGCATATTCATTAAGCAATGTAACGGAAGGTTCTTCTTCTGGATATATACCGGATGATTGTTCTTTTGGCAATATTTCAGACGATGGTTATGGCATTGAACCTACAAATATTATCGGTTCTGATGGACGTTCGAGGGTAACAAATACTACAAGTTTCCCTTATAGCGCTATTTGTTATTTAGAAACTAAATGGAAAGACGGCACTACTACCATAGGAACAGCATGGATGTATTGGAAAGACATAGCTATAACAGCGGGTCATTGCGTATATTCATCAGACAGAGGCGGTTGGGCAAAAAGTGTAACTATATGGCCCGGTAGAAACGGCAGTACGACACCATATGGTTCTGCATATGCTAAAGTTATGCATACCAGCACTGCATGGACTAATTCCTCCAATGCTAATTATGATTATGGATTGCTTGAATTAAACAAAAACATAGGAACTTCTACAGGATATTTTGGAATGCATTGGACATCAAGCTCACTAAATGGAAAAAGCATTACCGTAGCGGGATATCCGGGAAGTTCGATCAAAATAAGACAACTTTGGAAAATGAATGGTAAAGTTGCAAGCTGTAATGCTAATAAAGTGTATTATAGTATTGATACTGAAGGAGGACAAAGCGGTTCTCCGGTATACTGGTACAATTCTACATATGGATATCAGGGAATAGCAATTCATGCCTATGGAGGTTCTTCAAATAATTCAGGAACAAGGATAACACAATCTTTATTTGATTTCTTTACATCATTTAGGGATTAATTCATAGGGGAGGACAGAAGTCTATGGTTGTACGTGTGCAAAAATTTACAAAAATAATCGTATTCAGTTGTGTTTTAATTTGTGCTTGTTTAATAAGTACAGCTTGCTCCGGAAATGCGAATTTGACAGAAACAGAAGATAATATTAAAATTACTGCTTCTGAAAAAGTTACTAATGAAACAACAGCAAGTCAGGAAAGTACAACACAACCTGATTCATCTACTGCAGAAACTACGAAACCGGAGAGTACTACCAAATCTAAAACTTCTAACGAAGAAAAAACTCAATCATCGGAAAATACAAGCGGAAGTGAATCATCAAAACAGAATGCCACTTATTCAAAAGATAAAGTCACTTTTATCTTTAAGGATAATTCCGGGAATGTTATAGAAGGGATTGATGTGGTTATTCAACCGCATGCCAATGAAGGCAGCGCACATACAGATATTGCAGAAGTTGTTGGAACGTCTGACAAAAATGGCGCAGTAGCTTGGAAACCTATAGAAGGAAAGCATTTTTTAGAAGCTTCAAAAGGATCTGAAAATCAAGAATATGCTATTGATATTGTTGAATCTGACATAGGAACAGTAATTGAATTAATATGGCAGTCTTGAAATATAAACATTTTCCTTATTTCGTCGTAGCTATAATAAAAGCCACTCTCCGTAATTGCTTCTTCTTTCTATCTTAATGTAAATTTTGACCATTTCCCAAACCAGGAAATGGTCAAAGGCTTTAAATATTTAAGGGGCTGTCGCAAATGAGTAAAATTTGCAACAGTCCCTATTTTTTTTGATAGATTAAGTTTTAGTAAGAATGAAATTTTAAAAAGTTGAAAATATCTTCAATGGCATACGCACTAATTCAGAGGGTGGATAAAATTTCCATCCTCTTTTTTCGGATTCTTTACTTTTCTTAACGCTATGCGATTTTTTTCTCAAATAAAGGTTTGTGAAAACGGTCAGATTTTGCTCGGTTCCATAGCTTTTGAATATTCTCACCACATTCGCCCCGTGTCGGCTTTTAATGGAGAAGTCGGGAAAGTATCCGAAATCGCATAAAAGCCAAAATCAGGCGGTTTGTGGCAAGGTGTGAAAAATCGAAGTTACGGCAAATTGGGCAGTTTTTCGAGGGTAGGTATTTAAGCAGGAGAAAGACACGGGGTTGCAGTTGCTCCCTCGTGTCGGTTCACAGCAGACGGCAACGCCGACTGCCATGCGGTTTTTCGCACTTTTAGGTCTCATAATTTCATAGGAGTTAATTTTAAGCATTGGGGTTGTACTTGTGGGTTTAACTGCCCGATTAGCCGAATAAAATGCCAAAAATAAAGGAGTTGCAACTGTGGGTTGTGACAAAACAGGAGGTTTTGCACTTGAATGAAACGGATAACAGAAAAGAAGTTAAGCGGAAATTTGCACTTTGGATAAAAGAATCAACACTTGATATGGTTGAAAATATTTACAAGGAGGATAACTGTGGTAGTAGAAGTGAATTTATAGAAAAAGCAATCATTTTTTATATAGGTTACCTTTCTTCTAATGACAATAGTCAGTATCTTCCAAACATTCTTACATCAACTTTAAAATCAATTGTTGCCGAGAGCGACAATCGAATGAACAGGATGATTTTCAAACTTGCTGTCGAGCTTGCGATGACAATGAATGTTGTTGCCGCTACGCAGAATATTGATAAGGAATTGCTTAATAAACTTCGTGGTGAATGTGTAAAGGAAGTCAAAAGATTAAACGGTTCTTTTTCTTTAGACGATGCTTACAATTGGCAGAAAGGATAAATTATAATGCCAAGACTGGTTACAAAATTCAAATATCTCAAGTCAAATCGAAAAGTAAGTGCAGGCGGTTATGCAAAGTATATTGCTACTCGTGATGGCGTTGACAAGATAGACGATACGCAAAAGTTTGCTCCTGCAACGACTAAGCAGAAGAATCTAATTGAAAAAATCATAAAAGATTTTCCAGACTGCAAGGAAATGTTTGAGTATGCGGACTACCTTGAAAAGCTGAATATGGGTACGGCATCCGATTTTATTTCCCGTGCGATTGAGGATAATGCTTATGAAATTGAGGGCAGAAAATCATATGCAAAATATATTGCTACCCGTCCCCGTGCCGAAAGATTTGGTTCTCATGGTCTGTTCACAGATGATGGCGTACAGGTTCAGTTGTCAAAGGTATCTGAAGAACTTAACAATCACAAAGGGAATATTTGGACTGCAATTATTTCAATTCGCAGAGAAGATGCTGAACGGCTTGGCTTTAACACGGGTACTCGATGGAGAGATATGCTACGAACACAGACAGCAACTCTTGCTGAAAACTTGAAAATACCTACACAAAATCTTCATTGGTATGCTGCATTTCATAATGAATCACATCATCCACATGTTCATTTGATTGCATATTCAACTGTTGAAAATGAAGGTTATCTTACTCAAAAGGGAGTTGAAAATCTGCGTTCCTCTTTTGCGAAGGATATATTCCAACAGAACTTATTATGCGTATACGAAAAGCAAACAGAACACAGGGATAAGCTACGAGCAGAGGCGAGGTATGTTGTTGATGATTTGGTTTCTAAAATAAATTCTGAAATCTATATCAACTCTTCTATTCAGCAAAAGCTGTTGGAACTTGCCCACAGACTTTCAAAGACAAGTGGAAAAAAAGTTTACGGTTATCTCAAGCCTGATGTGAAAGCTTTGGTGGATTCTATTGTTGAAGAACTTGCAAGTGATGATAGGATAGCAAAACTGTATGATTTATGGTATGAGCAAAAGGAAAACACAATCAAAACCTACACAGATGAAGTGCCGGAGAGAATACCTCTTGCTCAAAACAAGGAGTTTAAGTCAATTAAGAATGCAATAATCAAGGAAGCAATGAACTTGAATCTTGCTGAATATGATGTTGAAGAAATCGAGAATACAGACGAAGAACCTGTTACAAGTCCCTTTAAATATGAAGAAAACACCTCTGCTGAATCAGTTTTAGATTCAAGCAAAGGTGTTTTGTATCCTCATTATTTAATTAAAACTAACCGAAACAGCATTGCAGTTTCTTCATTAAAACTCCTGCGTTACCTCTGCAATATGATTCAAAATCAACTGAGATTTGAAGAAAAGCAGAAAACACAAAGAACAGATAAGAAATTACAGCAGAAGATAAATGATAAGAAGCAGGCTCAGGGGTTGAAGATGTAATTGATAAACTGAGATTTATAAATCTTTTCCAATATCACTTTCATTTATCTTTGGATTGATATATCTATCTTTTTTTGTCTTTTTCATATATGTTATTGCCTTTTGTGGGCAACGATGATAGCACCCTAAACACGCTATACATCCATTGGCAAATTTGATTTCATTATTAACAAACGAAATATTGTTTATAGGACATACAGTAACACATTTTCCGCACTTGATACAATTTTTGTTTACCGAAAATCTTTCACCAATAATATGCCAATTTTCTTTGTTTTTGAGATATTCCTTTTCCTTAGTGCGTTTAACTTTTGGCAATACATAATCACCTTGCGAAATCTTATCAATAATAGCTGATATGTATTTATCGCATTTGTTAAGTGTGCTTTTAATATAAAACTTTGGAACAGTAAAGGTTGTAGTGAAGTTTTCAGGCATTTTAACAGTAAAAACAGCTTTGATATTCAGATTATTATTCGTAGCATATTGATATAGATAATAATCTGCGCCGCCGACCATTCCACCATAATTCTGAATAACAATAATTTCAACCTTTTTATCAAGCTTCGGGAAAAGGTCATAGACGAATGTTGGCATACCATAAGAATATATCGGAGTGACGATAATGATTTTTTGGTATTCACTACAATCGCCTGAGTAAGTCGGAATATACTTAATTTCACCGCCAAGAGAAGACTGTACCCTTTGTGATATGTAAAGGCTGTTACCTGTTGAACTAAAATACAAAATTCCTAACATTTTATTTAACCTCGCAACTTCAAATTTATCAATCTTTTTTTATTTATCATAGCATACAAATGTTAAACTGTCTATTAAAGTATCAAGAATTTTTATTCCCACCAAGAGGAAACTATGTCAGAACACTGACAGGTGCCTCCTGTCACAGTGATAGGAGAAGAACTTACCCAAGTTAAGATATTACAGCAGAAAAGAAAAATATATTAAAACTAAGGAAGTGATAGCAATATCAACATACATTTATTTCACAAAAGAACAACGAGAACAGGCAAGGCGAACAGACCTTGCCTCTTTTCTCACAAGTCAGGGCGAGAAAGTCAGAAAATCAGGTTCAGAATACGAATGGCTTGACGGCTCACAAAAGGTTACAATCAGAGGTCATCTCTGGTATCATCAGTACGAACAGAAAGGCGGTGATGCAATAGACTTTGTCCGCAGATTTTACAACAAGGACTATGCCGAAGCCGTGGAAATGCTTTTGAATGGTGGTGGAGGTCAGATAATAACTTCACCAATCATAGAAAAAGAACACAAGCCTTTCAAACTGCCACAAAAGAATGACAGAATGAGCAGACTTTTTTCTTATCTGCTGTTGACTCGTGGCATTGATAAAGATGTGCTTTATGAATTTGTGCGTAGAAAGATGATTTATGAATCTGCCGATTATCACAATGCTGTATTCATAGGTTATGATTTAAACGGCAACCCTCGCCACGCACACAAGAGAGGAACTGCAACAAACAATCCGTACAAAGGAAATGTTGCAGGCAGTCAGCCTGAGTTTAGTTTTCATTGGCATGGAAAAAGCGACAGATTTTATTTGTTTGAAGCACCGATAGATATGCTCAGTTTCATTTCAATGCACAAAGATAATTGGCAACAACACAGCTATGGGGCATCCTGTTCAGTTTCGGACAGGGTGCTTTTTCAATGTTTGAAAGATAACCCCAACATCAAAAATGTGTATCTATGTTTCGATAACGACCAAGCCGGACAGTTAGCAAACAAAAGAATTGCAGAAAAATTAAACAAAATGAACATACAAAACGAAATCCTCATTCCAACTCATAAAGACTGGAATGAAGACCGGCAAGTTGCTGGTGCCAATTCTCCGCACAAAAGTGCGGAGGCTTTAAAGCTTGAGGAAAGCGAGGTTGGCACATGTCAGGAATTATAACTTTGATTATCGCAACAGGCGCAATGTTTGCTATGTTCATAATCATTTCCACGGTTGGCAATTACTATTCGCTGAACCGTATAAAGGATAAAACTGTTGGACAAGGACAGCACGGAACAGCTCGGTGGGCGACCAAAAAAGAGATACGAAACACCTACAAGCAAGTTGATTTTCAGCCGACTGAATGGAGAGCAAATCCCGACAGCCGACCTACGGAACAAGGCATAGTTGTAGGTTGTAAGAGTCATAGAGGTTTTACAACAGCGCTTGTCGATACCGGAGATGTTCACGCACTTATGATTGGTGCGGCAGGTGTGGGTAAAACTGCCTACTGGCTCTACCCTTGTATTGAATACGCTTGTGCAACAGGTATGTCGTTTTTATCTACGGACACTAAAGGCGATGTAGTTCGCAATTACGGAACGATTGCAGAAAAGTATTACGGTTACAATGTTTCTGTTATAGATCTGCGTAATCCCACACGCTCACACGGAAATAACCTTCTGCACCTTGTGAATAAATATTATGATTTATACAAAGTAAATCCCGACTGTCTTTCCTACAAGGCAAAAGCTGAAAAGTATGCAAAAATCATATCAAAGACGATTATCTCAAACGGAATGGACGGTGCATCTTTCGGTGAAAACTCATACTTTTATGATTCCGCCGAGGGTTTGCTGACGGCAACAATACTTTTAGTTGCAGAGTTTTGCAAACCCGAAGAAAGGCACATTGTTTCGGTTTATAAAATTATTCAGGAGTTACTTGCACCGTCAGGACAGAAAGGCAAAAATCAATTTCAACAGCTTATGGATTTACTCCCCGAAAACCACAAGGCTAAATGGTTTGCCGGTGCGGCTCTCAACACATCAGAACAGAGTATGGCATCTGTTATGAGTACGGCACTTTCAAGACTTAATGCTTTTCTTGACTCAGAACTTGAGCAAATTTTGTGCTTTGATACAGAAATAGATGCAGAGAGATTTTGCAAGGAAAAAAGTGCAATCTTCATTGTTATGCCGGAGGAAAATCCCAATACATTTTTTATGGTGTCTCTAATAATTCAACAACTGTACCGAGAGATACTTGCAGTTGCTGATGAAAACGGTGGTAAACTTAAAAACCGAAGTGTGTTCTTTTGCGATGAATTCGGTACTCTGCCTAAGATTGAATCAGCAGAAATGATGTTTTCTGCTTCTCGTTCAAGACGGTTGCAGATAGTGCCAATCATTCAATCCTTTGCACAGCTTGAGCAGAACTACGGTAAAGAAGGTGCTGATGTAATCATAGACAACACACAGCTAACAATCTTCGGTGGCTTTGCCCCGAACAGCACCTCGGCTGAAACGCTTTCCAAAGCTCTCGGTTCACGAACAGTCATGTCGGGATCAGTCAGCAGGAGCAAGGATAATCCATCTCAGTCGATACAGATGATTGAGCGTCCACTGATGACTTCGGATGAGCTGAAGAACCTTCCAAAAGGCACATTCGTTGTTATGAAGACCGCAGAGCATCCTATGAAGGTGAAACTGAAGCTGTTCTTTAAGTGGGGAATCCAATTTGAAGAACCATACTCTGTAGAGGAACACAGTAACCGTAAAGTTGAGTATGCTGTCAAAAAGGAGCCTACAAGTGCCATCTTGCAAAAGTATCATCCCGAACTGTTGACTACAGCGGATGATAGGGGAGAAGACAAAAAAGGCGGCGGAATAAAGGCGACCAGGGCAAATCAGGATATTCCGTTTGAGCAAGCAAATCACCCTGCCGAGCCAAAAGAAATAGTACCGGAGGATCCTAAAAAAACCGAAAAGAAGGACGGAAAGAAATCAGGCAGCGGAAATAAGCGTGTGTTGGAACAAGAGAGAGTGAAAAAGCCTCAGACCAGACCGGCACAGCCGAGGACGCATCGGAATGGTGGTGAGCGGAAATAGGCAGACTTGAAGCAATATATAAAATGGACTTGCCGCACAGAGCCTTTGTGGTTTATCTCTATCTCAAGGATCGAGCCAATAAAGACGGAGTATGCTGGCCCTCCGTAAATACAATAGCCGCCGACACAAAAATGTCGGCGGCCACAGTCCGCAGAGCAGTCAAGGATCTCCGCAAAGCTAAGCTCATCGAAACCGAGCAGCGGTATCGCTATAACGGAGAGAACAGCAGTTTGCTATACAAATTAAAATAAGACAGAGGTTGTCCAATTGTTGGGCAACCTCAAACAGTTTTTGAGAATTATTTATTGGAGTGCTTGATCAGGGTGTCGATTACTTCGTATATCTTATCCCGTTCGGTCTTATCAAGTCCCTGAAGCTTATCGTTGAGAATAGGGTTTTTGACTATATATCCATTATCTAATACATCATAATTGATTAAACAATAAAGAGGTCATCCGGAATGGACAACCTCTGGCAACTTATTTGTTTTTGTAAACATCCATTTCAAGAAGAATCTTATAGATCTGTTCTTGCTGTGCTTTGGATTTGGAAGCGATCAACTCATAACACTTCAAGGGAATATTGTCAGACTCAGAGCCTATACCTTCTATTTTTTCAAATAGCGTAGATTGCGGAATATCTAATGCAGAGGATATTCGTTCAACACTCTCAAGAGTTGCGTTTTTCTCTCCTCGTTCTAATTGACCAATATAGGTAGGGTGACAACCTGATAGCTCCGCGAGCTTCTCTTGACTAAACCCTTTTTGTGTTCTGTAATTTCTGATTCGCTGACCGATAATTTTTGCGATCTCGCTCATAGTATCACCATCCTTAAATATAGTCTATAAGTATTGTAAACAAACATAAACAGACTATTGATATTAAGTTATGCGAATGATATACTATGAATATTGAATAATGATTTTAAGTGCTTATAGTGTAGGGGTGAAAAAATTGAATACGATTAAGGCTTGCTGTGGCTTTGGACATAGACAGGTATTTGATAATATATCAGAGCGACTGTATGATTGCTTGCTACATATAGCTGAGCAAGGCTGCGTAACCTTTTACACAGGCGCAATGGGAGAATTTGATAGTCTGTATTCTGCTACCGTAAGAGAGTTAAAAACAAAATTCCCTCAAATCAAGCTCATCTGCGTGAAACCATATATGACGAAAGATATAAACGAAATGGGAGCTTACCTATACACCTTGTATGACGATATTATTATTCCTACAGAATTAGCAGATGTTCATTATAAGTCGGTAATCAAAAAACGCAATCGCCTCCTGATCGACTGGTCTGATGTTGTGATTTGTTATGTCAAAAGGGAGTACGGAGGCGCTTATGAAGCCTTCAAGTATGCTTCTAAAGGCGGTAAATGCACTGTTATTAAAATATAAAAAGGCAGTCTAAAACTGCCTTAACAAACAAAAATTTTCGTAGAGTATTCTACTCTAAGAAACGGCAAAATACACCAAAAACCCAGCTAAAATTATATCAAAAATCTAAAATAAAGTCAATACAAGAAAGGCTTATTGTGAATTGTGCTACAATGTGTGCGCTTGAAACTGTTAATAATAACGAATATATTTTAATATGCTATATTAATAGTTTATAAGCCGTCATAATTGTAGTCATACATTGTAGGAAGGATGTGCAAAAATGGCACGAAAAGGAGAGAATATATACAAGAGAAAAGATGGTCGATGGGAAGGACGATACATTAAAGGGCGTGATAGGTCTGACAAGGCAGAGTATGGGTATGTTTACGCAAAAAGCTATAAAGAAGTTCGTGTAAAATTACTTACCGCAAAATCCAATGCTAATAGAAGCAACGTTACCAAAAGCTCATTAGTATTTTCTTATTGGACAGACCTTTGGATAGATAATAAACAAATGTCGGTAAAACAATCAACCTATGTCAGATATAATAACAGCTTAGAAAAACACATAAAGCCAAAGCTCGGAGATTTGAAAGTTTATCAAATTGATACGGATGTCCTGCAACAATTTCTCAACGAGAAAGCTGAATCGGGTAGAGCCGATCATAAAGGAGGTTTGTCAACAAAGACCTTATCAGAAATTCTTATGATAATAAAAAGTGTTCTGAACTTTGCTAAATCGCAAGGCGAAATACTGAACTGTGACTTTTCTCGGATCGTAATAAGAAAAAGTTATAAAGAAATGAGAATCTTGACATCAGAAGAAGAAAGGCGATTAAATAGCGTTTTATTTACCAATCAAGATGTATATAAACTTGGAGTTCTGCTGTGCTTATATACAGGTATAAGGATCGGCGAATTATGCGCCTTAAAATGGAAAGATATATCTTTTTCCGAGAAAAGCTTAAAAGTTAATAAGACAATGCAAAGGCTTCCTTCGTGTTCATTCCCCGGAAAAACTGAAATTGTTGTATCCGAGCCTAAAAGCAGTTGTTCAATTCGGGAAATACCGCTCCCCGACTTCGTAATTGAGGAACTAAAGAAATACAGAAGCAAGAATGATGATTATGTATTATCGTTAGATAGAAAAAGATTTATTGAGCCTCGGACGATGCAAAATCACTTTTACAAGTATATCTCAGAAGCTCAAATTGAAAAAGCAAACTTCCATTGTTTGCGACATACCTTTGCTACAAGATGTGTAGAAAGAGATTTTGAGATAAAATCGTTAAGTGTGATCCTCGGTCATTCAAGCGTAAAAATCACTCTTGACAGATATGTCCATGTGACAATGCAGATGAAGCGAAGCAATATGTCAAAGGTGAAGCTTGCCGTTTAATTCGCCGTCAAATTTGTAGTCATAAAACAAGCTAACTGCTGAATTAGTCTATATATTTTATGCTTCCATCTTTGAGTAGAATACTCTAAGAAAAACGAAATACACAGATTATTTTTATAGTATAATATCATTTTACTATCATGTTAATGGGGTGCAAATAATGAGGACAGTTAAAAAAACAATATCTGTAGTATTGGTGGTATGTGTATTTTTCCTATCAATATCATTGTTTTCAACAAATGCGGTAGAAAAAAACACGTCTAATAGATTTAATGTGTGTTTTGTTTTAGATTCAACAAAATCTTTGTTGGATACTGACTCAGAAAGGCTTCGTTATGATGCAACAAGTTTATTTTTGGGATTATTAGCAAATGACGGGAACTATGTTGGCAGTGTTATATTCAGTGGTGGTGTCATTAAAAAAACAGATGTAGTTCCCATAAATGGACCTGAAGATAAAATTAAAGCTGAAAATGATTTGGAAACTGAGGAAAAGTTGGGCTCAACTTCGATTGGAGAAGCATTAGATCAAGCTATAAGTATGCTAATTGACAAAGGGGATAGTAGCCTTCCTTCAGTGGTAATTCTGCTTAGTGATGGACAATCAAATAAAAATGATGAAGCAGAAATGAATTCTCGTTCAGAGGCACTTACAAATGCAAAAAGAAAGAATATCCCTGTTTATACTGTTGCTCTTAACGCGGATGGAGAAGCGGATCTCGATGTACTTGAGCAGATAGCAAACGCTACTGGAGGTAAGTATAAAGAGGTGAAAAGAGCAGATGACTTGAAGGATGTGTTTAGAGAATTCTATAATATGATTTATTCTGCGGGAACCATAAAAATTTTGGATGGGACAATTCCTCAGAACGGGAAGATTAGCGCACCGTTTGATGTTCCATATCAAGGAGTTGAAGAGGTCAATATTATTATTTCATCAGATAGTAAAATTGAGCATCTATCATTAACAAAACCGGATAAAAGAGAAATGGACGAAAGCGAAGTTGATGAAATTACTACTCATGCTAAACGCTTTTCTATTACAAAGATAACAAATCCTGTTGGAGGTCAATGGACATTAAATGGCGAAGGAACTCCTGATTCAAGTATAAGAATAGAAATGATATATAACGATAGTATAACTATCGATACAGAATATACCAGCAAAGAAAAATACAGTATAAGTGATACTGTTTTAGTCAAAGGATACATTCTAGACAACGGACAGAAAATGACTTCAGGATATGAAGACTATACAGCAAAACTAGTTCCTGATAATGGGAAAGGCAAAGAAATTAACATGTCAATAGATAATAATTCTTTCTCAGGAAACATTACGTTTGACCAAGAAGGAACATTTACCTATCATATGGAACTTGAAGGAAATGGATTAAAAAAATACACAGAAACAGCTAGTATTAAACTTAATGTCGGCAATTTTGCACCTGTTGTTAATGAAAACGGCAAAGATTATAGTGAGCATTTTTGGGTTGTTCCATTTTTCACTAAAACTTGCGAGGTGGACTTATCTGAATTGGTTTCCGATCCTGATGGAGATGAATTAAGCTTTGAGGTATATTCCTCAACGTTCAAAGATACAACATATTCGATTGATGGCGACAAGTTGGTAATAAAGGATTTTTATGATTTGTCAAAAGGAATTTGTTCTATAAAGGCAACCGATTCAAAAGGATCGTTTGTCGAGTTCGATGTAACAGTTTCTTTAACTAACGTTGGAATAGTTACTTTGATTATTATAGGAGCAATAGTTTTAATTTTACTGATTTTAGCATTCTTAAAGTTAAGACATGATTTGTTGTTAAAGTTTTCGGGTACTATAAAAATTGATTCTTTTGGTGACGCTTCGGTTGTTAGCAACGAGATGAGTCCAATAAGAGGTAGAGTAAAGCTTAGTGCGTTTGGAGTTGTGTTGCCGGGTTTGGATGCAAATAAATGTTATTTCCAAGCTACTGGAAAGAATTACATTTATTTAATTTCTAAACAAAAACTATTCTCATCTGTAGGCGCTCAAATCAAAAGAATTAAAATTGATGGATCAGGATATGAAGTCACTGTATCAACAACATCAGATATGGAGAATGGTTTATACATATCTTTTGAATCACTGTTAAATGTATATTAATTATAAGGAGAAGTATTTATGTCTATTTATTCACAGTTATTATTAAGCACAGGCGGAGGAATTGTTTCCAATACTTCAAAAGCTGATCAGTCAGGTGGTGCAACTGTAGCGATTGGCTTAGGGGGAACAGGAATAGACTGTTTGAAATTACTCAAGAAAGAGGTCTATACTCGAATAAAGCCAGATAATTATGATCCTAAGAAAGAGGGAGATTATGATATTTCATTCGTTCCCAAATATGGTCATATCAAATTTTTGGCGATTGATACAGATATCACATCAATTAAACCCGAAACAAAAAAGAATGATAAGAACGAAGAAACCGTTGATGATTATGCGTGCATTGCTGATAATGAGTTTGAAGATATTTCGTGCAATAATATTCGATCAGTAATATATGCACATGATAATCTTAATTTAAGGAATGATATGCAATGGTTATCACACCAAGAAGTAGATGGAAAGTTACCTTTATCTATTAAGGATACTTCTTATGGTGCTGGTGGTATTAGACAAGTTGGTCGCTTTCTAGCTCTCGAAAAAGCCAATGTTATAGTCAATCGTCTTACTTCTGTTATTTCAAGTGTGCGTGAGAATAGTAAGAAAGGGCTGAACATACATATTTTCTCAGGTATTGGAGGAGGAACCGGTTCGGGTACTTTCCTGGATATTTGTTATTTGCTTCGCAGAGTTCTTTCTAATGAGGCGCTCGAAGGTGCAGTAACAGTATGCGGATACTTTTTCCTGCCTGATGTAAACATGTCAAAGCCATATGTAAAAACCAATAATGAGTTAAGAAGACAAATACAAAGAAATGGATTTGCTGCACTTAAAGAATTAGACTATTGCATGAATTTCGAAAGCAACGGAGATTGTTGGGATCAATACTATGGAAATAGTAGATTCTCTACCCAGTTGCCACCTGTCGATTTGTGCCATTTAGTTTCGGCTCAGACCGAATCTGGTTTCATACCTTCTGATCCATATAATTACGCTATGAATGTTGTATGTGATTACGTGCTTGAATTCACAGCGGATCAAGGTGGTGGGTTTGGTTTAGACTCGCACATGGCTAATGTAAAGGGACATTTACTTGATATTAATCTTAATGCAAGAAATGGAGCAAATTATCAATATGCAGCGTTAGGTGCATCTAATGCTATTGTCCCATATCGAGAAATTACCACTTATCTTGCTACCCATCTTTTCGAAAGATTTGGATCAATTTATGAAAACACTCCGAATGATGGTGATGCAAAGATTTTTGCGGATTCAGTAAAATTGAATTACGATGTTCTTTTTAGAGAATTTGTAAAGAAGGCGGATCCTGATGGTTTTGTAGGAAGGGCTAATTCTTTTGATAAGAGAACTCTAAGGAGTAATATGTCTCCTTTGATTAATGATTTTAATAATTATTTCGATGATATTGCTGGAAAACAAGCAGAAAATGCAAGCGCAATGAAAGCATCTCTTGATAAAGATTATAATCCGCAGCAAGCTGGAGAGAACGCTATTTCGATTATCAATAGAATCTTTTATGAACTTTATCAAACTTGTATCTGTAATCCCAAGTGGGGTCCGTTTTTTAGCAAGAACCTGTTAACCTCAGTGCAATCTAGAGATTTGATTGATATAGTAAAGGGATTAGAAACCACAAACAGAGAAAAATTGGACCATTGTAGTAATTGGGCATCTAAGCATCATCAAACAATGGAGAACGCAAAGGCGGCATGGTCAAGTAGACAAAACAGAAAAAATACAGAAGCTTATATTAATGCTATGCTTGACTATTATACAATGCAAGCAAAAGCTGATGCCTATGGACGCTTCGGAAAAGTACTGGATAAACTTAAAACTCAAATTGACGAGTTGGCAACAAACTATTTCTTACCTTTATGCACAACTCTTAATAACTTAAAAGAAACATTTTCTGAAAACCTCTCTTCAATTAACTTGATGTTTTCCAATGGAACAGAAAGCACCTCTTATCTTAAACCCATTATGGAGTTATCAAGTTTAAAAGGAAGTATGGATGAACAATTAGAGGCAATAAATGTTGATAACGCTATAAACAAGTTAATTACTCAATTGGTATTGAATCCAAAGGCATGGATTGCTGGTGATCCTAATAAGATTAGCAGTTTTATCATTAGATTTATGAATCAGGATGTATTTAGTGAGTTTGCAAACAGAACCATTCTGAGTTACCTTAAGATTAAGTTTAACACGACTAATGATTTAAAGATTACTGAGAGTCTAAAAGAGACAACAATAAAAGAATTAGCTTCTGATGCTGATCCATTGCTATGGAAAACTAGTGGTTATAATCTTGATAACACATCAACTATTCAGTATTTATCGGTACCTTATAATATCAATGTTGTTGTCGATGCAGCCCAAGGATATGCTGATCAAGCAGGCGATCTGATGGTAAGAAAGAGCAATATTTCTGATAGGATTTCGTTCTTAAGATTTTATTGTGGAGTACCGCTGTTTGCCTATCAGGGTTTATCGGTTTATGAAGAAGTTTATGCCACTAATCCATTCCCTGGTACGCATTTATATGAACGAGGAGCTATAGATAAACAATGGGATATCTATTTACCAGCACCTATTCCCATGAGCTTCCAGATAACAGGACGTAATATTCCTAACGAGGTATTGAAATATCAAAATGCTGCAAAGCAAGTTCTGGATGACTGCATAAAGACTGGAATAGCGAAGAATGAGAATGCTAGCATTGTCATCCGTAAATATGATTTCAGTGAAATAAATGATTATTTTGATCAAATTAAGATAAGCGTTTCAAAAGGAAGAAACAGTGAAGCTGAAAGTTCATTTGAAGAGATGGCTGAAAAGTTTAGCACTTTGAATTTTACGGTTTTAGAGTCAAAGTCTATATCTGGTTCAAATAATGCTAATCATATAGCACCTGATCGATTTGTATCTTCTCCCAAAATTCGAGATTTTGCAGTTTCTGCATTAGACGCCTATAGAGAAGCTGAAAAAATTGTAAATGCAGCTCAAGGTTATTTGCCGGATACCGAATCCTTTGAGTTATTTAAAGATTCTTTGTTTATTGGACTTATTAAGTATAAGCCACTGTTTGATGTAAAACTCATCGTTAAAGATGAAAACGGATTGCTATTAGAGGAAGAAGTACTTTGTAATTCACAGATGAAGAGCAAAAAAGTACCTTATTATCAAGCATATTTGACTTTCCAAGAACTCTCTGCAGATATTAAGAAAAATGTCAAAAGTGTTCGAGATAAGTATTTTGAGTTCAGCGATGACGGATTAAACGCATTAATCAAAGAAAACATGAGTGAGCTTGCAGTTGATTTTGAAGATGCTGAATATATCAGCGATTTACAAACAGATGCAAAAACGCTAGAATCTCCTGGTGAAGTCATTTCTTTCCTCAGTGATTTGGTTAGAGAGTATAAGTCCTTTGCGAGAATGGTTAAAAGAATACGTTGAAATTATAGAAAGGATGTGGTAGGCTTTATTAGGTTTTTATAAAGCCTGCCAATTTGATTATGAATTATAACGACAATATGAGTGTTAATTCGATGTTAAATGATTCTATAGCCCTTGTTCAGAGAGAAACTGTATCTAAGCATCTAATAAACGCTCCAAGTAATCCGTGTATAATTATATATTTAACAGATAAATCAGCTTCATTTTATGAATCTGTGTGTGATGGCATCCACAAGTATTGGGGCAACAGAGCTGACTTTATTCCACAGTTAGTGTATAAGAATGGAAAGTTTTATTCTTGTAATACGGGAGAAGAAACCACGGTGCAGGCAACCAAGGCAGCGCGGTGCAATATAATGTGAGCATCAATGA
>ENA-OQQW01000766-OQQW01000766.1-human-gut-metagenome-genome-assembly--contig:-NODE-766-length-20857-cov-29.272137_pt1 | contig 20857 bp, 19 predicted proteins | sample MGYA00243234_ERZ505098 | MGnify/ENA primary metagenome ERZ505098 (study PRJEB26097, sample SAMN02712086) | human gut metagenome | biome: Gut microbiome | host: Homo sapiens | place: Denmark... | reverse complement strand
AGTTGTTTGCATAAGAAATACAGATTGTTAAAAACACAACAATATTATTTGATCCCATTATGTTTTATCGGACAGCAATAAAAGTGGAATAAAAAAAAGAGACAGCCTCTTGCGAGAACTGTCCCAATGAAAGGAGGAGTGGTACCTCTTGGAGTTGAACCAAGGACACATGGATTTTCAGTCCATTGCTCTACCACCTGAGCTAAGGTACCTTTCAGCAAATCGTTGTTTTTCGATTGCGGGTGCAAAGTTAGAGATTTATTCTCACCCCACCAAATATTCCCAAGGAAAAGTTTAAAAATTAACTCCCATTAACAACCTACGCAACATTTTCAAGACAAACACTTGCCATGAAGACTCAATTCCACATCCTCACCACGCAATTTGCCTTTTTTCTGAAATACTTCTATCATTATCCTTCATGGAAGATCATTTTCCCCCATAAAAATCATTTTAGCCCATAAAGAAGGAGGATTGGAAGAATTTTCGTACCTTTGCCACATGAAGAAGTTTTTGACCCTCATTTTGCTTTTCATGGCAATCTGCGTGCAAGCGCAAGTCGCCCGCCCCAAGCTGGTCGTGGGGCTCGTCGTCGACCAGATGCGCTGGGACTACCTCTACTACTATTATAACGAGTATGGAGAAGGCGGCCTCAAGCGGCTGCTCTCCGAAGGCTACTCCTGCGAGAACTGCCAGATCAACTACGCCCCCGCTATCACGGCCCTGGGCCATACGAGCGTCTTTACCGGTTCCGTGCCCTCCATCCACGGCATTGCAGGCAACTGGTTCTACATCGACGACAAAGGGATGGAGAACTGCCGCGACACCACGGTCTATACCATCGGCGGCGAGAAGTCGCGCGCTGGCCAGCGCAGTCCCCACCTGATGCGCACCTCGACCATCGGCGACGAGCTGCGCCTGAGCAACGACTACCAGTCGCGCGTGGTGGGCGTGGCCCTCAAGGACCGTGCCGCCATCCTGCCCGCTGGCCATTCGGCCAATGCTGCCTACTGGTGGGACGAGGCCGCGGGCCATTTCGTGACAAGCAGCTACTATATGGACGCGCTGCCGAAATGGGCTGCCGACTTCAACAAGCAGCACCACACGGCGCCCAAATACAACATCAAGACCTCGACGGAGGGCGTGACCATGACCTTCCTTATGGCTGAGGCCGCACTGAAGGGCGAGCGACTCGGACAGGGCGACGCCACCGACATGCTCACAGTGAGCATCTCCTCGACCGACGCCATCGGCCACAAGTTTTCAACCCGCGGCAAGGAGAACCACGACGTCTATATGCAGCTTGACAAAGACCTGGCAGCCTTTCTCCAGACGCTGGATGCCACGGTAGGCAAAGGAAACTACCTCTTCTTCCTCACCGCCGACCATGGTGCGGCCCACAACTACAACATGCTCCGCTCGCATAAGTATCCTGCCGGCGGATGGGACTACGACGCTACCACGCAGGCGCTCAACGACCATCTGAAGGGCAAGTTCCACCTGACGGAGAATCCCGTCTTCCCCGAGGACAACTACCAGTTCACGTTCAACAAAGGCGTCCTCGCCAAGGCCGACGTAGATCTCGACGACGCCGTGGAGGAGGCCGTGAAATGGTTGAAGCAGCAGAAGGACTTCATCTATGTGGTCGACAACGAGCACCTGACCGAGGCTGCCATCCCCGCCCCCATCAAGGAGCGGCTCATCAATGGCTACTGCCACGGCCGCAGCGGCGAGATCACGGTCGTCACGCGCCCGCAATACTTCGGAGGCAAGGACGACCCGCAATACAAAGGCACCCAGCACGGCCAGCCCTTCCCCTACGACACCCACATTCCCTGCATCTACTACGGATGGAACGTGCCCCACGGCGAGACGACCCAGGAGACCCACATCACCGACATCTCCGCCACGGTCTGCGCCCTGCTCCACATCCAGATGCCCAACGGCTGTATCGGCACGCCGACCCAGCTAAAATAAGCCACCAAGACATCAGAATCTCATGCACATAGCCATAGCCGGCAATATCGGATCGGGAAAATCGACGCTCACGCGGCTCCTCGCACACCACTACGGATGGAAGCCCCACTACGAGCAGGTAGCCAACAACCCATACCTCGAGGACTACTATCGCGACATCAAGCGGTGGTCGTTCCCGCTGGAGGTCTTCTACCTCAAGGAGCGGTTCAAGGACCTGCTGCAGCTCCAGAAGCAACAGGAGGACATCGTGCAGGACCGATCCATCTACGAGGGCGTCTATGTCTTCACGGCCAACAACCACGATCTCGGCAACCTCAACGACCGCGACTTCGAGACCTACATGGAACTGTTTGAGGACATGACCGACGTGGTTCGCTACCCCGACCTCATGGTCTATCTTCGCTGCTCCGTAGGCCACCTCGCGAGCAACATCGAGAAGCGCGGACGAAGCTACGAGGAGCAGATGCCGCTGCGCTACCTCGAAAGCCTCAACCGCCGCTACGAAGACTTCATCACGAAGCAATACCAGGGGCGGGTGCTCATCATCGAGGCCGACGAGCTCGACTTCCTGGCCAACCCGTCCGACCTCGGCTTCATCACGGACAAGATCGACCGCGAGTTGTTCGGACTCTTCCCCAACAAATAAAGGTCTGGACGCATCCCCAACAAATAAAAAGGTAAAAACTACACAAAAGCAGCTATATCATGCACATTGCTATCGCCGGAAACATTGGTGCGGGAAAGACCACCCTCACCCGACTGTTGGCCAAACGCTACGGATGGACTCCCCACTACGAGCCCGTGGACAACAATCCGTACCTCGAAGACTACTATGGAGACATGGAGCGGTGGTCGTTCAATCTCCAGATCTATTTCCTCAACAAGCGGTTTCGCGACGTCGTGGCCATCGCCAAGTCGGAGAAGACCGTCATCCAGGACCGCACGATCTTCGAGGACGCACGCATCTTCGCTCCCAACCTCCACGACATGGGACTGATGAGCGACCGCGACTTCGCCAACTATACCGACCTCTTCGACCTCATGATGAGTCTCGTCAAGTTGCCCGACCTCCTTATATATATAAGATCCAGCATTCCCCACCTCATAGAGCACATCCAGCGTCGCGGCCGCGACTACGAGCAGACCATCCGCATCGACTATCTGCGCGGACTGGGCGAACGCTACGAGGAGTGGATCAAGACTTACCAGGGCCCGATGATCATCGTCGATGGCGACAAGAACGACTTCCTCGACAATCCGGCCGACTTCCAGCGCATCACCGAGATGATCGACGAGCGGCTCTACGGTCTGTTCCCACTCGACAACAAGGACTAAGCCTCTCCTCCACTACTATAGACAAGGGCGGACCGATTGCGGCCCGCCCTTGCTCTGTAAGTATTCATTTGGGAAAAGTGTTCATCCGAAAAAGGAGTGACAGACCAAGTTGCCACACCTTCAGCCCCGCCTATCCGAGGTTTGCAATGTCCTCCTCCGTGCGCTCCATGATGCCGGCGGCAAGGTTGTCGCCCGCCTGCACGATGGTGACCAGCGGCGAGAGCGTCTTGGCCGAGTCGTAGCTCCGCTCGTCCTCATAGGAGTTGAAGTTGAGGCCGAAGGCCCCCATGTGCCAACGGATCGCCATCATCTCCTCGTCCGTCAAGTCGAGGCCCGAGAGCAGCAGCATGATCACCGACTTCTCGCCATGGCCCAACGGCAACTTATTATAGACCACATTCCATCCTGGGACGTCCTCCCAGACTCCCAGCGCGTTCTTCTTGCGCTTCGTGGTGGGCTTGTAGATGTTGGTCTTGCAGACGTCGTGAAGCAGCGAGGCGACGATGACGTTCTCCTTCTTCACCTCCTTGCCCAGGTTCTCGTCGAGCTGGCACATGGCCTCCCACACCTTCAGCGCAGCCCGGCACACGTTGAGCGAGTGCTCACACAGTCCTCCTGGCACATTGAGGTGGTGGCCCGCCGAAGCAGGCGCGTCGAAGAAGCCATCCTTCTCCAAGTCCTCGATCACATAATCCATTCCGTCGCGGTTCACTGAGCGCAACAACGCCTCAAACTCCGCCTGATTTGCCTTTTTGTCTATATTCATCTTACAATATCTTTATTCTGTCTTTTCGCCACAAAGGTACAACTTTCGGTTGAATTCACGTTCTGCCGCCGACCTTTTTTCACCTTTTCTCGCTTTCCACCGTGCGAAATGACAAGAGGCGAGACTTGACCCAGGTTAAGCAAATAGCATTTTTAACGATTTTACAACAACATTTACCCTCAGGTATTTGGCAATGATAAAATAAAAGTGTACTTTTGCGGTGTCATAATAAATTAACGTATTATAATTATAAAATCATTAATCTCATGGCAGTAAATTACAAAGAGCTTGGTCTCGTCAACACACGAGAGATGTTCAAGAGAGCCGTCAAGGGCGGCTATGCGATCCCCGCATTCAACTTCAACAACCTTGAGCAGCTTCAGGCAATCATCACCGCGGCTTCCGAGACGAAGTCGCCCGTCATCCTTCAGGTTTCCAAAGGTGCCCGCGCTTACGCCAACCCGATCCTCCTCCGCTACATGGCCGAGGGTGCGGTAGAGTATGCCAAGTCACTGGGCTGCAACCATCCCGAGATCGTCCTGCACCTCGACCACGGCGATTCCTTCGAGTTGGTGAAGGGCTGCGTGGACCTGGGCTTCTCTTCTGTTATGATTGACGGCTCATCGCTGCCATACGAGGAAAACATCGAGCTGACGAAGAAGTGCGTGGAGTACGCCCACCAGTTTGATGTGACAGTAGAGGCTGAGCTCGGTGTGCTCGCCGGCGTCGAGGACGAGGTCAGCTCCGAGGAGAGCCACTACACGCGTCCCGAGGAGGTCATCGACTTCTCTACCCGTACCGGTTGCGACTCGCTCGCCATCTCCATCGGTACGAGCCACGGCGCTTACAAGTTCAAGCCCGAGCAGTGCACGCGCGACCCGAAGACCGGTCGTCTCGTTCCTCCTCCCTTGGCCTTCGACATCCTCCACGAGATCGAGGAGAAGCTCCCCGGCTTCCCCATCGTCCTCCACGGTTCTTCCTCAGTGCCTGAGGAGTATGTGAAGATCATCGACCAGTACGGTGGCAACCTGCCCAACGCCGTAGGTATCCCCGAGGAGCAGCTCCGCGAGGCTTCCAAGAGCGCCGTCTGCAAGATCAACATCGACTCCGACTCCCGCCTGGCCTACACCGCCGGTGTGCGTGAGACCCTGGCCCAGCATCCCGACTACTTCGACCCGCGCCAGTATGGCAAGGTGGCCCGTAAGTACATGACGGAGATGTACTCCCACAAGATCATTGATGTGCTCGGCAGCGACCACAAGCTCATCAACTGCGACTAATCGTTCGCCTATCCCGCCCTGCTGAGGGCGACCATACTATCACACAGGGTGTGTCCAAAGCCTCTCGGGGCTTTCGGCACACCTTGTTCCTTTTTCCCCACGAGCGCTTCTTGCAGGCGTCCCGAATTAAGATATAAAACGGGATTTTACAAAGTGTTAGTAGTGTGCATTTTGCCAATTCAGATAAAATGCGTAATTTTGCGGCAAAATAGAAGAAATCATGCAAGCAGAAAGCAACGAGAAGCCTTCAAGGACCGACAGCCAGTTTGAGCAAGCATTGGCCGTTTGCCGCCAAGTGTTCGCCCCCAAGCTCCAGGACTATGGCGCTTCGTGGCGCATCATGCGCCCCCAGACCGTCACCGACCAGCTGTTTATCAAGGCCAAGCGCATCCGCACCATTGAGACCACCGGAGAAAACCACGTGGGCGACGGCGTGCGGGGCGAGTTTATCGCACTCGTCAACTACGGCCTTGTCGGCATCATCCAGCTCTCGCTGCCCTGCGCCGACCGCATCGACATCACCCCCAACGAGGCCCTGGCCCTCTACGACGAGCACGTCGCCGAGACCTTCGCGCTGATGAAGCGCAAGAACCACGACTACGGCGAGGCGTGGAGAGACATGCGCGTGAGCAGCTACACCGACTTGATCCTCACCAAGATAGAACGCATCAAGGAGATCGAGGACCACTGCGGAGAGACACTGGTGAGCGAAGGCATCGCCAGCAACTATATGGACATTATCAACTACGCCCTCTTCGGCATCATCCGCATCGACGAGCAGGCGAACCAAGCAGCAAGCAAGGGAGAATAATAACCCAAAGCTGGAAGCAAGACAATGATCCAAAGCTGCAAGGAAGCATTATAGCCCAAGCAGCAAGTAAGAGAAATCAATAATCCAAAGGGCGAGCAAATCGCCCTAAGACTGGCGAAAGCCAACACAGCAGACCGTATGGAAGAGAAGAAGCACGACAACAAGACAGCCCACCAGCAGGCCAAGCCCTCCGTGAAGCGGGAGGAGGCCGGCTGGGGATGGCGTATGGCCGTCAACCTCTGCCGCTTGCCGCTCTCCCTGGCTCTCATCTTCTCGGGCTTTGTCAAGGCCATCGACCCGCTGGGCACCCAGTACAAGATCGGCGACTACCTCGAAGCGCTCCACCTGGAGCAGTACGCCCCCTCCTGGGCCACGCTCACCACGAGCGTCCTGCTCTCCGCCGTGGAGTTCTGCCTCGGCGTCTTCCTGCTCTTTGCCATCCGAAGAAGAAAGGTGAGCCGCGTGATCGTAGCCTTCATGGCCATCATGACCGCCATCACGGTGTGGCTTTGGGGCTGGGAGCCCATCAAGGACTGCGGATGCTTCGGCGACGCCATCCACCTCACCAACGGCGAGACGCTGCTGAAGAACCTCCTGCTGCTCGCCATGGCTGCGGTTGTGGCGTGGAAACCGTTCTGCATGGTGCGCTTCATCTCGAAGACCAACCAGTGGATCGTCATCAACTACACGCTGCTCTTCATCCTCGTCTCCTCGGCCCTGAGCCTTTGGTATCTGCCGCCCTTCGACTTCCGCCCCTACCATATCGGAGCCGACATCCGCAAGGGAATGGAGATCCCCGCAGGAGCCAAGCAGCCGAAGTTTGAGACAACATTCATCCTGGAGAAGGGCGGCGTGCGCAAGGAGTTCACGCTCGACAACTACCCCGACTCCACCTGGACCTTCATCGACAGCAAGACCGTGGAGGTGGAGAAGGGCTACGAGCCCCCCATCCACGACTTCTCCATTACCGATCCCGCAACCGACGATGACCTCACGGAGCAGGTGCTGGCCGACAAGGGCTACACTTTCGTCCTCGTGGCCCCCTACCTCGAACTGGCCGACGCCACCAATTTCGGCGAGATCGACCGCATCTACGAATGCGCGCAGGACCACCACTACGGCTTCATCGCCCTGACGGCAAGCGAGGACAAGGCCGTGGCCCACTGGCGCGACATCACTGGCGCCGAATACCCGTTCTACATCACCGACGGGACAACGCTCAAGACCGTCATACGGAGCAACCCCGGGCTGCTGCTGCTGCGCCACGGCGTGGTCATCAACAAGTGGAGCCACAACGGGCTGCCCACCGCCGAGGAACTCGCCAAACCTTTGGAGAAAAGCGCCCTGGGCAAGACGCCTCCCGACGAGGTCTCCCAGCGCGTGACGCTGATCGTGCTGTGCTTCGTGCTGCCGCTCTTCGTCCTGACACTGGCCGACCGCACCTGGCAGTGGACGAAGTGGGTCCGACGGAGGAGAAAGCAAAACAACATGCTATCGGAAGCGGAGCAAGAGCCGTAGCGGCCAGACCCACTGGCCTTCGCCACAACGCGCGCCCCACTTTCCTTCATGAGATATCACAGAGTATTTAACTTATTTTTTAAACACAAAAAGAAATGAGAAAGAAAATTGTAGCAGGTAACTGGAAAATGAACGAGACCCTCCAGGAGGGCGTTCAGTTGGCTAAAGACATCAACGATCTGTTGAAGGCAGACAAGCCCAACTGCGATGTCGTCATCTGCACACCGTTCATTCACCTGGCCAGCGTAGCTCCGGTCCTCGACAAGGAGATCGTAGGCCTCGGTGCAGAAAACTGCGCCGACAAGGAAAAGGGTGCCTACACGGGCGAAGTGTCAGCCGCCATGGTGAAGAGCACAGGCGCCGACTACGTCATCCTTGGTCACTCTGAGCGTCGTCAGTACTACCACGAGACGGCTGAGATCCTGAAGGAGAAGACCCTCCTGGCCTTGAAGAACAACCTCAAGGTGATCTTCTGCTGCGGCGAGACGCTGGAAGAGCGCGAGCAGAACAAGCAGAACGAGGTCGTCAAGGCCGAGCTGGAGCAGAGTATCTTCAACCTCACTGCCGAGGAGTGGAAGAACATCGTGATCGCTTACGAGCCGATCTGGGCCATTGGCACGGGCAAGACCGCTACGTCCGACGAGGCCGAGGAGATGCTGGCCTACATCCGCTCCATCGTCGCTGAGAAGTACGGCCAGGCCGTGGCCGACGAGACCTCCATTCTCTACGGTGGCAGCTGCAAGCCCAGCAATGCCAAGGAGCTCTTCGCCAAGCCCGATATCGACGGCGGACTCATCGGTGGTGCCTCGCTGAAGGCTGCCGACTTCAAGGGCATCATCGACGCCTGGAAGGACTAATCCATCACCATCATCCAGCGTGAGCCAGAGAGGCCTGGCGGTCTCTCCGGCCCACGCTTTTACCCACCCCCATTGACGACACATAAACGCCATCTGCCATGACAAGAATCGTCCTCTACCTCATCCTCCTCCTGATCCCCGCCATGGGCCTCCATGCGCAGGGCAAGGTCACTGTGACCCAAAGTTCGGCCATCGACGCGGTGGTCAACGGCAAGAAGAGCCCTCAGAACGACAAGCGCATGAGCCGCGAGGAGCAGCGCGCGGCCAAAAGGGCCGAGAAGGAGCGCCAAAAACAAGAGAAGATTCGGCGAAAGAATCAGCAACTGATGGTGCCGTCACAACCCAGCGGCTCCAAGCAGCGCGGCGACGCCCCGAGGGTGCAACTGCCCAGCAACCGTCCGCCAGCTGCCAAAGAACCTAAGATCACGGTCCAGGAACCTACGGGCGAGGCTCGCGACTACAAGCGCATGGTGCTCGTCCGCAGACCCATACGCCGACAAGTGGGCACGGAGACCCGGCAAGTACTCCGTCGCAAGGCACCCAGAAGAGGCAAGGGCTTCCGCATCGCCGTCTATTCGGGCGGCAACACGCGGGAGGACCGCAACAAGGCCGAACTGGCGGGACAAAAGGTGAAGGACGCCCTGCCCGACCAGCCCGTCTATGTCCACTTCTACTCCCCACGGTGGATGTGCCTTGTGGGCAATTTTGAAGAATACAAGGATGCACAGAAGGCACTGTGGAAGGTCAAGAAGGCCGGCTACAAGAGCGCCAACATCATCCGAAAATAATAAGCGCAGGACACGGCTTCCTGCCAACCTATAGAAAGTAAGAACATCATATACCATTCTCTCTCATGAATCCAGAGACACAATTCCGCGAGGGACTCGACGAACTCGCAGAACACTACAAGAGCGTCCTCACCCTGCTCGGCGAGGATGCTGACCGAGAGGGCCTGCAGAAGACCCCCATGCGCGTGGCCAAGGCCATGCAGATCCTCACCCGTGGCTACACGCAGGACCCTCACAAGGTGCTCACCGACGCCCTCTTCGAGGAGAAATACAACCAGATGGTCATCGTCCGCGACATCGACTTCTTCTCCATGTGCGAGCACCACATGCTGCCGTTCTACGGCAAGGTGCACGTGGCCTACATCCCCAACGGCCATATTACTGGCCTGAGCAAGATCGCACGCGTGGTCGATATCTTCAGCCACAGACTCCAGGTGCAGGAGCGACTCACGCTTCAGGTGCAGGAGTGCATCCAGGAGACCCTCAAGCCGCTGGGCACGATGGTCGTCTGCGAGGCACGCCACATGTGCATGATGATGCGTGGCGTGGAGAAGCAAAATTCCATCACCACCACCTCCTCCTTCAGCGGAGCCTTCAACCAGGCCAAGACGCGCGAGGAGTTTATGAACCTGCTCCGCAGCGAGACCAAGCGCATCTGATGGCCGTAGCGCGCCGGATGGCCATCGTGTCTATCATGGCTGGCACATCTCTATGGTAAAATCAAGTATAGCAAATTATAGCATAGCAAGCAATCATCATTCTATATTTCAAAACTTAAAGCAAAACAACAATGAAGAAAATCTTAAGCCTCCTGGCCGTTTGCATGATCTTCGTCGGTCTGGCCTCCTGTGGCGATGACGACGACCTCAAGCCCACTCCCAACCCTGGCACCGGTAAGGATAGTACGAGAACCTACCTCACGCCCGAGGAGCGTGCCGCCCAGTTGCGCGACATGCAGGGTGTGTACAAAGGCTGGGCCTACTTCAAGTACAACGACAACATCAGCCGCTACAAGGACTCGGCCATGGTCTCGGCCACCGTCACGTCCAACGACTCGCTCATGGTGATCAAGAACCTGCCGCTGAGGATCATCACCAACCGCCTCGACCGTAGCTACGCTCAGCACCTCGACAGCACGGCCGTCATCCCCGACATCGAGGCCACCGTGCGCATCTACCTGCCCGCTGGCTACACGGCCGACCGCGCCAACATGTATGAGCACTGGTTCTGGTTCCTGCCCCGCGGCAAGAACTACCAGATGACGTTCCCCGTCACCTACGACGGCCAGGAGCGCAACATGACGCTCACCTTCGCGCCCAACTACAGTTCGTTTGCCAGCAACGGCGCCTTCCTCATCCGCCGCATGCTCTTCAACGTCATCATCAGTTCGGTGTCGCTCGAGGGAGTCTTCAACAACCAGGCCATCAACGAGATTCTGGAGCCGCGTTTGATCAGACAGTAGTCCGCCATGAAACTGATCTCTTGGAATGTCAACGGGCTGCGCGCCTGTGTCGGCAAGGGCTTCAAGGAGGCCTTTGCCCAGCTCGACGCCGACTTCTTCTGTCTGCAGGAGACGAAGATGCAGGAGGGCCAGCTCGACCTGGCCTTCCCCGGCTATCAGTCCTACTGGAACTCGGCGGAGAAGAAGGGATATAGCGGCACGGCCGTCTTCACGCGCCACGAGCCGCTCAGCGTCAGCAAGGGCATAGGCATCGAGGAGCACGACCACGAGGGGCGCGTCCTCACGCTGGAGATGGCCGACTTCTTCCTGGTCTGCGTCTATACGCCCAACTCCCAGGACCAGCTGCGCCGCCTCTCCTACCGCATGCAGTGGGAGGAGGACTTCCAGGCCTACCTCCACCGGCTGGACAGCCAGAAGCCCGTCATCGTCTGTGGCGACCTCAATGTGGCCCACGAGGAGATCGACATCAAGAATCCGAAGACCAACCGCCGCAGCGCGGGCTTCACCGACGAGGAGCGCGAAAAGATGACGACGCTGCTCGCAAGCGGCTTCACCGACTCCTTCCGCAGCCTCTACCCCACGCAGGTGACCTACTCCTGGTGGTCGTACCGATTCCATGCACGCGAGAAGAACGCCGGATGGCGCATCGACTACTTCCTCCTCTCCGACCGACTGACGGAGCGGATGGAGGACGCGAAAATCCACACCGAGGTCTTCGGTTCGGACCACTGCCCCATCGAGCTTGACATCAGCCTATGAGGGATCAGGTCAAGACACTTATTATCTTTGCAATCGTCCTGGCGGCACTCGGCTTCTACGCCGTAGTGCCGCTCAGACTTACCTATGCGGACGTCGGCCTGCGCAAGATCTCCTTGCTGGCCGACGATTCGCCGTCTGCCCCCTCCGCTACAGATCCGTCGTCCCCTGCGGGCAGTCCGTCGGCTTCTTCTGATGGCCAAAGGCTCAGCAACCCGTCTGCGGGGAAGTCCCGGGCAAAGAAGCCCCTTGCTGGTCCAGTCCGCATCCTCTTCGTCGGCGACTCAATGCTCGAAGAACTCTCCCGCCGTCTCGACGACTATGCCGTGGCCAATGGCCACACGCTGCAGACCGTCGTCTGGTATGGTTCGACGACGGAGAAATGGGGCATGACGCAGACGCTCCGTCACCTGATAGCGGAGTATAAGCCCACCTACCTGTGGGTGTGCTTGGGCGGTAACGAACTCTTCGTGCGCGACCTGGAGGAGCGCGACGCCTATATCAAACTGCTGCTGGCGCAGGCGGGCGACCTGCCTATGGTGTGGATCGGACCGCCCTGCTGGAAGTCAGACACCGGCATCAACGACCTCATACGCCGCAATGTGGGCGATGGCAGTTTCTTTGACAGTAGCCAGCTGACCTTGAAGCGCAAGAAGGACGGACGCCACCCCACCCACCAAGCCGCCGCCGACTGGGGCGACCAGGTGGCAGCATGGATGCAAAGCGAGGCCTGCGACCAGCCCCTCGCCATGCGTAGGCCCGACAAGGCGGCCCGCTGCCCCATGCGCCTGCTGCAGCCCTCCTTTGCGGGGTTCGACAAGTAGTCCGGCCCGCCCCTCCCCCACTCTCACCAAGAAGTCTATCATGTCATCATCCACGATTCTTCCCTCGATCTTCCACTTCCTCACATCCTCCGATGCGACGTGGTCCTTCGCGTCCATATCGTTCATGGCGACCTTCCTGGTGTTCTTTCTCGGCTACCTGCTGCTCGAGCCCTCTCGCCGACGCCGGCGCCTGCTGGCCTACACGACGGCTTTCAGCCTCTTCTTCGCCTTCAAGGCCAACGGCCTGCTGATGATCCTCCTCCCCACGACGACGCTGCTCTCGTGGTGGATCACGCGCCGCATGGCAGCCGAGACGACGACGCAGCGCCGCCGTGGCCTGCTCGTCGCCAACATCCTCATCACGCTCCTGCCACTCCTCTACTTCAAGTACTCTGGCTCCTTCGTCAGTTCCATCAGCGCCATGATGGGAGAGAACCTGCCCGTGGGCAAACTCTTCATGCCGCTGGGCATTTCCTTCTACACCTTCCAGGCCATCAGCTACGCGGTCGATGTCTATCGCCGACGCTTTCCCGCCACCACGCCGCTGCTGGAATACACCTTCTACCTCACCTTCTTCCCCCTCCTCATGGCGGGACCCATCACGCGCGCCGAAGTACTCATCCCACAGGAGCATACAGACGAGTTGCCCCCACGCGGCCCGCTGGCCTACCAGGGCTTGTGGCTGATTCTCCTGGGCATCGTCAAGAAGGTGATCATCGCCGACTACATCGCCCAGTACAACAACTGGATCTTCGACACGCCCACCGACTACACGGGCTTCGAATGCCTCATGGGCGTGATCGGATTCTCCGTGCAGATCTTCTGCGACTTCTCGGGCTATAGCGACCTGGCGATCGGACTGGCCGCCCTGATGGGTTTCCGCCTGCAGGACAACTTCCGCTTCCCCTACCAGGCCACGAGCCTCACGGAGTTTTGGCACCGCTGGCACATCTCCCTCTCCACCTGGTTTCGCGACTACGTCTATATCCCGCTGGGGGGCAACCGCCGCGGAGAGCTGCGCACCTACCTCAACCACCTTGCCACCATGCTCATCGCAGGCGTATGGCATGGGGCCACGGGCATGTTCGTCGTCTGGGGCCTGCTCCACGGCGTGGGCCTCGTGGTCAATAAGTTTTTCCACCGCCACGTCTTTGTGCAGATTCCGCCCTCGCCCTTCGCCAAGCCGCTGGCCTGGCTGACAACGTTTGGCTATGTGGCCTTCGCGTGGATCTTCTTCCGTGCGCCCTCACCCACCACGGCGCTCCAGCTGCTCCACCAGATCTCCTCCGACTGCTCCCTGACGGAGTTCCTCCCCTTCCTCGCCGCGCGCCCCCTGTGGACGGTGCTCACCCTGGTGGCCCTGGAGCTCCACTCCGTCCGCGAGCGCGACTATCTGTGGCTGCGCGACCGCTTCGTCGCCTTGCCCTGGCTGCTGAAGCTCCTCGTGGCCCTCGTCGTCGTGCAAGCGGCCATCAACCTCAGTGGCACCTCGGTGCAACCGTTTATCTATAGCCGCTTCTGACGCGCCTCAACATAAATGACAAAACGTTTTTAAAAGATTATAGCTTATGAAAAAAATATCATCATACCCTCTAAGAAAGATGAAATACAACAATATAGATTATCAAAGATGTGTACTTATATGCATGGTCGTGATGATACACATCGTGAATTTCAGTACACTATACCCTGAGGTAAAAAACTTTATAAACTTCTTTTTCATGCAAGCGTTTTTGTTGATTACAGGCTATTTGGTAAACATCAGAAAAACGTATAAGGAATTTGCGTCTTACACCATGAAGATTCTCATTCCTTATATAATAATGGTTACCGGTTATGCTTTTGTATCAACATTACTACCAGTAAGAGATGGGATAAACGAATTTACAATACCTATAATTCTTAATACGATATTTGTCACCTCTATTGGTCCATATTGGTTCTTGCACACAATGGCTATATGCGGGGTAATATATTATTTGACATTCAATTTGGTTGGCAAATGGAGCATAATGGGCAAATTGTGCTTATTTGCCACATTTCTTATGTTAGTCTCACAATACACTCCAGTTCTTAATTCTACGAATGCAGCTTTTTATTTCACTGGTGTCTGTTTGCGTCTGTCTGAAAAACGTCTTGATGAAATTATAAAACCATCGTTGTGGAGTATTCTGCCTTTCATAGCAATAGCAAGTTTCCCAAACTATAAAAATTGGAACTTTTTAGCGGTTACAATATTAGCATTGTCATTCCTTTCTTTCGTTTCGAAACTCATACAGAGTATCAAAAACAAGAAGGTCTTGGGAATTATAGGATATATCGGAAGAAACACACTTCCTATATACCTTTTTCATCCAATATTCACAATGGGAGGCAAGTTAGCATTGCCACTATTCAATTTTGATAATTCTGGGGGGGGGTACATACGGTCTTCACTATTGCCGTTAGCATAATCGGAAGTATTGCTATTGCTGCAATCCTTGACAGATGTCACCTGTCTTATATTTTTGCGAGAGAAAGGTTCTTACGCTAATCATATCAACGATATAATAAAACAGGTAGAATTTGAGAATGGACAATGAGACAAGGTATATTTGCTATCATGTGCAATCTGGGTAGGATTATATAAGAGTGATGTTATTGCATTGATACCCAATACTTGTTGCTTGGTGGTCACTTGAAATGTTCCCAAAATGAGAATACAATGTAATCGAAAGTTAAATACGTTAAATTATTACCCTTTCGTATCTAAACAGAATCCACACAGTCACTTTTCTACCGTTTAGAGCGTATAATACTGATAATCAACTAATAATAGATACATACAATGTGAAGGTTTGACAAGCCTTACACTTTCTCCCAGCCTCACCTTTATAGTTGGGGGAGCCTTTGCCGAATGCAGCAATTTATCGACCCTGATCATTCCTTCGGGGCTCACATCGCTCAGCACATTGAATGAAGGTAGCATTTTCACAGGTTCAGGCATAAAATCCGTCTATGTCGCTTGGCCGGCTTCCGTTCCTGCGGGCCAATTCTTCTACGGTTTCGATGTGAGCCAATCCACGCTGTATGTACCCCAGGGGACAAGACAGGATTACTGGGTTGCAGCGGTTTGGGAAGACTTTGGCGACATCCAAGAGTATGAGGTTTCAGCCGTCAACCAGCCTGCCCACCATAGCGAGGCCAAGGAAGTCTCTCGCTACTCCCTGGACGGCCAGCGCTTGACCACTCCCGTCAAGGGTCTCAACATCGTAAGGTATAGCGACGGCACCATCAAGAAAGAAGCCGTCCACTAACTATTTTCTCCCAGCTGGGCCACTCGGCAAGGGCGGACAAGCAGCTCGTTCTTGCTGGGTTGGCTTGCTGCGGACAAGCCTGCTTACACCTCCTGCCAATCGACCACTCCCTCCCCCTTTGTCGTCCAATTCTATAACCAGCGCCACAATTGGCCGCTTGTCAGCCCTGAAGGATCCTTCATTTTGCCTGTCTCTGATTGGTTCTGTTACGACGTCCCACTGACCGCCGAGCGCAGCTTACCTTGTGTGTCACCCGTGCAAGTTTACGTCTAAGTTTTCACACCCCCATGCCTTCCCACGTTTACTTAGGGTCCACTAATTTACATGCTAAAAGTTATACCATCCTCAATGTCCCATTCTTGAAGTACCTACAGCCTTTACGTTCTTTTCCTTGTAGCCACCAAACTTATAGATAACTGCAAAAGTGACAGATGCCCAGCTGTAGTTGATCTTCATACGGTAGTCTTGGTTGCCTTGCACGGAGCGAGTGTCGAACCGGTTGTTGAAGATGTTGCTGCCATTGAGACGCATGCCCCATTTCCCGTCATGCGAAGACCATTGCAGCTTGGCATCCATCCTGAATATGGGACTACAGCGAGATTATCCGTTCTCTCATGAGTATCTACTTCTGTGGTGGTAGCCTCGCAGTTGCCCGTGGCAAACTGGTATGACGTGATGAAGGCAAACACCACCGCGGCAGATACTATCCTTGACAGGTTAGTAGACGCAGGTGTGCGCTTTGAGTTGAAAGGTACCTCTCTGCGCCAAAAAGTTTGTGGCAAAGTAAAGGCAGACCTCTTCATTCATTAATAGAAATAATACGATAAGGCCACTGGGAGTAAGAGGATTAACGATCCTTTGGTCTCGATGGTCTTTGTCGTAAATGATTTTCAAACTTACCAGTTTTGTTTGTTCGCTATTTTGATAAGTCAGAGCCTGTATCTCTTGGCTGCTGGTAGAGATGAGAGATAACAATCTTTGGGTGGATAAAACTGGGGGAAGGGCATGAGGAAAGGCCGCAATGAAGGTTTTTGGCCTGGGATGGGCTTTGTTAAATGGATACGGACAAATAGTTAATGGGGCGTTAATTCGTGCTAATCGACTTGCATTCGGCTGGGCGGAAGGTTATCTTTGTATAGGTGCTGCGTCAGGGCAAATGGCGAACCACGCTTCTTGGCATAAACGACAGGAAGAGGTGGGTGGTTGGAATGTAAAATATAATCAAAAGAAACAATGATGAAAAAGTTTAATTTCTTATCAATCTCTTCGAGTGGGAGTCGGAAAAGACCGTTCTCGTATCGGTCTCGTATCAAACCCGTATTGTTTCCGTATCGATCCCGTATCGTTCTCCTATCGTTCTCCTATCGTTCTCCTATCATTCTCGCTTCCAGAAGCGGAAACAATACGGAAACAATACGGAAACAACACAAGGTCGATATATGCTGGAAGGGAGGACGATACGTGATGGATACATGGTGGGTACATGGCGGAAACTCTGTTTGCCATTTCCTACAAAGTTGTATTTCTCATCGATGAGGAAGTCGGAGACGGGGGAGATAGTGACGTAGCAGAGAGATGAGGTCTGGTTGATAGGTGGAATAGTGAAGCATGTGGAGAATTTGAGCGATGAGAAGACCATCCAGGCTATCCAGGAGAATCCGTACATGCAGTATCTGCTTGGGCTTTCCAAGTTCACGGAAAAGCCCGTGTTCGTACCCGAGTTGTTCGTTTTGATCCGCAAGCGCCTTGACCAGGACTTCTTCAGCTTGCTTCTTCGCTAAAAACGCAAGGAAGTTCCTAAGGGGACTTCTTGGTCTCGTTTTCGCAAAAACAGGCTTGGAAACCCTCAAAAAGAGAATTCTCAGCACCATCGACGACTCCGTGGGAGTTTTACCCTCGCCACAAGTCAGCTGGGGCAGGATAAATTAGCAGACCTTATTTAGCCTTTCTGAACCTGCCTGAGACCCACCGTCATGATACGTGGCGTCTTGCCGCGCAATGTTACATTGTTACATTGTTACATTTACGATTTCAATACTCACATAGAGACGCTCAAATACATGACATCCCCCACCAACCAAAGCATTGGGACGGTGGGGGATGAGAAAGCGATCGGGCAAAGCTGAAGGCTCGGCCTATGAAAAAGAGCTGCGCCCTACTGACGCACGGTGGGCGTGAAGCGCAGCGTATAGGAGAGCTGTCCGCTGGTGGGACAGAGATACGGGTCGAGGCAACCGTCGCCGCCACAAGAGTTATTGCCCAGGCCGCGCTGGAAGGCGTCGAAGTGGGCAAAGACCGTCTCGCTGCGCACCAGGTCGTACCAATGGGTCGCATCGCGCCAAAGCTGGTCCGCAGGGTCGCACCACTGTCGCTCGTCGTAGTGGGAGAGCGAGAAGGCCACCCTACCCTCCGTGGCCACGGAGAGGCGGAGCCCGTTGGCATGGTCGAGGGTGAGGTCGCGCAGATCTTGGTGGTCGCCAAAGGTCTGGGGATGGACGTTCTCGTCGATCATCTCATCGACCGTCGTGGTGTAGCGACCGAGATAGGAACCCGTCATGCGATCGACATAGTTGGACCACGGACCGCGGCCGTAGTAAGCCACCTGGTCGAAGCCTGCCAGCTCCATGCCCAGGCCCAGGCGGCGCGTGGGGCCAGTCGGCGAGAAGACCACCTGTAGATCGACCACGCCATCAGGATAGAGCGTGTAGCGGGAGGTGTAGAGGCAGTTGGCGGCGTGGCCCTCCACGGTGACCGTATAGCCCTTTTCGTCACCACCCTGAGTGACGATGCGCGTCTCGGCCTCGCTGACCATCGGCATCTGCTGCAACTCCTGGCTGCGGTCGTTGTCGATGTCGCGCAGGCTATTGAAGTCGGGGCCTTTCACCATCACGGCGCGCCCGTCGAAGGTCCATGAGACCAACTTGCCCGAGTCGTCAAACTGGAGGGAGAAGGGCCTGCCCTCATGCGTCGTACCGGTGTAGAGACGGCGCTTCGCATCGGCCTCGATACGCCCGCCATGGGCCTCGTGGGCGGCAAGGGGCGCGCGCGGCTGCAGGATCATCTCGCCCTCGGCAACGGGGTAGCCCTGGTCGGCCCAGGAGGTGGCCGCCTTGAGACGCAGGGAGAGGTGGAGTACATACTCCGCACCTGTGTCGAGGACGCTATGGTAAGGCACGGCGATTTGTGCCGACTCACCCGCTGGCACGGCGGGGAGAGGAAGCGTCTGCTGCTCCACGACGTAGCCATCACGCAGAAGCTGATAGGAAAGGTCGTAGAGGGCGGACAAGTCAGAGAAAGCCAATTTGTTGTGGAGCGTAAAGGAGCGCGTCGCAGCTTCCCAGTCGGAGAAAGCAGCAGGAGCATAGACGGCCTTCACCTCAGTCAGTTTGGCCGTCCACGCACGGTCGGGCGTGATGATTCCGTTGTTGAGGAAATTGCCCTGGAAGCCGTCGCCGACAAACTCGATGGGATTGTAGTCGTAGCCCGCCACCCAGTTGTGGAAACCATTCTTCGTCCGCACGCCACGCAGGAGGTCTGAGGGCCGATAGACAGACTGGTCCACCCAGTCCCAGATGCAGCCACCGATGATATAGTCGTTGTCCGGGTGCTCGATGATGTCCCAGTAGTCCTGGAGGTTGCCGACGGCCTGGCCCATGGCGTGGGCATACTCCGAAAAGATCATCGGGCGGTCGTAGCCATAGGCGGGCTTATGGGCGTAGTCCTGGGCTTCGGCGACCGTGGGATACATCCGCGAGTTGAGGTCGCTACAAGGCGTCCCCTGGCTGCCCCACGGACTGCTATGGACGGGGCGTCCGTCGCCGTGGGCTGTGGCGAAGGCATAGGTGGCCTGGAGGTTTCTGCCGTCGCCGCTCTCATTGCCCAGACTCCAGAAGACGACGCTGGGATGGTTGCGGTCGCGCAGCACCATGCGCTCCGTGCGGTCGAGGTAGGCCGTCCGCCACTCCTTGCGATCGGAGAGGTTGCCGCCCCGCTCGCCCGCATAGTGGCACTCCACGTCGGCCTCATCCATGACATAGAGACCGAAGGCGTCGAACATCGCGTACATCTTCGGCTGGCGGGGATAGTGGGAGGTGCGGACGGTGTTGACATTGGCCTGCTTCATCATCCGCACGTCCTGGAGCATCGTCGCCACGTCGATGGCGCGGCCATACTCGGGATGGGTATCCTGGGTGTTGACGCCCTTGAAGAGGACGCGGCGCCCGTTGATCGTCAGGTGGTGGCCCTCGGTGCGGATGGTGCGGAAACCATACTTCGTGGAGAAGGCCATCTCCTCGCGACCCTTCGCGTTGCGCTGCGACACCTCGATGGTGTAGAGATAGGGACTCTCAGCGGTCCAGGGATGGAGGTCCTTGAGATCAAAGCGAAGGGCCTCTGTGGCGGTCGTCGTGGACTGATAGACCCACTGGCGACGCTGCACCTCCTGACCCTCGGCGTCGCGAAGCACGGCCTCGATGGTCTTCTTGGCCTTGAGGCCGTCGCGGTTGTCCACGGTCAGCTGGAGGACCATTGCCCCCGAGGTGGCGTCGGCGCTGAGGAGGCCATCGGTCTGCACGAAATGGTCGCGGATGGCCACCCTCGGTGTGGCGTAGAGATAGACGTCGCGGTGGATGCCACTGAGGTGCCACATGTCCTGGCCCTCGATATAACTGCCGTCGCACCAGCGATAGACGCGCACGGAGAGCTGATTTTCTCCCTCGCGGAGAAAGCCGGAGAGGTCGAACTCGGCGTCGGTATTGGCGCTCTGCGTGTAGCCGACGTAGCGCCCGTTGACCCACACCACGCCAGCGGAGTAGAGGCCGTCGAAATGGAGGAAGACGCGCTGGTCGCGCCAGTCGGCGGGCAGCGTGAAGGTGCGACTGTAGAAGCCCGTGGCATTGTCGTCCTTGACATCAGCCTCGGCATGGCCCTCCTGGGCCAAGGGCGGATGATAGACGAAGGGATAGCCCACGTTGGTATAGACGGGATCTCCATAGCCCGCCATCTCCCACGACAGGGGGACGCGGATCTCGTCCCAGCCCTCGGCGTTGCAAGACTGGGCGACGAGGGCATCGGTGTCGGCAGGACCTTGGGGCGTGCCGGCGACATAGCGAAACTTCCACGTGCCGTTGAGCGACAGGTAGCGGCTGCTCCGCGGGGTGGTCCAGGGCTGGGAGTAGAAGGTCGTGT
>ENA-OQQW01000750-OQQW01000750.1-human-gut-metagenome-genome-assembly--contig:-NODE-750-length-21178-cov-5.173792_pt1 | contig 21178 bp, 13 predicted proteins | sample MGYA00243234_ERZ505098 | MGnify/ENA primary metagenome ERZ505098 (study PRJEB26097, sample SAMN02712086) | human gut metagenome | biome: Gut microbiome | host: Homo sapiens | place: Denmark: Copenhagen... | reverse complement strand
AAGATGACCCGACACCCCTGGTCGGAAGTCCCGTTCTGTTTGACAGCGGGTATTTCCCCGCCCTGCGCGCCCTGCCCGAGGGCAAGGGTGGCAGTTTTCTGCTCCGGCAGTATCCGGAACAGGTACATTGTTTTTATACCGCTCACCACGAAGAGCTGTGGGATACCGACACCCCGGAAGCCCTGCAGAAGCTGGAAGCGATGCTGTAATTATTCCGCTTTGTCGTCTTTCGGCAGCAGCAGGTTGAGCACGATGGCCACAAAGGCTGCCGGGACGATGCCGGACTCACCGCAGATGAGCTGGATGGCCTGCGGGGTGTGTGCCAGAATGCTGGAGTTTGCACCCATGCCATAACCGACGCCCAGAGCCACGGAAACGATGGTCAGGGTGCGCGGGGTCATCTTCTCTTTGGTGATGAGCTGGATACCAGACACCACGATGGAAGAGAACATCATGACAGCCGCACCGCCCAGAACAGCCTGAGGCATAATGGAGACCAGTGCGCCCAGCTTGGGGATGAGGCCGCAGAGGATCAGGAAGACTGCACCGGTAGCCAGTGCACCACGGTTGACCACCTTGGTCATGGCCACCAGACCGACGTTCTGGCTGAACGAGGTGTTGGGCAGCACGCCAAAGCAGGCGGCAAATGTGGAGCCCAGGCCGTCGCAGATGACACCGCCGGACAGCTCTTTATCGCTGGGCTCGCGGTTCATACCGCCCTCCATCACACCGGAGATATCGCCCACCGTCTCCACAGCGGTGACGATGAACATGACCATCACGGGCAGGATGGCGCGCAGATCAAACACGATCTTAACGGGCACCAGCTTGGGAATGGCAAACCAGCTGGCCTGTGCTACCTTGTCCCAGTTGAGTACCCATGCCTTGGTAAATTCTACACCGTCCGCGTCAACTGCGGTGGTCGGCAGAACAAAACCCATGATGATTGCCGCAATGTAGCCTGCAATAATGCCGACAAAGATCGCGGACGAGCCAAGGAAGCCCTTGCAGCCGTGCTTGACGACCAGAATAACCACCAGCACGAACAGCGCCAGCAGCAGGTTCTCCATCGAGCCGAAGTCCTTCGCGGAGTTGCCGCCGCCGAAGGAATTGATGCCGACCGAGATCAGCGACAGGCCGATGCTCAGAACGACCGTGCCGGTGACGACCGCCGGGAAAAACCGACGCAGCGGCTTGAGAAAGAAGCCGAGCACGGTTTCAAACAGACCGCCGAGAATGGACGCGCCCATGATCGCGCCGTAGGCGATCACGCCGCCGCCCATCGTCGCCGCAACGCTGTTGAACACGCCGATAAAGCCCGAGCTCGTGCCCATGATGATCGGAACCTTGCCGCCGATCGGGCCGATGGCGAACAGCTGAACGAGCGTTACCACGCCCGCAACGAACATCGCGTTCTGAAGGACGCTGACCTGAAGATCCGCGAACTCGCCGCCTGCAATGCCGCACGCGCCCATGATGATGAGCAGCGGCGTGAGGTTGCCGACGAACATGGCGAAAACGTGCTGGAGTCCGAGCGGAATGGCTCGTGCCAGCGGCATTTTGGCGTAAAAATCGTGCGCCGCATCCATAGAAATAGTTTTATTCTGCATACCCACACTCCTTAAATTATTTCTCTTGCTGCGGCGTCCCCCCTGCCGCAGCGGCGGAACGCCATGATATGCAAATAAATTATAGCAAAAAGTTAACAATCTGTAAATGCGCCGAGCGCCATCTGACGAATTTTGTGCATTCAGCACAGATTTTCGCCCTTTAAGCGCGGAAAACGGGACATCGCGCCCTCTGGTCTCCTGCTCTATGATCCCCTTTATATAACAAAAGGCAGACCTTGCGGTCTGCCCAGTCTGTTGATAAAGTTTAGTTTCGCGACAGTCTTTTACTGGTGCCGGCGGGGGGATTCGAACCCCCAAGGTGTTTCCACCGGTTGATTTTGAGTCAACTGCGTGTACCATTTCGCCACGCCGGCATTATTATGGGTGCATCGATAATTATACCGTACTGCACCCATTTTTTCAAGTATTATTTACGCAAAAAACTTATCCCTGATGCCGAGCACAAAGATGACGAGCACGATGAGCGGCAGGATATAGCTCACATAGAAGCGAATGCCGTCGCGCACCTTGATGCCGCCGCCGTCGTTCGCCTCGTTCTGGAAATTCTTCCATCCCCAGCCATAGCGCGAGGTGCAGAACAGCAGATAGACGAGCGAGCCAAGCGGAAGCCACAGATTGGAAACCAGAAAATCCTCAAGATCGAGAACGTTCGAGCCCGGGCCGAACGGCTGAAAGCCGCTCCAGACATTGAAGCCGAGAACGCACGGCAGGGACAGCAGGATCATCAGAACGATGTTGATCGCCGCGGTCTTTTTGCGGCTCCAGCCGGTCAGATCCATGCAGCAGGACATGATGTTCTCGAAAACAGCGAGCACGGTAGAGAATGCCGCGAACGCCATGAATACAAAGAACAGACTGCCCCACAGACGGCCGCCAGCCATGTGGTTGAAGATGTTGGGCAGGGTGACGAAGATGAGGTTCGGACCGCTGTCCGGGGATACGTTGAACGCGAAGCACGCCGGGAAGATGATCAGACCGGCGGTGAAGGCGACAAAGGTGTCGAGCACAGCGACGTTGACCGCCTCTCCCATGAGCGCGCGTCCCTTGCCGATATAGCTGCCGAAGATCGCCATCGCGCCGATGCCGAGCGACAGGGTGAAGAACGCCTGATTCATCGCGCCCACGACCACGTTCGCCACGCCGGTCTCCGCCATGCGGCCGAAGTCCGGGATGAGGTAAAAGCGCAGACCCTCGCCCGAGCCCGGGGTGCGGATGCTGTTGACGGCGAGCACGACCATGATGGCGAGCAGCGCGATCATCATGACCTTGGTCACGCGCTCCAGACCGCCCTGAAGGCCGAACGAGTTAATGAGGAAGCCGATGACGACGACCGCGATCATGCAGCCCGCCATGACGCCCGGCCGGGACAGCATTTCACCGAACACCGCGCCGACCTGCTCGGTCGTTGCTCCGACAAATCTGCCCGCTGCGGTCAGATAGAAATAGTGCAGCATCCAGCCGCAGACCGTCGTGTAGAACATCATCAGCAGATAGTTGCCGATCATCGCCAGATAACCGTGGATATGCCACCTGCTGCCCGGCTTTTCCAGCACCTGATAGGCGCGTACCGGGCTTTTCTGGCTGGCGCGGCCGACCGCGAACTCCATCGTCATGATCGGCAGACCGAGGATGAGCAGGAAGATCACATAGAACAGAACGAAGGCGCCGCCGCCGTACTGTCCGACCATCCACGGGAACTTCCATACGTTGCCGACGCCGATGGCGCAGCCTGCGCTGAGCAGAATAAAGCCCAGACGCGAACCGAGTCTTTCTCTTTGCATTTGTTTTTAACCCCACTTATTACTACTTTTCTCTTTCACAGAACGCATCCTGCTGCGCTTCTCCGCTTTCCGTCGCAGCTTCCTCGCTCTTCTGTGCTTTTCTGATGAGTTTGCGCTTCTTTCGAAGCTCCCGGAAGAACGTGCGCAGCTCGTCCGCACACTGCTCCTCCATAACGCCGGAAACGAGCTCCGGCTGATGATTGTACGGCAGCGAAAACAGATTGATCATCGAGCCGCACGAGCCGGCCTTCGGGTCGAATGCGCCGAAATAGACCGTTTTGATGCGGGCGTTGATGATCGCCCCGGCGCACATCGGACACGGCTCGAGCGTGACATACAGGTCGCACCGGTGCAGCCGCCAGCCGCCGAGCTTTTTGCAGGCCTTCTCGATGGCCTCGATCTCCGCGTGATGCAGCGCGTTTTTCTTTGTCTCGCGGCGGTTCCGGCCGCGTCCGACGATCTTTCCGTCGCAGACAACGACCGCGCCGACCGGGACCTCGCCCTCCTCCGCCGCCCTGTGCGCGAGCTTCAGCGCCGCCTTCATGTATTTTTCCTGTTCGGTCATCACGCCTGCCGTTACCGCATCTGTCTCTTGCGCGACAGATTGATCGTGCCGTCCTGCATGCTCGCGAGGTTCTCGAGACAGTTGCCCGTGCCGTAGGCGACGCACGAGACCGCCTCGTCCGCGACGCGCGTCGGGATGCCGGTCTTGGAGGCGACGAGCTTGTCGAAGCCCCAGATGAGCGAGCCGCCGCCGGTCATGACGATGCCGTTGGAGGAAATGTCGCCCGTCAGCTCGGGAGGCGTGCGCTCGAGCACGCTGTGAATGGCCTCGACGATAGCGGAGGAGACCTCCTCGAGCGCCTCGAGGATCTCGGACGAGCTGAGCGTGAACGTGCGCGGCAGGCCGGTCATCAGGCAGCGGCCCTTGACCTCCATGATCTCCTCCTCGGTGCGCGGATAGACGCAGCCGATGGTCTTTTTGACCTGCTCCGCCGTGCGCTCACCGATGAGCGCGTTGTGCTTGCGGCGCACATATTTGATGATCGCCTCGTCGAACTTGTCGCCCGCGATCTTGATCGAGGTGGACTCGACGATGCCGCCGAGAGAGATGACCGCGATGTCGGTCGTGCCGCCGCCGATGTCAACGACCAGATTGCCGTTCGGCCTGCTGATGTCGAGACCCGCGCCGATGGCCGCCGCGACCGGCTCCTCGATGAGGAACACGCGCTTCGCACCGGCCTGCGTGCCGGCGTCGATGACCGCACGCTCCTCGACCTCGGTGATGATCGAGGGCACGCAGATGACGACGTTCGGCTTGAACAGGCGGAAGCCCTGTACCTTGCGGATGAACTCCTTGATCATCAGCTCGGTCATCTCGTAGTCCGAAATGACGCCCTCGCGCAGCGGACGGATAGCGATGATGTTGTCCGGCGTGCGGCCGAGGGTCTCCTGCGCCTCCGTGCCGACCGCCACGAGCTTTCCCGTCACCTTGTTCACCGCGACGACGGACGGCTCGTTGAGCACGATGCCCTTGCCCTTCACATAAACGAGAACGGTCGCCGTGCCGAGATCAATGCCGATGTCGCTCGAAAAAAGAGAGAAGTTTCTCTTAAAAATATCAAGAAAAGAAGCCATGTTGCGTTTTCATCCTTTTCATTATAAGCAGTACCTTTATTATACTCTATCCGGAACGTTTCTGGCAAGTCCTGGCGGTAAATTGTAGCCGTTTCGACTTTTTTCGTGCTCAGAGCAGCGCGATCTCCGGGGCGTCGGCCGCGCGTTCGCCGCGCAGTCTTGCCTTGAGAGCGCTGTACCGGCGGCCCTTCTGATTGTTCGCGACCATGTGGGAGACCGTCTCCGTGCTGCCCACGATGACGAGCAGCTGCTTCGCGCGCGTAATGCCGGTATAGAGGATATTTCTGGTGAGAAGGCGGCGCGGCAGGCCGTCGGACAGGGCGAAAACGACCGCGTCGAACTCACTGCCCTGCGATTTATGTACCGTGACCGCGTAGGCAAGCTCAAGCTCGCTCAGCATATCGAACGTGTAGGTCGCAAGGCGGTCATCGAAGCGCACGATCAGGCATTCCTGCTGCGGATAGATGCGCTCGAGCTCGCCCACGTCGCCGTTGAACACGCCCGTGCCGGTCTCGTCGCCGCCCTCGCGCTCCCAGACGATGTCGTAGTTGTTGCGCACCTGCATGACGCGGTCGCCCTCGCGAAAGATTATGTCGCCGAAGCGCTTTTCGCGCCTGTTCTCGCTTGGCGGATTGAGCGCCTCCTGCAAACGGCGGTTGAGCGCAGCCGTGCCGCTGCCCTGCCGTCTGGCCGGGGACAGCACCTGAATCTGCGACGGTGAAAAGCCGTAGTGCGCCGGGAGGCGCTGTGAGCAGAGCTGTGCGACGGTCTCGATGACCGAGGCCGCGTCGCCGCGCTTCATGAAGAAAAAGTCGCCGTCCGCGCCTGACGGCGTGGGCATATGACCCTCGTTGACCGCGTGCGCATTCATGACGATGTCGGATTTCTGCGCCTGGCGGAAGATCTCGGTCAGCTGGATGGTCGGAACGCGCTGCGAGGCGATGATGTCGCGCAGGAAATTGCCCGGCCCGACCGGCGGGAGCTGGTCGGCGTCTCCGACGAGCACGAGCCGCGCGCCGTGCGGCAGCGCCTCGATGAGCGCCTGCATCAGCCGGATGTCGACCATGGACACCTCGTCCAGAATGACCGCGTCGCACTCGAGCGGATTGGTGACGGTGCGCGCGTAGACCGTGCGTCCGCCGGGCGCAAACCCGGCCTCGAGCAGGCGGTGGATGGTCTTTGCCTCCATGCCGGTGAGGTCGGACAGGCGCTTGGCCGCGCGTCCGGTCGGCGCGGCGAGCAGCGTATTCAGGCTGAGCGCCTCAAACACGCGCAGGATGCCGCTGACCGTGGTAGTCTTGCCGGTGCCCGGACCGCCGGTCAGAATGACAAGACCGTTCCGCGCCGCCGCCGCGATGGCCTGCTTCTGCTTTTCCGAATACGGGAACTCACTGTCATCGAACAGGCCGTGCAGCAGACTGTCTACATCGAAATCATACTCGTAATTGCGCTCAGACATATCGCTCAGCATATGTGCGAGATAAGCCTCCGCGTCGTGCATATCGCGCAGATAGACCGCGTCGCGGCCTGCGATCTCCTCACGGACGAGGATGCCCTTGTCGGCGAGGCGCAGGATGCCGGCGAGGATGCGGTCCTCATCGAACACGACGTCCTCGTCGCTCAGCAGGCGGATGACGGCGGTCGTCAGCTTGTCGAGCGGAATAAAGGTGTGGCCGTTTCCGAGGTTGAAGGTCAGCGTATAGACGATGCCTGCGTCCGTTCGGTCATCGGACAGCATGGACAGGCCGAGCTCGATCGCCAGACCGTCCGCAAGACGGAAATCGACGTCATAATACGGGTCGCACAGCAGGTACGGGTTCTCCTTCAGGCTTTCGATGGCGCTGTCGTGAAACCGCTTGTACAGCAGCGCCGTGATCTCGATGGGGAGACCATGCTCGCTGAGGAAATCCATCAGCTCGCGCATCGCGCTCTGCTCGACATACTGCCGCGCGATCTCTTTGGCGCGGCGCGAGGTGATGCCCTTGATCTCGGTCAGCCGTTCCGGCTCGTTCAGCATCACATCGAAGGTATCCTCGCCGAATTTTTCGGCGATGCGTGCACCAAGGCGCGGCCCAATGCCGCGAATCAGGCCGGAGGACAGATAATCCGCGATGCCGCGGACGGTAGTCGGCAGGCGGCGTTCAAAGCGTTCGGCCGAAAACTGCTCGCCGTAGGACGGATGCATGACCCAGCATCCGACCATGGTCAGCTCCTCGCCCAGACCGATGCCCGGAAAAGTACCGGTAGCAGTGATCTCCGCACCCTCCTGCGACAAAAGGCGCAGCACGGCGTAACCGTTTTCCTCATTGCTGAAAACGATCTGCTCGACCGTGCCGCGCAGCTCTACATATTCTTTTTCGTCCACAAAGCACCGTCCTCTCCTGCTTTTTCTATTCCAGATACATGATATCCTGCCGCACCGCGAGAAATTTGGCGATATTCTGCCCCTGACCGCTGCCAAGCTCGACAAACGTGATGGCAGCGCCGGGCAGATACTGCCGCCGCACGCGACAGGCCGCGCGGATGAGCTGTTCGCTCGCCGGATCGCAGCCGTCGCCGTACAGCGTCAGCTCCGCCGAGCCGTGCTGCCGGAGCATATGTGCGCAGATTCGCTCATAAACTACGTGCAGCACCGTGTAAAATCCTACCGCCGCGAAAACAGCAAGCAGACTTTGCCAGAAAACCGACATGCTATCCCCTCCTGCACTCAGCCTATGCTGCGGGAGTGTGCTGTGTGCGCCGGGGACTGCGCATAATTTTATAGTATATAGTGTAGCACAAAACCGGCCTGATGTAAACAATTCGACAGAAAAAGCGGCCGCAGACAGGAAACAAGCCACAGACTGTGGATAAATCTGCGGCTTGCCGGCGGAAGTTATGTTTCGTGCTCTTTGCACCATGCTGTGAGATCCTCGCTGTCGGTCCCGCACATCGGATGCGCGCGGCCGCAATCGCGCTCGTGCGGCGGCACGGCGATGCCCTCGGGCAGATCTCCTGTCTCGAACAGACGACGGCTGTCCGACGGAAGGTCTACGTCTCCCCTTGCGGCGACAGAAGGCTTGCTGCGCTCCATCCACTGAAACGACTTGCGCGCCGCCTCGAAGCGGTTCACGTTCTCGTCATACGGCATCATTGTTCATCACTCCTTCCCGGACAGCTTGCCCGGAAAAAAGGAGATTATGCAGACAGACGTAAAAAGGCTCCCATGCCGAAGCATGGGAGCCTTGTCAGCAGTAAAGTAATGCTAAAGCTTAAATTAAGCGTTGATAGCAGTTACGACGCCGGAACCTACGGTGCGGCCACCCTCACGGATAGCGAAACGCAGGCCTTCCTCGATAGCGATCGGGGTGATCAGCTCAACGTCCATCTCAACGTTGTCGCCCGGCATGCACATCTCAGTGCCTTCCGGCAGAGTGATAACGCCAGTAACGTCGGTGGTACGGAAGTAGAACTGCGGACGGTAGTTGTTGAAGAACGGAGTATGACGGCCGCCCTCTTCCTTCTTCAGAACGTAAACCTGACCGTGGAACTTGGTGTGCGGGTGGATAGAGCCCGGCTTAGCCAGAACCTGGCCACGCTCAACCTCGTTCTTCTGGATACCACGGAGCAGAGCGCCGATGTTGTCGCCTGCTTCAGCGTAGTCGAGCAGCTTGCGGAACATCTCGATGCCGGTAACGACGGTCTTGCGCGGAGCGTCCATCAGACCAACGATCTCAACTTCCTCGCCCATCTTCAGCACGCCACGCTCTACACGGCCGGTAGCAACGGTACCACGACCGGTGATGGAGAATACGTCCTCGACCGGCATGATGAACGGCTTGTCAGCAGCGCGGTCCGGGGTCGGGATATAGGTGTCAACAGCGTCCATCAGCTCGTGGATGCACTTGTACTCCGGAGCGTTCGGATCCTTGGACTCGCAGGTCAGAACGTTCAGAGCGGAACCACGGATAACCGGTACGTCGTCGCCCGGGAAGTCGTAAGAGCTCAGCAGCTCACGGATCTCCATCTCAACGAGATCGAGCAGCTCCGGATCGTCAACCTGGTCAGCCTTGTTCATGAATACAACGATATACGGTACGCCTACCTGACGGGACAGCAGGATGTGCTCGCGGGTCTGCGGCATCGGGCCGTCAGCTGCGGATACAACCAGGATAGCGCCGTCCATCTGAGCAGCACCGGTGATCATGTTCTTGACGTAGTCAGCATGGCCCGGGCAGTCAACGTGAGCGTAGTGACGGTTAGCGGTGTGGTACTCAACGTGAGCGGTGTTGATGGTAATGCCGCGCTCCTTCTCCTCCGGTGCCTTGTCGATGGAGTCGTATGCCTGATACTCAGCATCGCCCTCGAGAGCCAGAACCTTGGTGATTGCAGCGGTCAGAGTGGTCTTGCCGTGGTCAACGTGGCCGATAGTGCCGATGTTAACGTGCGGCAGAGAACGGTCAAATTTTTCCTTTGCCATTGTGGATTTCCTCCTCGTAAAATGAAATCTAAGTCACGATAAACTTATTCTACTTCAAATTGCATGAAAATGCAATAGGCAGAGCAGATATTTTAGTCGTTGTTTTTGGTGCGCGAGTCGATGATCTTCTCCTGAATGCTCTTCGGCACTTCAGTGTAGTGGCTCGGCTGCATGGTGTACTGGCCACGGCCCTGCGTACGGGAACGCAGAGTGGTAGCGTAACCAAACATCTCGCTCAGCGGTACAGCAGCGGAGATCGCCTGTACGCCGCCGCGCGGCTCCATGCCCTGGATCTGGCCGCGGCGGGAGTTCAGGTCGCCGATAACGTCGCCCATGTACTCTTCCGGAACCAGAACGTCTACCTGCATGATCGGCTCCATCAGAACCGGGTCAGCCTTCTTCATCGCTTCCTTGAACGCCATAGAACCGGCGATCTTGAACGCCATCTCAGAAGAGTCGACTTCGTGGTAAGAACCATCATACAGAGTAACCTTGACGTCAACTACCGGGTAGCCTGCGAGGATACCAGCCTGCATAGCGCCCTGGATACCCTGGTTAACCGGCTCGATATATTCCTTCGGGATCGCACCGCCGACGATCTTGTTGATGAACTCGTAGCCCTTGCCGGACTCGTTCGGCTCAACGATGATCTTAACGTGGCCGTACTGACCCTTACCACCGGACTGACGAGCGTACTTCTGGTCGACGTCAGCGGAGCGGCGGATGGTCTCCTTGTAAGCAACCTGAGGAGAACCTACGTTAGCCTCTACCTTGAACTCGCGCAGCAGACGGTCAACGATGATCTCCAGATGAAGCTCGCCCATGCCAGCGATGATGGTCTGGCCGGTCTCTTCATCGGTGTAGGTCTTGAAGGTCGGGTCCTCTTCAGCCAGCTTGGCGAGAGCGATACCCATCTTTTCCTGACCAGCCTTGGTCTTCGGCTCGATCGCGACACGGATAACCGGGTCCGGGAACTCCATAGACTCGAGGATGATCGGGTGCTTCTCATCACAGAGCGTGTCGCCCGTGGTGGTGTTCTTGAAGCCGATGCCTGCAGCGATATCGCCGGAGTATACGCAGTCGATATCCTGACGATGGTTTGCATGCATCTGAAGAATACGGCCCAGACGCTCGCGGGTGTCCTTGGTCGCATTGAGGACAGAGGAACCAGCAGTTACGGTACCGGAGTATACACGGAAGAACGTCAGACGGCCAACGAACGGGTCGGTAGCGATCTTGAACGCCAGTGCAGAGAACGGAGCCTCGTCGGAAGACGGACGGGAGTCCTCTTCGTCGGTCTGCGGGTTAATGCCCTTGATGTCCGGGATGTCGGTCGGAGCCGGCATGTACTCGATAACAGCATCGAGCAGGGGCTGAACGCCCTTGTTGCGGTAAGCGGTGCCGCAGAGGACCGGAACGATCTCGTTTGCGATACAGCCCTTGCGGATCGCAGCCTTGACTTCCTTAATGGTCAGCTCTTCGCCCTCGAGGTACTTCATCATGAGGTCCTCGTCGAGCTCAGCAACGTGCTCCCACAGCTCATCATGATACTGCTGAGCCTTCTCCATCATGTCAGCCGGGATATCCTCGTCGCGGATGTCCTTGCCGAGGTCATCATAGTAAACCTCTGCACGCATGGTGATGAGGTCAACGATGCCCTTGAAGGTGTCCTCGGAGCCGATCGGCAGCTGTACCGGAACGGCGTTGCACTTCAGACGATCCTTCATCATGTTAACTACGTTGTAGAAGTCCGCGCCCATGATGTCCATCTTGTTGACGAATGCCATACGCGGAACCTTGTACTTGTCAGCCTGATGCCAAACGGTCTCAGACTGCGGCTCTACGCCGCCCTTTGCGCAGAATACGGTTACGGAACCGTCCAGAACGCGCAGGGAGCGCTCTACCTCTACGGTAAAGTCAACGTGGCCCGGGGTGTCGATGATGTTGATACGATGCTCCGGGAACTGATGAGTAGAACCGGACCAGTGGCAGGTGGTAGCTGCGGAGGTGATGGTGATACCACGCTCCTGCTCCTGCTCCATCCAGTCCATGGTAGCGGTACCGTCGTGGGTATCGCCGATCTTATGGTTTACACCGGTGTAATAAAGAATACGCTCGGTGGTAGTGGTCTTACCGGCGTCGATGTGCGCCATGATGCCGATATTTCTGGTTCTTTCCAGGGAATATTCTCTAGGCATATTGCTCTCCTTTCAAAGCGTTATGCGGAAACCGACAGATTAGTAACGGTAGTGAGCGAAAGCCTTGTTCGCCTCTGCCATCTTGTGGGTATCCTCGCGCTTCTTAACAGCACCGCCCAGGTTGTTGCAGGCATCCATGATCTCGCCAGCCAGACGCTCACGCATGGTCTTCTCAGAACGAGCGCGAGAGTACTTGGTGATCCAGCGAAGGCCCAGGGTCTGACGACGCTCCGGACGAACTTCCATCGGGACCTGATAGGTGGCGCCGCCTACACGGCGAGCCTTAACTTCGAGCGACGGCATGATGTTCTCCATCGCCTCGGTGAATACTTCCAGCGGTTCACGTCCGGTCTTCTCACGGACAATATCGAAAGCACCGTAAACAACCTTCTGCGAAACGCCCTTCTTGCCGTCGAGCATGATAGAGTTTACCAGCTTGGTGACGAGCTTGGAATTATAAAGCGGATCGGGCAGAACGTCTCTCTTGGGGACATTACCTCTTCTTGGCACTTTACTTCCCTCCTTCAAAAATATTTGATTTCATAGGTACTTCGACAGGCGTATCCTGTCGTAGCAATGCCTGTCCGAGGTAACCACCCGACTATAAATCGGATAATAAAACGCCTCAGACAAAGCAAGAAAATGTGCTTTGCTCTGAAATAACTTTCTCGCAAAACCTTTGTGGGTTTGTAGCTCCGTTCACAGCATCCAAAAGGAAGCTGCACAGGAGTAATCAAGCATGGTGGTGTGAGACAAGGCGCGGACGACTGCCGCGTACAAAGGTACGCAAAGGAGTCCGCAACGCAGTATCACGCCATCAGGCGCAGATTACTTACCGGCCTTCGGGCGCTTAGCGCCGTACTTGGAACGAGCCTGACGACGGTTTGCAACGCCCTGGGTGTCCAGAGTGCCGCGGATGATGTGGTAACGGACACCAGGAAGGTCCTTTACACGGCCGCCGCGAACCATAACTACAGAGTGCTCCTGCAGGTTGTGGCCTTCACCGGGGATGTAAGCGGAAACTTCCATCTGGTTGGTCAGCTTTACACGAGCTACCTTACGAAGCGCAGAGTTCGGCTTCTTCGGAGTCATGGTCTTAACCGTAGTGCAGACACCGCGCTTCTGCGGAGCGGACAGGTCGGTGGCCTTCTTCTTCTGAGAATTGTAGCCTACCTGGAGTGCCGGCGCCGTAGACTTGGTGACGACTGCCTCACGACCCTTACGGACGAGTTGGTTAAAAGTTGGCATTTTATTTCCTCCTTCTTTCAAAAGTATATATGAAAAAGCGTTTTCGCTTTCTCAGCAGTTTTATTCGGCGAGCACGGAGACGACGGACGCGCCGACGTCGATGCCGACGGCATCGCCCAGCTCAGCCATGGTCGTGATCTCGACCATCTGAACATGATTCTCGGTGCACAGTTCGTAAATCGGACCCGTGACGCGCTTTTCCGCGTCGAGCGCGACATAGACCATAGCGGCTTTGCCGTCCTTGATGGCCTTTTTCGTCTGCTTGACACCGATGACCTTGTGCGCCGAATGAAGTTCTGAAAGCATGTTTTTCCCTCCTATACGGCATACTCCAATAGTATACTGTCCCGCCCCCCTAAAGTCAAGCATTTTTTCAAACTTTTTTCCTGCCGTTTTGACTTTTTCCCTTTCCGTGCATTTCTCTCTGTTTTTGACCGGAAAACAGGTGAAATTAGACAAACGAGACGCGCACCTTACATTGTTCCCTTTCTTTTCCCGTTTATACAATTAAATCTCTGCCACACAAAAGGAGCACCCCTTTCGGAGTGCTCCTTGTAAAATCATTTTGCTCTTTACCAATCAGTCAAGGTTAACGTTCTGCTCGTAGTGACCGTTGCAGTAATCGGAAACGCCCGAGCCTGCCGGGATCAGCTTGCCGATAATAACGTTCTCCTTCAGACCCATCATCGGGTCGATCTTGCCCTTGATCGCCGCATCGGTCAGCACGCGGGTGGTCTCCTGGAAGGAAGCCGCGGACAGCCACGAATCGGTTGCAAGGGATGCCTTGGTGATACCCATAAGAGTCGGCTCTGCAACTGCCAGACGCAGACCCTCTTCGCCGGCGTCGATACGCGCCTGTACGGCGTTGTTGTAGTCCTCGAACTCGAGCCAGTCCATAACCGAGCCCGGCAGAACCTCTGCATCGCCTGCGTCCTCGACGCGGACCTTGCGCATCATCTGGCGAACGATAACCTCGATATGCTTATCGTTGATATCTACGCCCTGCTGACGGTAAACCTTCTGAACTTCCTTGATCTCGTAGTCGTGAACGGCACGGGGATCAAGAATGCGGAGGATGTCATGCGGATTGAGCGAGCCCTCGTTGAGCTGGAAGCCCTTCGGGATCTGCTGGCCGTCGGTTACGCGGATGCCGGAAGAAGAAGCGAGCTGGTAGGAACGCATATCGCCGGTCTTCGGATCGACAACGTTGACGGTCTTGACGGTGGTGCGCTTGGACTCCTCGATGGAGACCATGCCGCCGATCTCTGCGAGGGTAGCGGCCTTCTTCGGGCGGCGTGCCTCGAACAGCTCCTCGACTCGCGGAAGACCCTGCGTAATATCCGAACCTGCGACGCCGCCGGTATGGAAGGTACGCATGGTAAGCTGGGTGCCCGGCTCGCCGATGGACTGCGCTGCGATAATGCCGACAGCCTCGCCCTTGCCGACCGGAGTGCCCATTGCCAGGTTGATGCCGTAGCAGTGGCTGCAAACGCCCTTGCGTGCGCGGCACTCGAGTACGGAGCGGATCTGCACGCGGGTGATGCCTGCCTCGATGACCTTGTCGGCATCGTGCTCGTTCATCATCTTGCTCTTCGGAATGATGACTACGCCGGTCTCCGGGTCGCAGATGTCGTCGACCGGATAACGGCCGAGCAGACGCTCACGCAGCGGCTCGATGATCTGGTTGCCTTCCTTGATGTCCTCGACCCAGATGCCCTTGGTCGCGCCGCAGTCGTCCTCGCGGATGATGACATCCTGCGAAACGTCTACCAGACGGCGGGTCAGGTAACCGGAGTCTGCGGTACGAAGTGCGGTATCGGCCATGCCCTTTCGAGCGCCGCGGGCCGCGATGAAGTATTCGAGGGCGGTCAGGCCTTCACGGAAGTTGGACTTGATCGGGATCTCGATGGTCTTACCGGAGGCGGATGCCATCAGGCCTCGCATACCTGCCAGCTGACGGATCTGGTTGATCGAGCCTCGCGCACCGGAGTCCGCCATCATGTGAATCGGGTTGTAGCGCTGTGCCTTCATGTTGTCCTGCAGCTTTGCGGTAACCTTCTTGGTGGTCTCCTCCCACTCAGCTACGGTCAGACGGTAGCGCTCCTGATCGGTGATAAAGCCGCGCTTGTACTTGCGGTCGATCTGAGCAACCTTCTTCTCGGAGACATGGATCATCTCGTCCTTGCCCTCCGGCACGAGCATATCTGCAACGGCTACGGTCAGAGCGCCCTTGGTGGAGTACTTGTAGCCCATTGCCTTGATCGAGTCAAGCACCTCGGCGGTGATGTGGAAGCCGTGAACGCGGATGCACTTGTCGATGATCTTGCCGAGCTCCTTCTTGCCGCAGGTGAACATGATCTCGAGATCGAACTTCTTGGACGGATCCGAGCGGTCTACGAAGCCGAGGTCCTGCGGAATGCGCTCGTTGAAGATCAGGCGGCCCGGAGTAGCGTCTACGATCGCAGACTCCATCTTGCCATTGATCTCCTTGGTCAGACGGACCTTGATCGGCGCGTGGATGCCGACAACGCCCTCGTTGTAAGCCATCAGAGCCTCATCGACGTTGCGGAATACCTTGCCGGCGCCCGGCTCGGTGTCGCGGTCGATGGTCAGATAGTAGGAGCCGAGGACCATATCCTGCGACGGGATGGTAACCGGCTTGCCGTCCTGCGGCTTGAGCAGGTTGTTCGCGGACAGCATCAGCAGACGGGCCTCAGCCTGTGCCTCAGCGGACAGCGGAACGTGAACTGCCATCTGGTCGCCGTCGAAGTCGGCGTTGAACGCGGTACATACCAGCGGATGCAGGCGGATGGCGCGGCCCTCGACGAGGACCGGCTCGAACGCCTGAATGCCCAGACGGTGCAGGGTCGGCGCACGGTTCAGCATGACCGGGTGACCCTTGATGATGTCCTCGAGCACGTCCCATACCTCGGGCTTTGCGCGCTCGACCATCTTCTTGGCGGACTTGATGTTGGATGCGGTGCCGTCCTCGACCAGCTTCTTCATGACGAAGGGCTTGAACAGCTCGAGAGCCATTTCCTTCGGCAGACCGCACTGGTAGATCTTGAGGTCCGGACCGACGACGATAACCGAACGGCCGGAGTAGTCGACGCGCTTGCCGAGCAGGTTCTGACGGAAGCGGCCCTGCTTGCCCTTGAGCATATCGGACAGCGACTTGAGCGCGCGGTTGTTCGGACCGGTGACCGGGCGGCCGCGGCGGCCGTTGTCGATCAGAGCGTCAACAGCCTCCTGCAGCATGCGCTTCTCGTTGCGGACGATGATGTCCGGCGCGCCCAGCTCGAGCAGTCGCTTGAGACGGTTGTTGCGGTTGATGACGCGGCGGTACAGATCGTTCAGGTCGGAGGTCGCGAAGCGGCCGCCGTCCAGCTGTACCATCGGTCGGATCTCCGGCGGGATGACCGGGACAACGTCCATGATCATCCATTCCGGACGGTTATGAGACAGGCGGAACGACTCGACGACCTCGAGGCGCTTGATGATGCGCAGGCGCTTCTGGCCGGAGGCCTCGCGCAGCTCTGCGGTCAGCTCCTTGGACAGCTCATCGAGATCCAGCTCTGCGAGCAGCTCCTTGATGGACTCCGCACCCATGCCGGCGCGGAAATCGTCCTCGTACTTTTCGCGCATGTCGCGGTACTCAGCCTCGGTGAGGATCTGCTTCTTCATGAGCGGCGTATCGCCCGGATCGATAACGATATAGTTGGCGAAGTACAGGACCTTCTCGAGGATGCGCGGGCTGATGTCGAGGATCAGACCCATGCGGGACGGAATGCCCTTGAAGTACCAGATGTGCGATACCGGCGCTGCCAGCTCGATGTGGCCCATGCGCTCGCGGCGGACCTTGGCCTTGGTGACCTCAACGCCGCACTTGTCGCAGATCTTGCCCTTGAAGCGGACCTTCTTGTACTTGCCACAGTGGCACTCCCAGTCCTTGGTAGGGCCAAAGATGCGCTCGCAGAACAGGCCGTCGCGTTCCGGCTTGAGCGTGCGGTAATTGATGGTTTCGGGCTTTTTAACTTCACCGTAGGACCATTCACGGATCAGGTCAGGGGACGCCAGACCGATCTTGATGGCGTTAAACGTATGATATCCCATATATTATTAAGATGCTCCTTCCCTATTCACAGATGATTTTCGGTCTTATGCGGCTTATTCGCCCAGATCGTCGAAATCATCTCCGGCATCGTCTCCGTCTTCGGCGGGGTTATCCAGTGCAAAGAGATCGGTGTCGCCGTCCTCGGCGTCGTTGATGCCGAAGCCGGCTGCGGTGAACTCATCGTCCGCGCCCGAAACAGCCTGCTCCATCGGACGAACGTATTCGGTCTCGTCCTCGTCGTCCTCGCTCAGCTCGATGACCTCCATGTTCTCGTCGAGAACCTGAATGTCCAGACACAGCGCCTGCAGCTCCTTGGTGAGTACCTTGAAGGACTCCGGAACGCCCGGCTGCGGTACGTTGTGACCCTTAACGATCGCCTCGTAGGTCTTGACACGGCCGGTGATATCGTCCGACTTTACGGTCAGGATCTCCTGCAGGGTGTAGGCTGCGCCGTATGCCTCGAGGGCCCAGACTTCCATCTCGCCGAAGCGCTGGCCGCCGAACTGCGCCTTGCCGCCCAGAGGCTGCTGGGTAACGAGCGAGTACGGGCCGGTGGAACGGGCATGGATCTTATCGTCGACCAGATGATGCAGCTTGAGGTAGTACATGTAGCCGACGGTTACGCGGTTGTCGAACTTCTCGCCGGTGCGGCCGTCATAGACGACGCTCTTGCCGTCCTCATCAACGCCGGCAGCGACCAGGGTCTCCTTGATGTCCTCAAGCGTTGCGCCGTCGAATACCGGCGTCTCGACCTTCCAGCCGAGCTTCTTCGCCGCGAAGCCGAGGTGTACCTCGAGCACCTGACCGATGTTCATTCGGGACGGTACGCCCAGCGGGTTCAGAACGATGTCGAGCGGACGGCCGTCCTCGAGGAACGGCATGTCCTCCTGCGGCAGGATGCGCGAAACGACACCCTTGTTGCCGTGGCGGCCCGCCATCTTATCGCCGACAGAGATCTTGCGCTTCTGTGCGATGTAGACGCGAACGACCATGTTAACGCCGGGAGACAGCTCGTCGCCGTTCTCGCGGGTAAATACCTTGACGTCTACGACGATGCCTGCCTCGCCGTGCGGCGCACGCAGGGAGGTGTCGCGGACCTCGCGCGCCTTCTCGCCGAAGATCGCGCGGAGCAGACGCTCCTCAGCGGTCAGCTCGGTCTCGCCCTTCGGGGTGACCTTGCCGACCAGGATATCGCCGGCGTGCACCTCGGCGCCGACACGGATGATGCCGCGCTCGTCAAGGTTGCGCAGCGCATCCTCACCGACGTTCGGGATGTCGCGGGTAATCTCCTCGGGTCCGAGCTTGGTATCACGGGACTCGGACTCGTACTCCTCGATATGGATCGAGGTATATACGTCATCGCGGACCAGACGCTCGTTGAGCAGAACTGCGTCCTCGTAGTTGTAGCCTTCCCAGGTCATGAAGCCGATGAGCGCGTTCTTGCCGAGCGCGATCTCGCCCTGATCGGTAGACGGACCGTCCGCCAGCACGTCGCCCTTCTTCACGCGCTCGCCCAGATCGACGATCGGACGCATGTTGATACAGGTGGACTGGTTGGAACGGAGGAACTTGGTCAGGTGGTAGCTCTTGTCGGTGCCGTTGTCATAGTGGACATTGACCTCGCGTGCGGTGACGCGGGTAACGACGCCGTCGCCCTCTGCCAGCGGGATGGTGCCGGAGTCGACTGCCGCCTTGTACTCCATGCCGGTAGCAACGATCGGAGCCTCGGTCTTGAGCAGCGGGACCGCCTGACGCTGCATGTTCGCGCCCATCAGTGCGCGGTTTGCGTCGTCGTGGTCGAGGAACGGGATGAACGCGGTAGCGACCGAGATCATCATGCGCGGAGAAACGTCCATCAGGTCGACGTCCTTGCGGTCTACCTCGACGAATTCCTCGCGCAGACGGCAGGTAACGCGGTCGTTGACGAGGTCGTTGTTCTCGTCCATCGGCTCGGTCGCCTGGCAGACGATGAACTCGTCCTCGACGTCTGCGGTCATGTAGCGGACCTCGTCGGTAACGTGGCAGCGGATCTCGCCGGTCGCCTCGTCCTTGATGTGCTCGATGACGCGGTACGGCGCCTCGATAAAGCCGAAGTCGTTGATGCGCGCGTAGGTCGCGAGGTAGGAGATCAGGCCGATGTTAGGACCTTCAGGGGTCTCGATCGGGCACAGACGGCCGTAGTGAGAGTAGTGTACGTCTCGAACCTCGAAGGATGCACGGTCACGGGACAGACCGCCGGGGCCGAGGGCCGACATGCGGCGCTTGTGCGTCAGCTCTGCCAGCGGGTTGTTCTGGTCCATGAACTGCGAGAGCGGAGAGGAACCGAAGAATTCCTTGATCGCGGCAGTTACCGGACGGATATTGATCAGGCTCTGCGGCGTTACCACGTCGAGATCCTGGATGGTCATGCGCTCGCGGATGACGCGCTCCATGCGGGAGAAGCCGATGCGGACCTGGTTCTGGAGCAGCTCGCCTACGCAGCGCAGACGGCGGTTGCCCAGATGGTCGATGTCGTCTACCGTGCCGATGCCGTGGCTCAGGTTAAGCAGGTAGCAGATGGAGGCGAGCATATCGTCGACGATGATAGTCTTCGGGATGAGGTCATAGTGACGGGCCTTGAACGCCTTCTTGAGCTCCTCGCCCTGTACGCCGGAGTCGATGATCTCCTTGAGGACGGTGAAGCGGACCTTCTCCTTGATGCCGAGCTCTTCAGCGGTCATGCCGAGGTAGTCCTTGAAGTCGTCAACGAATACCATGCCGTTGCCGAATACCTTGACCGGGTTGCCGTCGGCGGACTCAATGATAACGTTGTTGATGCCGCGGGCGGAGATCTCGGTCGCCTTCTCGCGGGTCAGCATGGTGTCAGCCTCAGCGACGACCTCGCCGGTCATCGGGTCGGTGACGGTCTCGAGCAGCTTGTGGCCGGTGATGCGGCGCGCGATGTCGAGCTTCTTGTTGTACTTGTAGCGGCCGACTGCGGAAATGTCGTAGCGGCGCATATCGAAGAACATCATGTCCATGAGGGAAGTCGCCGACTCGACAGAGGGCGGCTCGCCCGGACGCATCTTCTTGTAGATCTCGATGAGGGCCTCGTCCGCGCTGTGCGCCGGGTCCTTGTCGAGGGTCGCGAGAAGGAGCGGATCCTCGCCGAACAGCTCCTTGATCTCCGCGTCGGTCTTTACGCCGATGGCACGGATGAAGGAGGTGATCGGAATCTTGCGGTTCTTGTCGATGCGGACATAGAAAATGTCGTTTGCATCGGTCTCGTACTCGAGCCATGCGCCGCGGTACGGGATAACGGTGGTGGAGAGCAGGACCTTATCGGTCTTGTCGAGCTCCTTGCCGTAGTATACGCCGGGAGAACGGACCAGCTGAGATACGATTGCGCGCTCTGCGCCGTTGATGATGAAGGTCGCGGAGTCGGTCATCTTCGGGAAGTCGCCCATGAAGATCTCCTGCTCCTTGATCTCGCCCGTCTCCTTGTTGCGCAGACGCATACGGACCTTGAGCGGCGTTGCATATGTTGCATCGCGTGCCTTGCACTCTTCGATACTGTACTTCGGCTCTTCATCCATCGTGTAGTCGAGGAAGGAAAGCTCCAGATTACCGGTGTAGTCCGTAATGGAAGCGGCGTCGGCAAAAACCTCACGCAGTCCCTCTGCGAGGAACCACTCGTAGGACTTCTTCTGCACCTCGATCAGATTCGGCATCTCCAGAATCTCTTCGATGCGTGCAAAGCTCTTTCGTGTGGTCTTGCCGTGCTGTACGTCTTTCACCTTCATGTGCTTTGATCACTCCGTTTCTTTCGGCATAGTTGGTGTTGATACGCCCGGCGGCGTTGTAAAAACTTCATTCGTTTGTCTTGCTTTTTTCAGCAGACAGTGCTAACATATCATTAGGCATGCGAAATGCCCTTCGATTTTTAGCAGCAAATTATTATATCATGTTTTGCGGTGCTTCGTCAAGTAATTATTGCACAAAAAGGCAGAGGTTTTACCCTCTGCCTTTGTTTTTTGCTCTAAAAAGAGCAGAAAGCCCTTTCTCTTTTTACCGTCAGCAGACGGCAGACCTTCCGCCGATACAGCGGCTCGCCGCTGGAGGCGGCTTTA
>ENA-OQQW01000746-OQQW01000746.1-human-gut-metagenome-genome-assembly--contig:-NODE-746-length-21255-cov-8.037830_pt1 | contig 21255 bp, 18 predicted proteins | sample MGYA00243234_ERZ505098 | MGnify/ENA primary metagenome ERZ505098 (study PRJEB26097, sample SAMN02712086) | human gut metagenome | biome: Gut microbiome | host: Homo sapiens | place: Denmark: Copenhagen... | reverse complement strand
GGGGCTGTTATGAACGAACACAAAAAACATGGCAGCAGTTTCTCCAGCAAAATGGGCTTTATTCTTGCCGCTGCGGGATCTGCTGTCGGACTTGGAAATCTGTGGAGGTTTCCTTACCTTGCCGCAAAATACGGTGGAGGTTCTTTTTTACTGATCTATGTGATCCTTGCGGTTACGTTTGGATTTGCACTTATGATCACAGAAATTGCACTGGGCAGAAAGACCGGGAAAAGTGCACTGTATGCATTCAGCACGCTGCATGAAAAGTGCGGTTTCATTGGAATTCTTGCCAGTATTGTGCCGATTATCATTCTTCCGTATTATTGTGTGATCGGTGGATGGGTCATCAAATTTGCATGGGCATTTCTTACAGGAAGCGGAAATGCAGCGGCAGCAGATGATTATTTTTCAAATTTTATTGCAAGGACCGGGGAACCGGTGATGTGGCTGGTATTTTTTATCCTTGCCACTTCGGTTGTGATTCTGCTTGGCGTAAATAAAGGAATTGAAAATATCAGTAAAGTGCTGATGCCGCTTCTGGTAGTCCTTTCCGTTATTATTGCGGTATTTGTTGTGACCCGTCCGGGAGCAGGGGCAGGAATTGTCTACTACTTAAAGCCGGATCTTTCCAAGATCAGTGCGAATGCTTTCCTGGCGGCACTGGGACAGCTGTTTTATTCCATGTCGCTGGCGATGGGCATTATGATTACATATGGCTCCTATATGAAGAAAAATGAGGATATAGAGAGCAGTGTGCGGAATATCGAAATCTTTGATACCGGAATTGCATTTCTGGCAGGACTGATGATTGTACCGGCCGTGTTTGTGTTTTCCGGTGGAGATCAGGCATCGCTGAAGGCAGGACCGACACTGATGTTTATTACACTGCCAAAAGTGTTTGACAGTATGGCGGGAGGACACCTGATCGGAACGGTATTTTTTGTGCTGGTATTGTTTGCTGCACTGACATCGTCCATTTCCCTGATGGAGACAGTGGTTTCCATTTTCGTGGATAAGACAAAAAAGAGCCGTAAATTTATTACGGTCTGTGTAACCGTTTATACGGTGTTGATGGCAATTCCGTCTTCTCTTGGATTTGGAATCTGGAGCGGTTTTTCGATTCACGGAATGAGTATTCTGGATTTCTTCGATTTTATATCCAACAGTGTCCTTATGCCGATTGTGGCATTCCTGACCTGTGTATTTGTCGGTTTTATTGTGAAACCAGAGACGATTACGGATGAAGTGGAATCTTCCACACAGAAATTTAAGAGTAAGAAACTGTATATTGTATTGATCAAGTATGTTGCACCGATACTGGTACTGTTGATTTTATTCAGTTCGGTATTAAATGCACTTGGAATCATTACTTTGTAACGGACAACAGAAAAGAAGAAACAAAAAACCCTATGCATAATGCATAGGGTTTTTAGATAAATATATGTTTGTTCTGTTCAATTGTATTCGGACTTGCTAGGCAGTTCCGGAGTTTAACCTCTCCGGCAGGGGTGTGAGCACACGACGGATACCGGAACCCTCCGCAGGAATTCCTGATCCAAATAGTCCGCATCTGCTGTACTGCGTTTTCAACAGGCAGCATGTCATGTTGTGAAAACAAATCCCTGCGCTGGACAATCGCGCTTGCTGTAAAAAACAGATCAATGAAATCTATGACATACTGAGCTGTAATACTGACAGTTCAGAGAATAAAGCCTACTTGTTTATGCGTGCGGTACTCTCACCGCCTGAGCCTGATGGTCAAATATTGTACCGTCCTTATATGGACTCATATAAGCGTACCCCGAAAACCGAAGTTTGTCAAGTGTTATTCGCTTTTCATGACCATTATACGCTATGTTTGCCGGGAAATCAATTGTGGAAACCCGAGAAATACAAAAAGTTGTGTCAAAAGAGGGAAAAACGGCTCAAAGATTGCAAGAAAATGGTCGATATAGTATAATAAAGTATAAAAAAGTAAAGGCAAGGAAAACCATGATCGATATTCACTGTCACCTTCTGTACGGAGTAGACGACGGAGCAAAAACAATAGAAGAATCTGTGGCGATGCTTGAGGCAGCAAAAGAGCAGGGCATTTCTGCAATGATCCTGACACCGCATTACCGGCACGGCATGTTTGCTTATCCGAAGGAAGAAATTGAAGAACATTTCCGTATTCTGGAGCCGTATGCACAGAAACTTGGAATTTATCTTGCACTGGGCACCGAATACCATGTGAACAGTCATATTGTCGAGGCACTTGACAGTGGCAGATGCCGGACAATGGCCGGCTCGCGGTATGTGTTGTGTGAGTATTCGCACGACAGTGAATATGCCTATATTTACCAGATGACGCAGGAACTGGTTCTGCACGGATATATTCCGGTATTTGCACATGTGGAGCGGTATGGAGCACTTGCAGATTTACAGCTGGCAGAGGAGCTGCGCAATCTTGGGGCATGGATTACGGTGAATGCGGATGCGGTACTCGGACTTGAGGGTATGGGTCCAAAGAAATACTGTAAAAAGATGCTGAAGGCAGAATGTGTGGATGCGATTGCATCGGACAGCCATGGAATAAAAAACCGTGCCAATCATATGGGAAAATGTTATGAGCTGATCGAAAAAAAATTTGGCAGGGAATATGCGGATCAGCTTTTGGTGAATCATCCGGCAAAGATTCTGACCGGAGAAATGAAATAGTAAGTAATGGAGCATTGATATGGAACAGCAGTTACAACAGGAACGTATTGTAATTGAAAATGATGATGAAATTGAAATTGATCTGAAAGATCTCGTTTTAGAGATCCTTTCTTTCTGGAAATGGGTGTTGTTTGCACTGATTATCGGAGCCGTGACCGCATATTGTATCAGCAGGTTTGTAATGGTGCCGCAGTATGAGTCAACATCCCAGTTTTATGTATTGTCCAAAAGCATGTCGATTACAAGTCTTGCGGATATACAGACAGGTACAAGTCTGACAAACGATTATATGGTTATCGTAGAGGGGCGTCCCGTGCTTGAGCAGGTAATTGAGAATCTCGGACTGGACGAGACCTACAGTTCCCTGAAGAAAAAAGTTACCCTGAATAATCCTTCCAACTCGCGAATCCTCGAGATTACGGTGCGCGATGCAAACCCATCCATGGCAAAAAAGATTGCGGATGAGATCGCGCGAGTCAGTGTGGCCTTTATCCAGCAGAAAATGGATCAGGATGCACCGAATATCATTCAAAAGGGATATTCCGACGGAGAACCGGTCAGCCCGAATATCATGAAAAATACGGCGGTCGGAGGAATACTTGGCATGTTTTTGGCGATTGCGGTTATTGTGGTGGCTTATCTGTTCAATGATACGATTATGAATGCAGATGATGTACAAAGGAAGCTGGGGCTGAATGTTCTTGGTACGCTTCCTTTGGAAGAAGCCGAATACGATGGGGAAAAAGAGCGCAAGCGTAAGAGAAGGAAGAAAAAGAAATGAAATCGGTAACATTTGAGAATCTGAAAAAACAAAATTATACGATGAAAGAATCACTCCGGGCATTAAAAACCAATATCCAGTTCTGCGGAGATGATATCTGCACCATCGTTGTGACGTCTGCCATGCCAAACGAAGGGAAAAGTACCGTGACGATGGATCTGGCACGTTCTTTTTCGGAATCCGGCAAACGTGTATTGCTGATCGATACCGATATGCGTAAATCCGTATACGTGGGACGATTACGGGCAGTGGCTTCGGATGGAAGAGAAATCTACGGATTATCCCATTTTCTGTCCGGACAGAAAAAACTCGAAGACGTACTTTACGGTACAACGATTCCGGGCCTGTTTATGATTTTTGCCGGTCCGTCAGTACCAAACCCGACAGAAATTCTGGAAAAAAAGTATTTTACCGAGTTACTTAATTTTGCAAAAGAACATTTTGATTATGTATTGCTGGATTGTGCGCCGATCGGAGCTGCAATCGACGCAGCAGTGATCGCAAAACACTGTGATGGTGCGATTCTTGTTATTGCCCAGGGCATGGCAAGCGGACGTCTGATCCAGACGGTCAAAAAGCAGATGGAAGCTTCCGGAGTGAGGGTACTTGGTGCGGTACTGAACAAAGTACGGATGAAGAAGAGCGGCTATGAGGGTGGCTACTATGGCGGCTATTATGGCAGCTATTATGGAAATTACGGAGAACATCATGAGAAGAATGCATGAACCATCGACAAAACTTCATAATGCATTGTATTTTATGTCCGGAATGATGGTGGTGATTCTTGCACTTGTGATTGTGGCAGGGGTCAAAACGAAGGCGGAAAATGCCGGCTTCCACATTGCAGATGATACAGAAAATTCTTATGAGCAGCAGGTTGCGGGGCAGACAGATACCACACAGGATTCCGGTCAGGAAAAGTGGCAGGAGGGTGTAGTTGCTTATCAGGGAAAAGAGTATCTGTATAATACAGATATCAAAACCTACCTCATGATGGGGGTTGATATCGATGGTCCGGTACAGCAAAGCAGCGATTATACCCAGGGCGGGCAGTCCGATGCACTGTTTCTTCTTGTTGTAAACAACAAAACAGAGCAGCTGCAGGTCATTTCCATCAATCGAAACACGATGGCAGATATCGAATTGTGTGATGAAGAAGGTATTGATATGGGACCGCTTAAAACTCAGATCTGTTTGCAGCATGCATTCGGGGACGGTAAGCGCCTCAGCTGCAGCAAAACCGTGGATGCGGTTTCCGGCCTGTTTCAAAATATTCCGATCAGCGGTTATCTTGCGATGAATATGGGGGGAATCCCACAGATGAATGATGCTGTGGGAGGAGTGGAAGTGACTGTACAGCAGGATATTTCGTTTCCAAAAGCCGGTGTGAATTTGAAGAAAGGGCAAAAAGTAACCCTGAATGGGACGCAGGCTTATTATTACCTGCATGGAAGGGATACCGAAGAATATGACAGTGCAACAAAGCGTCTGCAGCGCGAAGAACAGTATATTGTTGCCTATATGGATAAATTAAAAAAAGTATCCACAGAAAACCCGGATAAGGTGACAGAAATTTACAATTCTGTTTCCGATTATCTGGTAACCAGTGTGGATTTCACAAGTATGATTGAGCAGCTGATGAATTACGGTTTTTCAGAAGACCAGATGTATACGGTTCCCGGAAAAACGGTGGAGGGAAAGCCGATTGACGGGAAACGGTATGAGGAGTACCATGTCGATGAAGATGCCATGGAAGAACTCATTATGAAGGTGTTTTATACACCCGTACAATAAGGTATCCAGTGCGCGCGCACTTGATATAGATAGAGTTACATGCAGTTTATATTACGTGGAAAGGAGGTAGATTGCGATGAAAAAGAAAATTTTCACAGGAGTTGTGACAGCTATGATGCTGGTATTTACAATGGGCACAACCGTGTTTGCAGATCCATCACCAACAAGTGATACGGCACTGGTTCAAAGAACCAATGAGCTGAATAAGGCAACAACCGTTGAAAGCAGCGGTTATAATGCAAACAATGAGCTTATCACGGTTTCTTCCAAGGGTGTGGACAAAGATGTTTACCGCGAGGGAAACCGTCAGGCAAATGCTGTGGCAAGTGCACAGAACGGAAGTGCAACCGTCATGGCCATGTCTGATATCAGTGTTCCGTCTGCAACGAATACATCCAAAGGAATCAAAGTAACGATTTGTGCAAGTGGAATTAAGGCTGGAGACAATGTTTATGTATTACATAAATTAAAAAGCGGAAGCTGGCAGACTGTAAAGCCGGACAGCGTTTCCAATGGCAAAGTCACGGTTACATTGTATTCATTTTCACCGGTTATAGTTGTAAGGTACAGTTCAAATGTGAATCCTACCGTTACAACAGATCCGTCAAAGGATGAAAATTCCCAGGGATCAAATACAAATTCCAATGTAAATGACAATTCCAACAGCAGCAGCCAGACAAACAACAACAACCAGAACAACTCACAGACCAATAATCAGTATAATCCGGTTAGTGTAAATCAGAATGTGACAGTAAACTATCCACAGTCTTATGACGATGGAGAGGACAGTTTCGAGGATGATTATGATGACGGTTATACAGATGGTTATACCGATGGAAAGAATTCCGTACGGAATACTTCCACAAAGAGTTCTTCTGCCCGTGTCAATGGCAAAAGTGGAGCAGGAAGTCAGAAAGGAACATCCGTTTCCGGATCTGTTTCCTATAAGACATCTCCGAAAACCGGGGCAGCGCTTCCGGCACTTCCGTTCGTTGCAGTATTTGCGGCAGCAGGTATTGTTGTATGCGGAAGAAAAGCACGTAAGAATTAATCTCACTGGATACAATTTTATTTAGCATGTAGGTCTATGGATAGGTGATGCATGGCATCACGTGAGGGCGGTGGAATGGAATCTGCCGCCCTGCCTCAATTTTAAAGAAAGAAAACTATTTTATGAAAAGACAGGAAAGAAAGAACGACAGAACGATCAATATCTATAAAATTCTGACCATTGTTCTGGCAGTTGTATTGATCGTGGTACTCATAATATTTGGAAGAAGCTGGATGGTTCAGAAGAATGCACAGAAAGAATATGAAAAGCTTTCTGCCCAGGTAAATGATCTGCAGAATCAGGTGAATGATAATCAGATCAATATTCCGTCAGATACGCAGACAGAGACGGAGAATGTGGCACAGGAAGTGCAGACCGAAGACAGCGAACTGGAACAAAAAGGAATAGAAATTCCACAGAAAAATTTAAACTGGAAAAAATTAAAGGGAGTCAATCCGGATATTTACGCATGGATCTACATTCCGGGAACCGGGGTGGATTATCCGGTGTTACAGCATCCGAGTGATGATTCCTATTATCTGAATTACAATATGAATGGTACCAGGGGATATCCTGGATGTATTTATACAGAGAAGGCAAACAGTAAAGAGTTTACGGATTTTGATACCGTCGTGTATGGGCACAATATGCGCAATGACACAATGTTTGCTTCTCTCCACAACTATGAAGACCAGACATTTTTTAACAATTTTCCGTATATATATGTGTATACAAAGGAAAAGGTGCTCGTGTATGAGATTTTTGCGGCATATAAGACGGACGATGCACATATTCTGCACACCAATGACTTTTCAACGAAAGAGGGACGTGTAAGTTATCTTGAAAGCATTGTGAAAAAATCCAAGAATTCGCCGGAGGTAAAGGACAAAATCCAGCTTTCGGTGGACAGTCATCTGCTGACTTTATCAACCTGTGTGAGCAGACAGGCAGACAAGCGGTTTGTGGTTCAGGCAATTTTATTAAATGAGGAACAGCTATGAAACAGTGCAAAGTAGGTATGGATCAGGAAAATATCATATCGACCTTTGCAAGTACGCAGTTTTACGGAGATCCGGATGCCTATATCCGGGAGTTTCTTCAAAATGCCATTGATGCATGCAATACCAGGGCGGCGTTGGAATGGAGCTGGGGAACAGAGTTTCTGGAGATGGAGGAGGCAAGAGCCTTAAATTCCATGCGAAATCCGTATTCTCCTCAAATTTCCATTCAGTATAATTCCGAAACGCAGCGTCTGGTGTTTGAGGATAACGGAATCGGAATCAATGCCAGGGATATTGAGCAGTATGTCGCCAAAATCGGAGTGAGTTTTTATCAGAGCGAGGATTTTTCTACACAGCAGCTTCACTATGAACCGGTGGCGCAGTTTGGAGTCGGTATGCTTTCCGGTTTTATGGTTGCACGGGCACTGTTGATTGAGTCGAGAAAGGACAAATCGGTAAATACCGCGTGGAATGTTACGGATCGCCAGACGTTAGAACCGGTTACCGCAAAATGGATAGAAGGGGCGGAAACAATGGAATATATCAATTCCAACCGCGAACAGTCCGGAACCAGAATTACGCTGGTGTTACGGCCGAAATATGCAAAGAATCTGTCCCTTCAGAGGCTGGTACACGCAGTACAGCACTATATGCTGTATCAGCCATTTCCGATTCAGATTTCCTTTGATGAAAAAAAAGTGACGCTGCAGGAACAGAATCACATCATGGACAATCCATTTGCGGATATTCTTGGAATTATATCGATTCGTATTATGGATGAACTGATGGAGGGGTGTATCTGGATTTATAATTCCAAACATCAGGGGCTGATCGGGACATCCTGCCTGTATCAGCAGGGATTTCTTGTGACCGATGAAAAGAAAGATCTGGGATTGAAACCGGAGTGGCTCAGGCATATGACGTATCATCTGCATTTGCGGAAGAAATTTCTGACGCTGAGACTGGCGAGGGATGATGTGGCACATGATGAACATCTGATGGAGCTGCGCAGACTGATCGGAAGACGGATTGTAGAACATTTTGCATCCAATCCGCTGGGGCTGAACCAGTATATTGCCAGCGGACAGCAGCCGGTTTTAACAGAATATGAAGAAGAAATGCAGCTTCTTGGCAAATCGGTGACGGTGGAAGTTTATTTAAAGGGAAGGGAGATTGAACTTCCGGTTGCAACGATTATTCAGGGTTATACCGGAAAAAGCATAAGGATTGCATTTATCAGCAAGGGGCTGTTTACATATTACAGGCAGAACCATATTATGGATTTCCGGCGTTTCCTGACGGAATACCAGCTGATTGTATTCGAAAAGAACCGGGATCTGTTCTGCCAGCTTCTGGCGCCTTATCAGGGTAGCATGCACTATGTGATAAGCAGTGAATGTCCGGGTGTTATATATGAAGAAATGGATGCAGATTTCCATATGATAAAAAGTGTGGTACCATATCGTTATCAGTATCATCTGCGGCCGGAAACGTTTCCGGATAACGAGATTTTCTGTATGGTGACGAATACGGCAAACGGAACGCTGGAACTGCGTGTCAATCCAAAGCACCGACTCTTAAGGATTCTTGAGCCTGTGATGTATCACCCGAAAGTTCACCGGATGATGGAGGTCATCTATGAGAATATCAAGCAGCGGGTTATCAATACGCAGCATCGTTGGAATAAGATTGTTGATTTCGGCGGTTCGTTCGTAGATGACTGGAAAAATCAGGAGAATGTGCCGACAGTGAGTTGTATCTGGTGCCTGGAAGGCGATTTTGATGTATCTGTGAATGAATTTATTGCGCAGACCCTGACACAGAAAGAACGTGTGGATCTGGGACTTGTGGGACTGGTTTTCCGCAGGGAAGATTTTATTGACTGGTGGTTTGCACCAAGAGAGTAGAGTGATTATGGAAGAGAAAAAAGAAATGTCAACAGAAGAAATAAAGATGGACAATGATCCAAAGGGCGAGGGAAAGGAGAAAGCTTCTTCGCCTCTGCGGGAAGTGCTCAGCTGGGTAGTCACTCTGCTGGCAGCCTTCGCGCTGGCGATGGTTTTGAAGAATTACGTGATCATCAATGCAACAGTCCCGACCGGATCGATGGAGCATACCATTGAACCGGGCGATGACCTGTTCGGGCTGCGGCTGGCGTATCAGTTTTCAGAACCGAAGAGAGGAGATATCGTGATTTTCCGGTTCCCGGATGACGAAACGCAAAAATACGTCAAGCGTGTGATTGGTCTGCCCGGAGAAAAGGTTACCATTGAGGATGCGAAAATCTATATCAATGACTCTGAGACTCCTTTGAAGGAGGATTACCTGAAAGAGACATGGACAGAGGCAACCGGACCGTTTGAGTTTGAGGTTCCCAAAGACAGTTATCTGGTGCTTGGAGACAACCGGAATGATTCCTATGATGCCAGATATTGGGATCATACCTATGTCAGCAAAGATAAAATTATCGGAAAAGCTTATTTCATATACTACCCATTCCAAAGACTGGGCAGTCTATATAAATAAATCATTAAATAATTAACAAGGAGGCTATCATTATGCCAGAAAATTCAAGTTGCAGCGGAGCATCATCCTGTTCCAAAGAAAGCTGTGAGGGATGTTCCCATAATTCTCAGAATCCGCAGAGTATGCTCGAAGCGATGAATGCATATTCCAATATCAAACATGTGATTGGAGTTGTCAGCGGAAAGGGTGGTGTCGGTAAATCATTTGTCACTTCTTCCCTGGCGGTACAGATGGCAAAAGCAGGATATAAAGTGGGAATTCTGGATGCCGATATTACCGGACCGTCCATTCCAAAGATGTTTGGAGCACACGGTCAGCTGGTCGGTGACGAAAAAGGAATGTATCCGTATGAGACAAAAGAAGGAATCAAAATCGTTTCCATTAATCTTCTGATGGAAGATGAAGAGGCACCGGTTGTCTGGAGAGGACCTGTGATTGCAGGAGCTGTGAAACAGTTCTGGAATGAGGCTGTCTGGGGCGATGTGGACTATCTTTTTGTGGACATGCCACCGGGAACAGGTGATGTACCGCTTACCGTGTTCCAGTCCCTTCCGGTGGACGGTATCGTTATTGTTACATCTCCACAGGAACTGGTACAGATGATCGTAAAGAAAGCTTTCCATATGGCAAATATGATGCATATACCGGTACTTGGACTGGTGGAAAATTTCAGTTATCTGAAATGCCCGGATTGTGGAAAGAAGATCGCACTGTTTGGAGAAAGCAACATTGACGAAGTTGCCGCAAAAGAAGGAACCAGAGTTCTTGGCAAACTGCCATTGGATCCGGCATATGCGAAAGCTGCGGATGCCGGTGCATTCTATGAGATGGAAAATCCGTATCTGGATGCCGCTGTGGATGCGTTAAAGACAATTTAAGACAAGAAAAGACCTGTCAGTGAATAAATCACTGGCAGGTCTTTTTTGCTTATTTCTGGCTTCCTGAAACTGTAGATTCGGTATTGCTGTCCGACTCTGTTCCCGTAACGGTTTCTTCCACAGCAGGATCTTTGTATGTGTACGTGTTGGATTCACGGAAAATCGTACTGTTGGAACCCATCTGGCACACTTTAATGGTATCACCGTCTTTGACACTGTCTTTTGGAATAATCAGACAACCGGAATTGCTGAAGGTTGTATTGACTTTCTCGTCATTTACAAATACCTTACTCCACTTGGTGAAGTTGTTTCCATAGACAAACACTTCCGATCCGCCGATGGAATCCGACGTCTCAGATATCGTTACATCATCAATTCCCATTACAATGTCGGTTGCAGGGTATTTGTCTTTGCCATCATAGCAGTAACGGTTTCCGTAAAGAATGTCATACTGCAGATTATCCAGTCCGTCCAGATATGCAGTGTGGTCTGTGTTGTTCATCTGGGTCTGATGGTAATTTAAGATGGTTCCCTCATGAATACCTGTGGAATCCGTAATGCTTGCCATCAGCTGGTATGCATACAGATCTGCATCCTGCTTCTTTAATCCCATGTTATTCCATGTGACATATTTTGTCTTGTAGATATCACCGGATTTCATATCGGAGTCTTCCAGACCCATGGTTGGAAGATGATCACCGAACGCTACCACGATGGTATCTTCATCTCTCTTGGAGAGCTCTGTAATCAGATCATTCAGGAATGTATCTACTTCATTTAACTGGTTGATGTAATAAGTCCACTGGTTTTTCTTTTCTTCATCATCCACACCGCTGACGGTATATACCGGACTTGCGATAACCGGAGTCTTTGGATAATCACCATGTGTACCTACGGTAATGGTGTAGGTAAAGTCCGGCTGATTCGGAGTGGAATCTAAGGTTTTGATTGTTTCAGGAACAAGAATATCATCGGTAGCCCAGCTTCCGTTTGGCGTATAACTCTGAATGTTCATCAGTTCCTTGCTGGTGAAAGTATCAAATCCCATCATGGAAAAGGCATTGACACGGCTGTAAAAGTTACCGCCATTGTTATGTACGGCATGGGTTCCATATCCGATGGAAGCCAGATCAGCAGCAGTGCTCTCGCAGTCTGTCTTTTTCAGGATTGTTTTATACGGATACTCGCCGGTTCCGAAGTACTGCATACTCATACCGGAGAGAACTTCAAACTCAGTGTTTGCGGTTCCTGCGCCAACAACCGGAACTGTCAGGTAACCACTCGTGTAGTTCTTCTCGAGATTGTGAAAGGTAGGAATCGGATCCTGATTATAATTCAGAAACTTGATCTCATCCGGATCACAGAATGATTCAAGAAGAATACAGATAATATTTGGTGCATTCTTTTTGGTGACAGTTGTTTCTTTTTTTGTGTCATTTACATTTTTTTCAATCGAAGCAATTTTCTGCTCGGAGTAGTCATCCGGCTTGCTCATTCCACGGTCTACCACACTCGAAGAGAATCCATAGATAAAACCGTAGTTTTCATATCCCTGTGCAATGTTGGAGAAGTAACTTGCAACAACATTGGCATTCTGTGCAGCAGAGGTTGTAACAGGAAGACCGACAAACAGTACCGATACAATGGCACCTACTACAACAATTTTATGGGTCTTGCCCTGATAGCGCGGTCCTTTAATGAAGAGCGCAACACAAAACAGAAGGAACAGACCGAGCCCGATGACTACGATGGTAGCTTCTTCTGCCGTGAAATAGTTGGTATTGTTCATGGCAAACAGATCATTGATACATTTAAGGTCTGTAAAGCCAAACGGTGTTACACGGTTTGAAAGGATGCATCCGTTAATGATTCCAAGAAGCACCCAGAAACCGCTGATAATGATCCGCCAGAATGCACGTCTGCGGAACAGATAAACAAAGCTTAAGGATGCAAATACAATAAAGGCATTATAAAAAAATGCACCGGTATGCATCCCAACGAAGGAACATGCCGAGAGAAAACTCCTTCGGGAAAGAACCTCCACCATAAATACGATCCCACAGGATATCAACATGTGGAACAGCAGGGAATATTTATTCAGAAATGAGATCCGACGCAGGTAAGCTTCGGAATGTTGTTTTTCAACTCTGGTGAATAGTTTTTCTTTGATAATACTAAAAAATTTCTTCATCGTTACCTCTCCTTTACTCGAACTATAGATTACTAAAAAAGGATAGTAAAGACAAGAGGTAAAATTTATAAAAAAACCCCGTTAAAAACGAGGTTTTTTTGCAATATGAATAAATTGTGAACAAACGGTGTTCTTATCGGTTGGAACGTCTCCAGATGTGCATCTGGTCTGCCTCTTTGATCAGATCATCACGGAAGTCCGGATGTGCAATGGAAATCAGAGCCTCTGCCTTCTGCCAGGTAGATAATCCCTTTACATTGACCATGCCATATTCGGTAACGACATAGTGGGTATTTGCACGGGTGTCTGTGACAATAGAACCTTCTGCCAGGGTCGGGCGGATGCGGGAATGCATAACACCTTTCTTATCCGTGAATGTGGAAGAACAGCAGATAAAGCTCTTTCCACCTTTGGACATATAAGCACCGAGAACGAAGTCAAGCTGTCCGCCGGCACCACTGATGTGTTTGGTTCCGGAAGACTCGGCACTGATCTGTCCGAACAGGTCGATATCTACACAGTTGTTGATGGAGATGAAGTTGTCCAGTGCTGCGATGGAGCGGATATCGTTGGTGTAACTGACAGGTGCGCTCATCAGTTCTGGATTTTCATCCAGATAATCATACATCTTCTTGGTTCCGGCACCGAAACCATATACCTGACGGTAGCGGTCAATGTTTTTGCAGGCACCGGTAATCTTTCCGGCTTTGGCAATGTCTACGAATGCATCTACATACATTTCTGTGTGAACACCAAGATCCTTTAAGTCGGACTGTGCGATCAGGGAACCGACTGCGTTTGGCATACCACCGATACCAAGCTGCAAGCAGGCACCGTTTGGAATCTGGTCTACGATCAGCTGTGCAACTTTCTGGTCTACTTCGGTAGCAGGACCGCCGGCACCGAGTTCTCCGATTGGAGGATTGGAGCCTTCTACGATTGCATTGACTTTGGAAATATGTATACCGTTTTCTGTTCCGCCAAGGCAGCGCGGCATATTTTCGTTGACTTCTACGATGATATGTCTGGCTGTCTCACACATCGCACCAAGATGGGAAGCACTTGGCCCGAAGTTGAAGTATCCATGCTTGTCCATTGGAGCAACCTGGAACATTGCCACATCATCCGGACAATCCAGCTCACGGTAATAACGAGGGAGCTCGGAATAACGGATCGGGCTGTAGAATGCACAGCCACGTGCGATCATATGACGTTCGATTCCGGACATATGCCAGGAATTCCATGTAAAATGCTCGCCGGCGTCTTCGCGCTCAAATACGGCAAGCGGTTTTAAGAGGATTCCGCCACGCAGGTTGATATCCTTCAGTTCATCGGTACGCTTGGCAAGTGCTTTGTCCAGTGTATCTACGGTGTTGGTACACCAGCCATAGTCTACCCAGTCACCGGATTTGATTACTTTTACGGCTTCGTCTGCTGAAACGAGCTTCTGTCTGTATTCTTCTGAAAAATCCATTCGTATAAGACCTCCTTGTATGTCTTAGCGTGAAGTTGTGAACAGAAATACAACAACTTCGTTAATTTATTAACAACATTATAACATTTATGGATTTCAAAAACAATGGGGAGTGCTGGAAAACGTAATTATTCTGTGGTACACTTAAATTACATGATAAAACTTTCAGCCACTGTTTTTCCATTTATTCAGGTTTCTTGCAATTAAGAGGCTGTAAGAATTTTGAATTCAGGGTTCCTAAGCCGGACGCAACCGTTGGAAACGCACCGTCCGGGTGCGATTCCAACTTTCCCGTACTTCCATGTACGGGAATTGCTGACTTATGACAAAATTCTAACAGACTCTAAATTGCAGAAAATTCACAAATAGAAAAACAGTGACTGAAAGTTATTTGAAACGTAAATTAAGCTTTGAAAAAAGGTTTTTGAGCTATCCTACGTTTTTGAAAATATGACAATAGAAAATTCATTATAGAGAAGAAAGAGAGAAAAGATGGAGAATCATACAATTGTTACTTTAAAAAAGGGAGAAGGCCGCACGATCAAGGCGGGTGGCGCATGGATTTTTGATAATGAGATTGATACGAGTGTGGGGACATTTACCAATGGAGATGTGGTGACGGTACATGATTTTGACGGATATCCGATGGGAAAGGGATTTATCAATCAGAATTCGAAGATCCGTATCCGCATGCTGACCCGTCATGCGGATCAGGAGATTAACGAGAATTTTCTTCGTATGCGTGTAAAGAATGCCTGGGAATACCGGAAGACAACGGTGGATACATCTTCCTGTCGTGTGATTTTCGGGGAAGCGGATTTTTTGCCGGGACTGGTGGTTGACAAGTATGAGGATGTGCTGGTGGTGGAATGTCTGGCACTCGGTATGGAGCAGTTCAAGGAAACAATCGTTTCATTATTAAAAGGGGTACTGAAAGAGGACGGTATTTCTATCCGTGGAGTCTATGAGAGAAGTGACGCCAATGAGCGCAGGAAAGAAGGACTTCCGAAGTTGAAAGGATTTATTGGGGAAACATTTGATACAGAGGTGGAGATCACGGAAAATGGCGTGCACTATCTGGTCGATGTGGTAAATGGTCAGAAGACGGGCTTTTTCCTGGACCAGAAGTATAACCGGCTGGCAATGCAGCGGATCTGTAAAGGAAAGAGAGTGTTGGACTGTTTTACACATATGGGAACGTTTGCACTGAATGCAGGAATCGCAGGTGCTTCCGATGTGACGGGACTTGATATTTCGGAATATGCGGTGCAGCAGGCAAATGCCAATGCCGTGCGTAATCATCTGGAAGATACGGTACATTTTCGCTGTGCAAATGTACTAGACGAGCTTCCGAAACTGGCAGAAGCCGGAGAAAAGTATGATGTAGTCATTCTCGACCCGCCGGCATTTACGAAATCCCGTGAGGCCACGAAGAATGCCATCAAAGGTTATCGGGAGATCAATATGAAAGGGTTAAAGCTGGTAAAAGACGGCGGATACCTGGCAACCTGTTCCTGTTCCCATTTTATGACACAGGAACTGCTGGCAAAGACGGTGAAGGAAGCTGCAAAGGCGGCACACAAACGGCTACGTCAGGTGGAATTCCGTACGCAGGCGCCGGATCATCCGATTTTGTGGGCAAATTCTGCGAATGTGCCGGAGAGCTATTATCTTAAATTTTTTATTTTTCAGGTGGTGGATGAGAAATAATCCGAAGAATGCTTATTTATAGGGGTTCCGGAACAATTCTATGATATGAAATAAAAGACTGACACACCTTTTGACACACTTTTATAGAAAAATATCTCAAAATAAGCAAATCCTCTTAGTTCATTTGCGCCCTTGTTGGATTGTGCTACACGATTTTCAAGGGAAAACGAAAATAGCCGCCATTACTGCGAATAATGACGGCTGTTGATAAAACAGTTACTTAATTTATTTGGGTAAGCCGCTTCTCTGGCTTTCCCTTTTTCTACGCATAATATAACATGTCTTATGAGTTGATGCAAGGAAAAGTGTAAAACGGTTCATAATTTATAACATGTCATGTTTTCAGATCAGTGATGACTTATTTCGGTTATAATAAAAGGAGAAAGCTCTCAATTGACTAACCGGGTATAAACTCCATATAATAGTGGTAACCGAATGGAGGAGCTATAGAAGGAGGGAGCATTATGCAGGCATTATCAAAAGCAAAAGTTGGTGAAAATTATACCATTCAGTGGTTATTCGGATTACCGGAAGTTGTAGAATTCCTGCACCGCCATCATGTAGAAGAAGGTGGCAGCGTACAGGTGATTCAGAAATTATCCAATGGGCTGATCATCGGTGCCAATGGAGAACGGTTCGCCATGGGAAATGAGATTGCAGATCGTATTCAGGTATAAGTACACCCGGCTATAGAAAACAGACACCCCGGTATCCGTTATAAAAACGGCTGCCGGGGTGTTTTGGGTAAAAAAATGAAAAGGGCAGTATACTTGCATTTTAGAGAGCATTATGGCATAGTTGAGAAAGAAAATCGAAAGCGAAGGATGAAAAGAGGAAAAATGAAGTTTCGAAAAGCTAAGCAGGACGATAAGGAAGAAATTCTTGCGCTGTATCAGTCGCTGATCGGTACTCCATACTGCGCATGGGGCAACGGGTATCCGGGAGAACAGGAATTTGATTATGATATGAAAAGAAATGCTCTTTTTTGTATGGAAAATGAAGATGGAGAAATCATTGGCACGATCACAGTGGATGAAGATCCGCAGGTGGAAGCACTCACCTGCTGGTCAGAAACACTGCAGCCGTCTGCGGAGCTTTCCAGACTCGGGGTACGCACCGATATGCAGAATCAGGGAATTGCCCGGCAGCTTCTGCAGCATGGCATGGAAGAATTGAAAAAACAGGGGAAAAGGAGTGTACATTTTCTCGTGTGTAAGACAAATAAAAAAGCGCTCCGTTCTTATGAAAAACTGCATTTTGACGTAGTGGGAGAGAGCGATTTATTTGACGAGGACTGGTGGTGCTACGAGAAAGAACTTTAAAAATCAAGTACAGGAAGTTGGAAAATATGCAAATAGGACAGAAAAAAACAACGGGACAGAAGATGAAAAAAGAGAGGAACAGGGGAAGAGAAACGGATAGAAAACCGAACATAAGCCAGATACAAAAAACAGGCGAACACTGCATTTACGCAAAAAGATGCGGAGGATGTGACTATCAGGGAATTTTGTACAGTCAGCAGCTTTCCAAAAAGCAGAGTTACATGCGCAAACTCATGGAACCGTTTGGAAAGATCAATCCAATCATCGGGATGGACGATCCATACCACTATCGGCATAAAGTACAGGCGGCTTTTTCCTGCAATAAACGCGGACATATTGTGGCAGGCGTATATGAGAAACATTCGCATGACATCGTGGATGTAGAGCAGTGCCAGATCGAGGATGCACAGGCAGATGCCATTATCCGTGAAATCAAAAATATGATGCGTTCTTTCCGGATTCGTGCATATGATGAGGATACCGGATATGGGCTGCTGCGTCATGTGCTGGTGCGAAAGGGCTATCACAGCGGACAGATTATGGTGGTGCTTGTACTGGTATCTCCGATTCTTCCTTCCAAAAATAATTTTGTCAAGGCACTGCGGAAGAAGTTCCCGGAGATCAGTACAGTAGTGATCAATGTCAATGACCGCAAGACCAGCATGGTGCTCGGGGAGCGCAATATTACGGTTTATGGAAAAGGATTTATTGAGGATGAACTGTGCGGATGCACATTTCGTATTTCACCGACTTCATTTTATCAGGTAAATCCGCAGCAGACGGAAAAACTCTACCGGAAAGCCATTTCCTGTGCCAAACTGACGGGAAAAGAGACCGTGATCGATGCATACTGCGGTACGGGCACGATCGGGCTGATTGCCAGCAGCCGCGCAAAGCATGTGATCGGAGTGGAGTTAAACCGTGATGCGATAAAGGATGCTATCTCCAATGCAAAGCGCAATCATATTCACAATGTTACTTTTTATAATGAAGATGCCGGACAATTTATGGTAGAGATGGCAGAAAAAGGAGAACATGCGGATGTGGTCATTATGGATCCGCCGCGTACGGGAAGCGATGAGGCGTTTCTTTCCTCTGTAGTGCGACTGGCTCCGGATAAAGTCGTGTATGTATCCTGTGGTCCGGAAACGCTGGCGCGGGATCTGAAGTATCTGATAAAGCATGGATACCGGATGAAAGAGTGTACACCGTTTGATCTTTTTCCGTTTACGAAACATGTGGAGACAGTTGTCTTACTTTCCAAGGGCGCTAAAGGTCCGGTGGACCTTTGCTCAGCGCGCACCGAAGTGGAACGGAGAATGGCCGACAGCAGAAAAGTGAAGGTTGACTTCTCCCTGGAGGATATGGATTTATCTGAATTTAAGGGAAAAGCAACTTATGAGCAGATAAAGGCATATGTACTTGAAAAGACAGGACTGAAGGTTTCATCACTGTATATCGCACAGATTAAGAAGAAGTGTGGATTAGATGTCGGTGAGAACTTCAATCCGGCTAAATCAGAGAATGCGAGACAGCCACAGTGTACACCGGAGAAGGAAGATGCGATTATGCAGGCATTTAGACATTTTGGAATCATATAGATTGTGGATAAGCAGTATCATGTGTTAAAAATATAGTGAAGTATGGGAAAAAGGACATTCCGGAACTGTAGATTTTACAGGTCAGGGGATGTCCTTTTTACTGATATGGAAGTGTTCAAGGGACAAGGTAATGATACTGATACCAGTGAAGAATTCGAGAAATACTTACAGGATCAGGGAATGCTACATTCATTCAGCAGGAAGGGTAACCCCTATGATAATGCCTGCATCGAATCCTTCCATTCTGTATTAAAAAAGGAAGAAGTATACACAACTACATATTACACATTTGAGGAGGCTAAATCAGCACTCTTTGAATATATAGAGTCATTCTACAACCGAAAAAGCGCCATAGTGCTCTTGATTACAAGACACCACAACAGGTTGAAGATGAGGCTCTAGCAGCCTAAGAAATAATTCTCTCGGCATATGTTATGCTGGGAGAAAAGTTCAACTTTTTGTGTCCAAAGTATTGACATAGACCCAATTCCCTGTTATGGTACGACTCATGCGGATTATTTCTACGGAGAAATCCCCTGTGTGAGATGTCTGACGAAGGAAGAGATTAACTCTGCTTACGAAGAAAATACCGGACACCTGATTGTTTCGGAATTTAAACGCATGAAGAAGGATGTAATGGCAGTTCCTGCAGTGTTGTGCAAGAATCATGGTCCTTTTTCCTGGGGCAAGGATGCAAAGGAGGCCATCCACAATGCGGTGGTTCTTGAAGAGGTTGCCAAGATGGCATATCGAACCGAGCTGATTCATCCGCAGGTAGCACCTGCCCCGCAGGAATTACAGGATAAGCATTATTTCCGCAAGCATGGTGCAAATGCATATTACGGACAGAATTAACAGGATATCGAGAGGGTATAAAACAGATGAAGATGAAAACAGCACCTATGGGGTGGAACAGCTGGGATTGTTATGGAGCGGCTGTTACAGAAGATATCGTACGACGGAACGCTGAATTTATGGCTGAGCATCTGAAGGAGTACGGTTGGGAATATATTGTGGTGGATATCCAATGGTATGAGCCTTATGCTGCAACCAATGAGTATCATCCTTTTGCGGATGTAGTAATGGATGAGTATGGAAGACTGCTTCCCGCAGTAAATCGTTTTCCTTCCGCAGCAAACGGTGCGGGCTTTGGACCATTGGCAGAATATGTCCATTCTCTTGGATTGAAGTTCGGCATTCATATTATGAGAGGGATTCCACGACAGGCTGTACATCAGAACACGAAAATCATGAACAGTGACAGACATGCCCGGGAAATTGCCAAAACAAACAGTATCTGTGCCTGGAATACGGATATGTATGGTGTAGATCCTGAGAAAGACGGGGCACGGGAATACTATAACAGTATTTTTGAATTATATGCTTCCTGGGGTGTGGATTTTATTAAATGTGATGATATTGCACGGGAACTGCCACATGAGGAATCCGAACTGATTATGCTGAGCAAAGCATTGCATGGTTGCGGAAGACCCATGGTTTTAAGTCTGTCGCCGGGACCTGCTCTTTTAGAAAAGGCAGAGCTTTATAAGCAGATTTCCAATATGTGGAGAATCACCGATGATTTCTGGGATAAGTGGGAACTGTTATATGATATGTTTTTAAGAGCAGAAAAATGGTGCACCCATACAGGTGCAGGGCACTGGCCGGATGCCGATATGCTTCCGGTCGGACCGATACGGCAGGTATATGATGTGAATAACTGGACGAATTTCACACAGGATGAGCAGATCACCATGCTGACACTCTGGAGTATCATGCGTTCTCCTTTGATGCTGGGAGGAGAGCTGACAGGGTTTGACGAATTCACTATGAATCTGGTAACCAATTCTGAAATACTTGTCATGCATGCAAATGCACGGCATTCGCATCAGGTGTGGAGACGTGAAATCGATGGTATAGAGCATGCATTGTGGATTGCAGCAGATACAAAGGGTGGATATTATGTCGCGGTATTTAATCTGGGTGATAAAGACAGTGACATATCCATACCGCTTGCCGATCTGGAGATTTATGATGGAGTAAATGGAACGGAGCTTTGGAGCGGAGAGCACGTGGAAGAGCCAAAGAGCCTTAGTGTGTCATTAAAGAGTCATGGTGCTAGGGCATATCATTTTACGTACAACTAAAAAGCATACTACTGTTAATGTATAGATAAGAAACAAAGATAAAATAGTAAAAATAGAATAGAACAAAGAAAGAATATGG
>ENA-OQQW01000721-OQQW01000721.1-human-gut-metagenome-genome-assembly--contig:-NODE-721-length-21707-cov-9.416821_pt1 | contig 21707 bp, 15 predicted proteins | sample MGYA00243234_ERZ505098 | MGnify/ENA primary metagenome ERZ505098 (study PRJEB26097, sample SAMN02712086) | human gut metagenome | biome: Gut microbiome | host: Homo sapiens | place: Denmark: Copenhagen... | reverse complement strand
GATTACAGCCCTGCCTCGTAGAGGCATTTTAAATGGGCTGTAATCGTTGCTGGTCACGCTGTTAGGTGTGAACAGTAACAAGTTGTGGAAACCAAAAAGGGCTGCCGCTATGACAGCCCCTCTATATTGTGAGAAAGGAAAAAAGAATTTGTCTGATCCTAGCCCTTGACGCTTCCAAGTGCAACTCCTGCCACAATATGTTTTGACAGGATAAGGTAAACGATTATTACAGGCAGGATAGAAAATGTGATCATCACATAAACCTGACCCATATCAAACTTCAGCCAGTCCGCTGCACGAAGCTGTGCGAGAAGGATCGGAAGAGTCTTTTTATTGTTATCATGAAGTATAAGTGCCGGTGTGAAGTAATTATTCCAGCTGCTTACAAATGTAAATATTGCCTGTACCGCAATTGCCGGTTTCATAAGTGGAAGAACTATATGGTTAAATGTACGGAATTCTCCCGAACCGTCAATTCTTGCTGCCTCTATAAGCGAAAGAGGCAGCGAACTTTCCATATACTGTTTCATGTAGAAAAACACTACAGGTGAAGCAATAGTAGGAATGATGAGTGGTATAAATGAATCCATAAGTCCCATCTTTGTTACAAGGTTTATAAAACCAAGTGCGGTTACCTGTGTTGGTATCATCATGACCATAAGTATAAACGGATATATATATTTCTTAAATCTGAAATCATATGCATGTATCGCATATGCCGTCATTGTTGAAAAATATACACAAAGTGCTGCACTGCATGTCGATATTATAAGGCTGTTGATCATGCCTTTCCATATCGGAAGTGTTCCTGTGACAAGATTCATCCAGTTTTTCCACAGATGAGTACTTGGAATAGCTGTAAATCCTGACTGCAGCTGTCCGTTAGATCTGGTTGCGTTTATTATCATCACATAAAACCAGAACAGACAGAAAAATGAAACCAATATAAGTACTATGTATGCGATCGTGCGTCTTGCATGGATGCCCATGCCTTTCTTTTTTGCATTTACTGCATTGTCTGCCATATCAATCTACCCCTTTCTCTTGTCATTTCCAGAAAGCTTGAATACTGCAAGACTTAAAATTCCTGTTATGATAAACAGTACTACAGAAAGTGCTCCCGCCATTCCGTAATTCTTGCTGTATAAATGCTTATTCAGGTACATAATAAGTGTCATGGTAGATCTCATAGGATCACCTGTTCCGTTTGTCAGTATCTGTGGCACATCAAATAACTGGAGTCCTCCGATAAGTGATGTTATTACAACATATACGAGTATCGGTCTAAGCAGCGGCAGTGTAATCTTGTAAAACACCTGTGTTGATGTTGCCCCATCAACCTCTGCTGCCTCGAAAAGCGATGTGTCTATACCCATCATTCCTGCCATGAGAAGAATTGTTGTGTTACCAAACCACATAAGGCAGTTCATTAAAGCAATAAGTCCTCTTGCGCTTCCTGCGTGTGAAAGAAATTTGTATGGCTCTGATATGAAACCTATCTGCATAAGCAGTGAATTTATAGGACCTGAATCAGAGAATAATGTAAAAAACAAAAGCGAGAATGCTGAAGCCATTATAAGGTTCGGCAGATATATAACTGTCTTAAAAAACCTTGTTCCTTTAAGCTTTAAGCTTACGTCTGAAAACCATGCACCGAGTAATAACGAAAGAATTATCTGTGGTATAAAACACATGATCCACATTACCATTGTGTTTTTTAAATATACCCATATATCTCCGGAGCTGAACAATGTTTTGTAATTTTCCAATCCAACGAATGTCGGCCCTATCTGTTTAAGACCTGACATATAATTTTCAAAAAAGCTGTTATAAATGGTATTTACCAACGGTACCAGCTGAAATACTACGTATACAACGATAAACGGTATTAAAAAGATATATCCCCATTTGTTATATCTTACCGCCTTACCTCCACTCTTTTTCATAACACCTTACCTCCCAACCGGTATTTTAATTTACGGTAGAATTATACGTTACATAAGTAAAGCCCTGCCCGCCTGTACTAGGCAGACAGGGCTTTTAATGCTCATTTAATTTTTACTGCTGTTTTAATCTGCTGAAAGATCAGGATATTTCTCTACTACTGCTTTCTTAAACTGCTCTATTGCTTCATCTTTAGTTGCATTTCCTTCGAAGTAATTCTTCATTGCGTTCTGGAATTCCTCATTGCATCCCTGATCGTAAGATGAAAGGTTGCTTAAGTCGAGTGTTTTTACACCTGCTGTGTACATCGGAAGTGGGTTCTGTCCACCAAGTATCGTACTTGTGTAAGGCTTATCATCTTTACCCATTATTGTTCCGTCAGCCATTCCATCCATTACTGTACTGTTGTTTACGAAATCATCATCTTTAATTACGATATCTTTCATGATGTCATCATCTGTCGTCATCTTGAGCATTATATCTTTGATAAGATCCGCATTGTCTGTTCCATTTGCTGCACAAATCCATGTACCGCCCCAGAAAAATCCCTGTGGTCCCTGAGCTGCTCCCCAGCCGCCCTGGTTTCCGATAGATCCTGCCTCATCTGCTGCCATTGAGAAGTTTACTAACCATGCAGGTCCGAAGTAGCAGAATACTTTTCCTTCCGGATAGAATCCTTTCTTCCAGTCATCTGACCACAGTTCGCTTGTTCCTGTCTCTCCTGCATCTACCAACTCTTTAGAATCATCAACCCATTTCATGATGTTGTCATCGATCTGGATCTTATTGTCATCGCTTACCCATTTTTCTGATACGTTGTTAGAATATACACGGTATGTATCATTGACTGTAGATGTCATCTTATATCCTGCAGCTTTCATCTTTTCTGCTGTAGCATTAAATGTATCCCAGTCGGATACTGACTTCTGAACCTCTTCAGGATCGTCCGTTCCAAGAACCTCTTTTGCAGCCTCTCTGTTGTAGAAAAGTACTCCCGGACAACCTTGCCACGAAAGTCCTTTTAATACTCCATCAGAATCTGTAACGACATCCTTTGTATACTGATACTGTTTAGATGTGTCACTGTCTGCGATTCCAAGATCCTTTATAGGAACTGTATAATCTGAATCTACATATTTAAGTGCATAATCTGCTTCAATGAGGAAAAGATCAATCTTATCATCTGCTGATGCATCATTTTGTTTCACAAGTGTTGCATCGAGATTGTTCTGATAAGCATTGTCATCATTCGGTGTGATATTCCATACTACATCAACATCCCCAATCTTTCCATGAGTAGAATCAACTTCCTCATAGTCAGGATAATGATCTGTGATACGGCTCTTAAACTCTTCATTCCAGCAATAGATGTTTAATACCTTTCCGTCATTTGATGATACACTTGCATCACCGCCATCGCTTTTGGATGTGTCTGATGTTGATCCCCCACATCCGGCTAACATAGTTGCTGCCATTGATGCACATAACAATGTGCTTACGATTTTCTTTTTCATGGAAAACCCTCCTCCTTTTAAAAAATGCCTTGCGGCTTTAATATGTTTCAAAGAAAACCAGCCCCCCCCGGTTTCCTGTTTAAACTCTGCCAACGGATTCCCCCTTCAGCAGAATCCCCTCGATCACAACTCTTTCCATGAGTGCTGTCTTAGGTTTCTCTATAATACTAATCAAACGGTCAGCTGCTTCCTTTCCGATTTGATCTGTATCCTGTTTTATGGTTGTAAGCTTAGGACTAAGCATCTGTGAAAGCCTGCTTCCGTCATATCCAGCTATCGATATGTCCTTGGGGATCTTAAGACCTTTTGCTCTTATAACATTAAGTCCACCTATAAGTGCCATATCATCCGGGAACAATATGCATGTCGGTCTATCCTTCATTTCAAGGAGCTCTTTTGTTCTCTCTGCGACCTCCTCTGTTTCTAAATATCTGGCTGACTTTATGTAACCCTCAGTAACTTCTATTCCATGTGCTTCCATGACTCTGTAATATGCTGCAAGTCTGTCTCTTGTAACAGTTGAATACTCCTGCCCATGTATATATGCTATTTTTTTATGCCCCATTCCTATAATATAATCCATGAGATCTGTCATACATTTAACATTGTTAGAGCTTACTGCTGTGCAGCTGTAATGTACATAATCAATCGTCACTACCGGAAGCTTACTGCTCATAAGCTCCTGAACCTCCGGCTGCTCAAACGATGCGCACACGATAACAACCCCATCAAAGTTTCTGTATCTGCAATGTTCCAGATATGACATCTTCTGACCAACCAGATTGGTATTTATAAATGTAAGATCATATCCTCTCTTTTCGGCCTGTGTCTTAAGTCCATTTAAAACTCCTGCAAAATACTCATGCGTAAGTCCCATTGCTGCCTCATCCTGATAGAGGACTCCAATGTTGTTGGACCTGTTCGTCTTAAGCGACCGGGCTGCTGCGTTAGGAAAATACCCCATCTCCTCAGCAGTTCTTTTTATTCTTTCCTTTGTAGCTTTACCCACATCCTTCTGATCATGCAGCGCTTTGCTGACCGTTGCTGCTGATACTCCACATGCTTTTGCTATATCCTTAATAGATACCATAGACTATATCTCCGACTTAATCTGTTTGTTATCCCGAAAGCTTAACTTAATCGTTTTCGTATTTTCAATATACCTCTGCTGTCATGTAATTGCAATACCTTTTTGTTATTTTGTATATTTTTTATATGTTTTCGAGTATTTTTTGTACATTTTTACTCTTATATGGTATGTTTTAGATTTATTTAAAATATTTTATGAAATCGTTTTAGTTTTTTGTGTTCTATCATGTTATTTAAGTATATTTTTTATATGTATATATATGTCACAACTTCGGTTACTATTTTTTGTCTATTTGTTATAAACCTTTATTTTATAGTGTTTTTTGCTTGCTTTTTTTATTTTTTGCATTTATACTCATTCTTGTAAAACGAGCGTAAACGTTTTCGTAATTGTTAAAAAGGAGTGAAAATAATATGAAATTCGGATATTTTGATGATCAGCACAAAGAATATGTGATCACATCCCCACGGACACCTCTTCCATGGATAAATTATTTAGGCTGCGAGGATTTCTTTTCTCTTGTTTCCAACACATGCGGCGGATACAGCTTCTATAAAGATGCAAAACTTCTGCGCCTTACAAGATATCGTTACAATAACGTGCCTTACGACAGTAACGGACATTATTACTATATAAAAGACGGAGATACAATATGGAATCCGGGATGGATGCCATCAAAGACTGAACTCGATTCATACGAGTGCCGCCATGGCATGGGTTATTCTGTTTTTACAGGAAGCAAAAATGGTATAGAGGCAAAGCTTACAGATTTTGTTCCAATGAAATCAACATGCGAGATCAACAAGCTCACATTAAAAAATACCTCCGGTGCCAAAAAGGAATTCTCTGTTTTTTCTTATGTAGAATTCTGCCTGTGGAACGCTATGGATGACATGACAAACTTCCAGCGTAACTTCTCAACAGGCGAGGTTGAGATTCACGCAGACGGCTCACAGCTTTTCCACAAAACAGAATACAGAGAGCGCCGTAATCACTATGCAGTTTATGCAGTAAACAGCAAAGTCGATGGTTTTGATACAGACCGTGATTCTTTCCTCGGTGCTTATGGTGAGAACAGTGCTCCGGCAGTAGTCGTAAACGATAAATCAGCTAATTCCACAGCAAGCGGCTGGGCACCTGTCGGATCACATCACATAAAAGTTACTCTTGAACCAGGCGAAGAGAAAACATACATATTCGTCCTTGGATATGTTGAAAATCCGGTAGATCAAAAATGGATCGGTCGTCCGGAAGACGGTGTTATAAACCGTGCTCCTGCCGATGCCCTTCTTGCAAAATTCGACACTACAGAAAAAGTGGATGCCGCACTTTTGGATCTCAAAAAATACTGGGATGATCTTCTTTCCCACTTTACAATTTCTTCTTCGGAAGAGAAGCTTGACCGCATGGTAAATATATGGCACCAGTATCAATGTATGGTCACATTCAATATGAGCCGTTCTGCTTCATACTTTGAGTCCGGTATAGGACGTGGAATGGGATTCAGGGATTCATGTCAGGATCTTTTAGGTTTCGTACATCTTATCCCGGATCGTGCAAGAGAAAGAATTTTAGACATTGCAGCAACACAGTTTGAGGATGGTTCCGCATATCATCAGTACCAGCCTCTTACAAAAAAAGGTAATGCAGATATCGGATCCGGCTTTAATGATGATCCACTATGGCTTATTGCTGCAGCCGCAGCTTACATAAAAGAAACCGGCGACTACTCTATCCTCGATGAATCAACGCCATATGACAGCGACCCTTCTAAAGCCACTGACTTTATGGAGCATCTGCGCCGCTCATTCAATTACACAATAAAACACTTAGGACCTCATAGTCTTCCACAGATTGGCCGTGCCGACTGGAACGACTGTCTGAACCTTAATTGTTTTTCAGAAGAGCCAGGTGAATCTTTCCAGACTTTCGGACCTTCAGAAGGACCAAATGCAGAGTCTGTATTTATCGCCGGAATGTTCGTTAAATATGGTAAAGATTATATCGAAATCTGTAGGCATCGTGGTCTTGACAATGAGGCCGATGAAGCTGCAAAAGCTATAAGCCAAATGGAAAAAACAGTTCTTGACGCAGGCTGGGACGGCGAATGGTTCTTGCGTGCATACGATCACTATAAACACAAGATAGGTTCGAAAGAATGTGAAGATGGAAAAATCTTCATCGAGCCTCAGGGCTTTTGCGTAATCGCCGAAATCGGAAAAGATGATGGTTACTGTCTTAAAGCAATGCAGTCCGTTGAAAAATACTTAGACACAAAATATGGTATCGTACTTCTCCAGCCACCTTACCACAGATATCACGTTGAACTTGGTGAAATTTCTTCTTATCCACCAGGATATAAAGAAAATGCAGGTATCTTCTGCCACAACAATCCATGGATTTCTATTGCAGAGACAGTTATCGGCCGCGGAAACCGTGCATGGCAGGTATACACAAGGACATGTCCTGCCTATATTGAGGATATAAGTGAGATACACCGCACTGAACCATATGTATACAGTCAGATGATAGCCGGAAAAGATGCTCCTAACTTCGGTGAGGCTAAAAACAGCTGGCTCACCGGAACAGCTGCATGGACGTTCCTTAATGTATCACAATTCATACTTGGGATAAGACCTGACTATGATGGACTTGTCATTGATCCATGTCTGCCGGAAACAATGGATGGCTTCACAGCTAAGCGTCAGTTCCGTGGAAACACTTATAATATCACAGTAAAAAATCCTTCTCATGTCCAGAAAGGTATTGCGAAAATAATCGTCGATGGAAATGAAATAGAAGGAAACCTTATCCCTGCAGCCGGTGTTTTGGGACAGGAAATAAATGTAGAAGCTATAATGGGCTGATCCATTTTTCATACATTGTATATTATTTTAATCACAAAAAAATCCCATTGAACTTTATATTCAATGGGATTTTTTATGATTCCGTTTATTTTTTGTTCTTTTTTGGGAGAAACAGACTAAGCAGCAGTGAAACAACAAAAACTCCTGCTACGGCATTTCCGTTAAATATGTCTCCGACAGCACTTGGAAATGCTGCAAAGAAATTTCCTGATGTCTGTGTCAGTCCCACACCTATGCAGAATGATAATGAGACAATTATCATTGTTCTGTCATTGAATTCACATTCCTTTAGCATTTTTATCCCTTCATACATTATTGAACCAAACATCATTACCGTACATCCTCCTAAAACTGCCTGTGGGAGCGAATTAAAAAATGCCCCAAGATTAAAAACCGGTCTGTGATCCGTCAGAAATACAAGTTTGGGTATGCTGAAATACCCAACTTGATCTATTGTCTTTCCTATATTTGAAAAATCAACCATGTCTGCAACACCTGAAACAGTAAATATAATAGATATTATATATCCTGCAACAAGGCCTACGAGTATATTAAGATTTTTATATACACCTTTTAATAAATATCTTGCCAGAAGACACACAACAAGAGTGATCGCCCCAACCAAAAGATTATACCATGCTCCAAAATCATCTGCGCCTGTTCCTCCACCCCACGAGTCCATTCCTACGGACAAAAGAGAAAGTCCTATGCTACAAACATTGCCAGAACGTGCTGCAGTCCAAATGGTATTGCTTTTTTGAGCGGCACTCGTCCATCAAGTTTATAGATGTTTTCATCAGAGCAGTTATCGTGTTGTTTTTTCATTTACTTATCTCCCTGTGTTTAATATCCATAAATGGACACAATAGCAAAACTATTGTGTCCATTATTTTAGTAAACTTCGTATCTTATCTCACAGAGACCTTTTTCTTTGTCTACATGCAATCTCATTTTATATTTGTAATCATTGTAATAATTATATACAATATATCCATCTGTATCCAGATTTCCATATGTACTTTCAAGATCTGCCGGATCTGTACCATATGCTGCTGTTATCTGATCTGCAGTTGCTCCCCATGTTATCCCACCTGGAAGAACAATGTTTGGATATGTTGTGCAATCGTATCTGTCTATGTCACATTCAAATGACCATATCTGTGAATTTAATATATCACACTGTGAAGCTCCTGTGTTTTCAAACCCAACCTGAAATGCACAATCATATAGTGTACTGTCCAGATCTATCGTACCATAAGTCTTGTCACCACTATTTAAAACATATCCATTCTCATATCCGTAATCAGCAAGATTGATGGTAAATATATCTGAAATCTTTGAATAATCAAATGGAAGTGTTAATTCTCTTCCATCAATTACAACATTCATTGATTTCCAGTCTGTCTGTGAATTTACTGCTGTTGTAGAAGGAGCTGTCTGTTGTGTGTTCTGCTCTGATGTCTGTGAGTTTTCTGATGGCTGCTGGCTTTCTGATGCCTGCTGACTTTCACTATTTGTCGAAGCCGAATCATCTTTTTTATCATCATCTTCATCCTTGTCCGGGATATCTACATCTTTGCTTAAATACTCTGCACCTTCTGAACTGTCTTCATCTACTTCACATTCTTTAGCTTTTGGCGTTTTCTTTAAATCTGTGAACTTAACTGGTGTGGTTTCAACCGAAATATCAAAATTTTCATCACATATCCACAATGAGATTTCTATTTCGTCCTTACCTTTTTCACTATTCAGATACATAATTGATGAAACTGTATCTCCATCATCAACATCCTCATAAAACGATCCACCATCGTCCGCTGTTGTGATCGTAAGATCTTTTCCGGTATTGTTCTCGATCTCCACCGGAACACTATATGCCTGTGAATCAAAATCACCAAGTTCTGCAGTTATCTTCAGATCTTCATAGTCAAATATCACCTGATCCTCGGCAGTTTTTACTGAATGCACAGCTTTCTCTGCCGCATCCTTTTTGCCGACTGTTTTTACGACCACAATTCCTACAATGACACATACTGCAATAACAAGTACAGATATAACGATTGCAAGTGTAATTATAAGTGCCTTGTTTGATTTCTTCGGTGCCTGCATGTACTGGTTCATTCCAGACTCTGCACCATTCATCTGAGGATCAAATCCACCATTCTGTGGCTGCTCAAATCCACCATTCTGCATGTTATCATATGGATTGCCCTGCGGCCGGCTGTATGCTCCTGCCTGATTCTGGTTATATACGCCATTCTGTGGCTGGTCATAGCTGCCTTCTGGCTGGTCATTGTATGCACCACTCTGTGGCTGGTCATAGCTGCCTGCCGGCTGGTTACTGTATGCGCCATTCTGTGGCTGGTCATAGCTGCCTGCCGGCTGGTCATTGTATGCGCCATTCTGTGGCTGGTCATAGCTGCCTGCCGGCTGGTTACTGTATACACCGCTCTGTGGCTGGTTTACAATCTGCTCATCTTTCGGAAAGACATTTCCGCATGTGCCACAGAATGAAGCATTGTCAACATTCTGTGCACCACATTTGTTACAAATTTTCATTAACTTTTCTCCTCTACTTTTATTCGACTTTTTATAAAAACTATATAGGATTATATCTAAAACTCTGCACCATGTCTATAAGCCATAAGACCTATCATATGGTTTTTCTACAGATGAAGTACTCTCTCCTTGATTTCCTGTGTCCTTCCCTGATTCCAGAACTGTGTTCCGATATAGCCACATGTACGGCGGGCTACGCTCATTTTATCCTGATCACGGTTTCCGCAGTGAGGGCATTCCCATATAAGTTTTCCTGAGCCTTCCTCCTCTACGATCTTGATCTCACCATCATAACCGCATACCTGGCAGTAATCGCTCTTTGTATTTAACTCGGCATACATTATATTGTCATATATGTACTGCATTACCGAAAGAACCGCCGGAATATTGTCCTGCATATTCGGAACCTCCACATAGCTTATCGCTCCACCCGGTGAAAGTTTCTGGAACTGTGATTCGAATTTGAGCTTGTCAAACGCATTTATATGTTCTGTTACATGGACATGATAGCTGTTTGTAATATAATTTTTGTCTGTAACTCCCTCTATTATTCCGAAACGCTTCTGAAGACATTTTGCAAATTTATATGTTGTGGACTCAAGTGGAGTTCCATATATACTAAAGTCGATGTTTGTTTCCTTTTTCCACTCCTCACATGCATCATTTAATTTCTGCATTACCTTTATGGCAAAAGGTGTGCCTTTTTCCGGTTCGGTATGTGAAACACCTTTCATGTAACGTACACATTCGCAAAGACCTGCGTATCCAAGCGAAATTGTTGAATATCCGTCAAATAATAACGGATCGATAACCTCGCCCTTTTTAAGACGTGCAAGTGCGCCGTTCTGCCAAAGGATCGGTGCAACGTCCGACTTTGTTCCGAGAAGTCTCTTATGCCTGCACATTAATGCCCTGTAACAAAGCTTAAGTCTTTCATCCATAAGCTCCCAGAATTTCTTTTCATCCTTTCCAGATGAACACGCAACATCTACAAGGTTTAATGTCACAACTCCCTGATTGAAACGTCCGTAATATTTTCTCTTATCTGGATTAAAGTTCTTTGCATGGGCTACATTTCCAGCTGTTTTGGAGCATCTGTCAACAGTGAGGAATGAACGGCAGCCCATACATGTATACACATCTCCGTCCTTTAATTCCTTCATTACTTTTTCAGATATATAATCCGGCACAAGGCGCTTTGCTGAGCATTTTGCTGCAAGTTCTGTAAGATACCAGTATTTTGAATCTTCCTTTATGTTGTCATCCTCTAATACATAAATGAGCTTAGGAAATGCCGGTGTTATGAATACACCTTTTTCGTTTTTGACACCCTGTATCCTCTGATGGAGCATCTCCTCTATTATCGCTGCAAGATCTGCTTTTGTCTGAGGATCTGTAACCTCGTTCAAGTACATAAATACTGTGATAAACGGAGCCTGTCCATTTGTGGTCATAAGTGTGATCACCTGATACTGGATCATCTGGACACCGCGGTTTATCTCTTCTTTGACTCTGAGCTCTGCGACTTCATTTATCTTTTCTTCGTCAAGCTCAAGACCAATGCTTTCAAATTCATTTTTTACCTGCTTGCGGAATTTAAGACGGCTTACCTGTACAAATGGTGCAAGGTGTGCAAGAGATATACTCTGTCCGCCATACTGCGAGCTTGCTATCTGTGCGATTGCCTGTGTTGCTATGTTACATGCAGTAGAAAAGCTCTTTGGTGTGTCTATCATCGTCTCGCTTATTACTGTTCCGTTCTGCAGCATATCCTCTAAGTTTACAAGACAGCAGTTGTGCATGTGCTGTGCAAAATAATCCGCATCATGGAAGTGGATAAGACCTTTCTCATGTGCCTCAACTATATCCTCCGGCAATAGGAAACGACGTGTGATATCTTTGCTTACTTCACCTGCCATATAGTCTCTTTGAACACTGTTTACAGTAGGGTTTTTATTTGAATTTTCCTGCTTTACCTCTTCGTTGTTGCACTCTAACAGACTTAATATCTGCTGGTCTGTAGAGTTTGATTTACGGACTATGGCTCTTTTATATCTATATGTGATATAGTTGCGCGCAACTGTAAAAGCTCTTTTATTCATAAGCTGGTTTTCAACCATATCCTGGATTTCTTCTACACTTGGCGATCTTTTCATGTTCTCACATGCAGTTTCCACATTTTCTGCAATTTCCTCAATCTGTTCATCTGTCATTTTTTCGTAATCGATAACAGATGCATTAGCTTTTTTTATTGCAGCTACAATCTTTGCTCCATCAAAAAAATCCTCACTGCCGCTTCTCTTGATGATTTTCATGCTCGTTCTCCTCTCCTTTATCTGTCTATCATTATCTTCGCTAAAGTAAATTCAGTTACAACTATATGATATATTTTGTCATCTATATACTGCTTAATCTATTATAACTTCAGGCCTTCAAAATGCTGTCCGTAGATCAACAATTAACCCCATAAAATAAGCAGCTATTATTAATAGCTACATATATTGGTTCTATATCTATAGTAATATCTGATACTATTTATATATTTTTGACAGGCTTAATTATATACAAGATATTGTGGTTCTGTCAAGATATGCTTTCTATATTTGGTATGTATAATATCACAAAAAAAGCACTGTAATCTGTTGATTTTACAGTGCTTTTAAATAATTGCCAAAAATTGTCACACAATTTTGTTACATATTTTGTATGATCTTTGCTGCCCTGACCATGTTTATAAGGCTCTCTTTTGTCTCTTTTTCCCCGCGTGTCTTAAGTCCGCAGTCAGGATTAATCCAAAGCTTATCATCCGGGATCTTCTTCCTCATCTTCTGTATTACCTCCACAAGCTCATCGACAGATGGAACTCTCGGTGAATGAATGTCGTATACTCCCGGCCCTACTTCAGTCTTGAAATCATATTTCTTTAATGCATCAAGTATTAACAGATCAGACCTCGATGCCTCAAATGTGATGACATCAGCATCCATATCATCTATCGCCGGAATTATATCTGTAAACTCGCTGTAACACATATGTGTATGTATCTGTGTTTCCGGTTTTACACCACTGTGTACAAGGCGGAATGCCGGGATTGCAAAATCAAGATACTGGCTGTTCCAGTCGCTTTTTCTAAGCGGAAGCTTTTCACGCAGTGCGGCTTCATCTATCTGTATGATCTTAATCCCGTTTTTCTCAAGATCCAGTACCTCGTCCCTTATAGCAAGAGCAATCTGTGCTATAGACTCTTTTATATGTATATCTTCCCTTGGAAACGACCAGTTAAGTATAGTAACCGGACCTGTGAGCATTCCCTTTACCGGTTTATCTGCAATTTCTTCTGCATAAACTGACCATTCTACGGTTATAGGCTTTTCCCTGTATACATCTCCCCATATGATAGGCGGCTTTACACATCTTGTACCATATGACTGTACCCACGCTTTTTCTGTGAATAAAAATCCGGCAAGCGATTCCCCGAAATACTCGACCATATCATTTCTTTCATACTCACCGTGAACTAATACATCAAGTCCGATCTCCTCCTGAAATTCAATACATTCTTTTATTTTTTTCTTATTAAATTCCTTATACTGTAAAAGAGTTATCTCGCCTTTTTTAAATGCTGTTCTATTCTTTTTGACATCGATCGTCTGCGGAAATGAACCGATAGTTGTCGTAGGGAAATTCTTAAGTCCAAGCACCTGTCTTTGGAGAGCCTGTCTTTTTGTTCTCTCCGGAAGCCTGATATAATCTGAGTCTTTTACATTTTCAAGACGTTTTCTTACATTTTCATCTGTGCAGCTTCTGTCAGCCTCAAAAAGTTCTTTGTTTTCGATAAACTCATTCTTCCCTTTGTAGTTTTCATCTTCGGCGAGTTTCTTTAATTCAGAAAGTTCGTCTAGTTTTTCCTCTGCAAAAGCAAAATATGCGAGGTATTTTTTATCCAGCTTTGTCTCATTCTTTATCGTATAAGGCACATGTAAAAGTGAACATGATGTGGAAAGCACAACATTTATTCCTGCATTTTTTAATTCTTCTATTGTGTCTAACGTTCTTGCATAATGGTTTTTCCATATGTTTTTTCCGTTCACAAGTCCGGCAAAAAGCAGCTTATCTTTCGGGAATCCATTATTTTTAATAAGTTCCTTTGTCTTTGTGCCCTCAATGAAATCAAGTCCTATTCCATCCGACGGAAGTTTTACGAGCACATCATACACATCCCTTACATCTCCGAAATACGTCTGGATGAGTACTTTACATTGTCCCTTTTCTTTTAAGATTTCTTCATAAATTCCCCTAAAAAGTTCTATATCATTTTCATCCATATCTTTTACAAGAGATGGCTCATCAAACTGCACCCATTCTATTCCATGTTTATTACATTCGGCAAGAGTCTGCTTATATGCGGCTTTTACATCTTCAACAAAATAATTTATGCCTTTTTGTCCTGTGAATCTGCATAATTTAAGAAGTGTGTATGCACCTGTTATAACAGGCTTTGTCTCTATCCCAAGGCTCTTTGCTTCCTCATATTCATCGATAAATTTGTAACCGCTTAAAGCAATCTTTGTATCGTCCTCAACCTCAGGCACCAGATAATGATAGTTTGTATTAAACCATTTTTTCATGGCAAGGGCTTTTACGTCTCCTGCCTGTCCCTGATAGCCTCTGGCCATCGCAAAATATGTATCAAGCTCTGAAAGCTTTAACTCCTTGTATCTTTCTGGGATGATTCCAAACATCACCGCTGCATCAAGTGTCATATCATAATAAGAAAAGTCATTTGACGATATCTGATCGATCTTTGATCTTTTTTGTCTTTCCCATCTCGATTTTTTTAACTGTGCTGCGGTTTCTTTAAGTTCTTCTTCTGTGATCTCGTTTCTGAAATACTTTTCACTCGCAAACTTAAGTTCGCGCAATGTACCTATTCTCGGGTATCCTATAACTGCTGTTTTCATATCTGTCTCCTAAATAATATTAATATGTTTTTGTCATATAAATATATTAGGATTTTATCTTACCATTGTATAATACTTATAAATTACGCTTTGTTATAGGTTAAAACTATATCAGATGATTTTACGAATTCAGTTCTTCCATATTTTCTATTACACGATCGATGTAGGAAAAAAGCTGCCTGTACTCCTCGTCAGTAAACCCCTTTTTCATTGCAACTTCTATCGTTCTTATGTTGTCACGTATCTTTTCTTCTCTCTCATAGGCTTTTTCTGTCAGGGTTATCCGCTTTAATCTGGCATCATTTTCCATCGGTGTTCTTATAATAAAACCATTTTTCTCAAGACTTTTAAGCATATTTGTAACGGTTGCCCCCTTTAGATCAAAATGTGCCTCTATATCTTTTTGAAAAATATCCCTTTCAACATTATCCATAAGAAAGCCTATTATCATTCCCTGTGTCCTCGGCAGACATGGACCGGCTCCGTCCTTATGCCGGTCGAAATATCTATCTATATTTCTATGGATCCTGCCAAGTTTGTGACCCAGATATTTATCTGGTGTAAATTGCTTCATACTATAAAGCGCCTCCTTGACTTTTTTAAATGTCAGTCTATAATATAGTTAGCATACTAACTAATTTTATGCAAGTACTTTTTCAGAAAGGACAAATATTATGGTAAAAACTATCTGTGCCCAGATAAAAGAATACAAATGGGCCGCAATCACAACTCCGGTTTTTATGCTGCTTGAGGTTGCAATGGAAACCATCATACCTCTTCTCATGGCATCGATCATTGATGAAGGTGTAAACAAAGGTGATACACATCATATATATGTCATGGGTATATGGATGATATTTGCTGCACTCTTTGCTCTCATATGCGGGTGTCTTGGTGCCAAATATGGTTCAAAAGCTTCCATGGGACTCGGAAAAAATCTCCGCAAGGCTATGTTTAGAAATATCCAGACATATTCCTTTGCAAATATAGACAAATTTTCAACAGCTGGTCTTGTAACCCGTATGACAACAGATGTTACAAACATCCAGAACGCATTTATGATGATACTTCGTATGGCTATGAGGGCTCCTGCATCGATCATATGTGCCATGGCAATGTCATTTTTTATAAGTCCGCAGCTTGCCACAATTTATCTTATCGCAGTCATTTTACTCGGAGGTTTTCTTATTTTTATTTCTACAAAGGCTATGAAATATTTCGAAAAGGCTTTTGAAAAATATGATGAGCTAAACGAAAGTGTTCAGGAAAACGTATCAGCTATCCGTGTTGTAAAAGCCTATGTCCGTGAAAATTACGAGAAAAAACGCTTTTCAAAGGCTGCTGAAAATATCTATAAAGTCTTCACGAAAGCTGAGAGTCTTGTTGTATGTAATACCCCTCTCATGCAGTTTACAGTATATGCCTGTATCCTTCTCATAAGCTGGCTCGGCGCACACATGGTTGTCGGCAATGAGCTTTCAACCGGAGATCTGATGGCACTCCTTACATATTGCATGAATATACTCATGAATCTCATGATGTTATCTATGGTTTTTGTAATGATCTCACTCTCCCTTGCTTCTGCAAGACGTATATGCGAAGTTTTAAATGAGGAGAGTACCCTGCACAACCCGGATGATCCTATTATGGATGTGCCTGATGGAAGTATTAAATTTGATCACGTTTCATTCAGATATTCAAAATCATCTGAAACTCCAATTCTTTCCGATATAAACCTGGAGATCAGATCGGGTGAAACGATCGGTATAATCGGCGGAACAGGAAGCTCAAAATCTTCGCTTGTAAACCTTATAAGCAGGCTTTATGATGCCGGATCAGGCTCTGTCATCGTTGGTGGCCACGATGTAAGGGAATACGACATGGATACATTAAGAAATCAGGTAGCTGTAGTATTACAGCAGAATGTTCTTTTCTCTGGAAGCATACTGGACAATCTGCGCTGGGGCGATAAAGATGCGACCGATGAACAGTGTATAGAGGCCTGCCAAATGGCATGCGCTGATGAATTCATCGAGACCTTCCCTGATAAATATGATACACACATTGAACAGGGTGGAACTAACGTATCCGGCGGTCAGAAACAGCGTCTTTGCATAGCAAGGGCTCTGCTTAAAAAGCCAAAGGTACTTATTCTTGATGACAGCACAAGTGCTGTCGACACAGCAACGGATGCAAAGATACGTGCGTCATTTGCAAAAGCTATACCGGGAACGACAAAGCTCATCATTGCACAGCGTATCTCATCTGTCATGGATGCCGATAAGATCATTGTCATGAATAACGGCTGTGTCGATGGATTTGATACACACGAAAATCTTTTGAAAAATAATAAAATTTACCGCGAAGTATATGATGCACAGACAAACGGCGGCGGTGATTTCGATGAAGGAGGTGCAGCTTAATGCCAGGACCAAGAGGACCTCATGGGCCAAAACCAAAACTTAAAAATCCGGGAAAGCTTTTTGCCCGGCTTATGGGATTCATTTTTAAAAATTACCTTGCTGCATGTATTTTTGTAGTAATCTGCATTTTTATAAGTGTACTCGCAAACGTTCAGGGAACAATGTTTACCAAAAATCTTATTGATGATCATATTGTACCCCTTCTTAAAACCAAAACTCCTGATTACGGTCCGCTTCTTTCCGCTATAGGAAAAGTTGCTGTTTTCTACGGGATCGGTGTTATAAGTACTTACGTGTATAGCAAAATCATGATCTACGTATCACAGGGTACTATCAGAAACCTGAGGATCGAGCTTTTTTCGCATATGCAGGATCTGCCGATACGTTATTTTGACTCTCATCCGCACGGCGATATAATGTCTATATATACAAACGATATAGATACCCTGCGCCAGCTAATAAGCCAGAGTCTTCCGCAGATATTAAACAGTGCCATAACCGTTGTGAGTGTGTTTATTTCCATGCTGATATTAAATATACCGCTTACGATCCTTACTATCATAATGGTTCTTATAACAACCTATGTGACAAAGAAATTTGCCGGTTTCTCAAGCCGTTATTTTCTCGCACAGCAAAATGATCTCGGCCGTGTAAATGGTTTTATCGAGGAAATGTTAAACGGACAGAAGGTTGTAAAGGTATTTACCCATGAACAGGAAAATATAGAAGCTTTCGATGAGATAAACGAACAGCTTTTCGACAGTGCATTCAATGCCAATTGGTATTCAAGCATGCTCGGTCCTGTAAATGCACAGATTGGAAATTTAAGCTACGTGTTCTGTGCCCTTGCCGGCGGCGTTATGGCTCTTTCCGGTTTCGGCGGACTTACGCTCGGTAAGCTTGCAAGCTTTTTAACCTTCAATAAAAGCTTTAACATGCCGATCTCACAGGTCAGCCAGCAGTTTAACAGTATAGTCATGGCTCTTGCGGGATGCGACCGTATATTTGCGCTTCTCGATGAAACGCCTGAAACTGATGATGGATACGTGACTTTAGTAAACGCAAAAGATGAAAACGGCATCCTCACTGAAACCTCTGAGCACACCGGCGTCTGGGCATGGAAACATATACATCAGGCAGATGGTTCTGTCGATTACAAAAAGCTTACCGGAGATGTGGTATTTGATGATGTAGATTTCGGATATGTCCCTGAAAAAATCGTTCTGCATGATGTAAATCTTTTTGCCACACCTGGACAGAAAATCGCATTTGTCGGTACAACCGGTGCCGGAAAAACTACGATAACAAACCTCATCAACCGCTTTTACGATATTGCAGACGGAAAGATCCGCTATGACGGCATAAATATAAACAAGATCAAAAAGGCTGATCTGCGCCATTCACTCGGCATAGTGCTTCAGGATACGCACCTTTTTACCGCTACTGTAATGGAAAACATACGATATGGTAAACTCGATGCCACTGATGAGGAGGTATATGCTGCTGCCCGTCTTGCAAATGCTGACACATTCATAAGACAGCTGCCTGATGGCTATAACACAGTACTTACAGGTGATGGTTCCAATTTAAGCCAGGGACAGCGCCAGCTTCTTGCCATCGCCCGTGCCGCTATAGCTGATCCTCCGGTTTTAATACTTGACGAGGCTACAAGCTCTATCGACACACGTACTGAAAAAATCGTTCAGGATGGTATGGACAAACTTATGTCAGGCAGAACTACTTTCGTTATCGCCCACCGTCTTTCTACTGTGCGCAACAGTGATTGTATCATGGTACTTGAGCAGGGACGTATTATCGAAAGAGGAAGTCATGATGAGCTGATTGAAAAACACGGAAAGTATTATCAGCTTTATACAGGCAAGACAGCATAGTTTATACCATATTGGTTACTATGCAGGTCAATCATTGGAAATTTTTCTGATATAGCCAATTCCACCACATGAAAAGAACCCCACCCGGCAGGTCTAATCGACTTGCCAGATGGGGTTCTGATGTTTTTCCGGGTAATCAAAGTTTAGTGGGGGCATCCTTTAGTAGGGTCTATAAGTAGGGAGAATCCGTAGGGGCATTTAGTAGGGTCTCCACACATATTAAAACAGGGCAGGAAATCTCTCGATTTCTTGCCCTTCTTCGTCTCTTTTCGTATGATAATTCTGCAACGAAATTCTTTTGAAAGGAGACATATGAATAGTATCACAGAATTATTAAACTTGGAAGATGCCGACATCTTCATTTCCAACATCTCGATTAATGGCACAAAGAAAATCTTAACTCTTGAAACTAAACCAATTCGCCATTTCTGTCCTGTTTGTGGCTTTAAGATGTATTCACGCGTCATCAAAGTCCGGACCATCAACCATCCCGTGCTTCAGGATGGTTATGAGCTAGTTTTAAAACTAAAGCAACGCCGTTGGCGCTGTACAAACACACCTTGTTCTTACACAATCAATGAATCTTTTAACTTTGTAGATAAACGAAAACGCAATACAATGCGACTGATATGCTGATTATTCATGCATTTCGCGACTTATCCGTCTCTGCATCCAGCATTGCTTCCAAATACAAAGTTTCTGACACCTATGTTCTAGACACTTTTGACCGCTATGTAAAAATGGATCGGCTTCCTCTCTCTGACATCATTTCAGTAGATGAGGTCTGTCTCGATCTTGATCCGAACTGTCGCTACGCGTTGGTCATTCAGGACTTTTATACCGGTAATCCAATTGATTTATTGAGCAGCCGTAGAACAAATGACACCGAACCTTATTTTATGTCCATCCCACTCGAAGAACGCTCACAAGTAAAGTATCTAATTTCCGATATGTATAATCCCTACATCAACTGGGTTAACAGATACTTTCCAAACGCTGTTTCTGTCGTAGATTCTTTTCACGTAATTCAATGGATCACTCATAAACTAGATCTTTACATACGTGAGCTCATCAAAAATTTTAAGAAACGTGATCAAGATGCATATACGGCCAACGGCGGCATTATCGATGAACACACCTTTATTCCAGCATCCAGAGAAGTCTACCTACTGCAAAAATATCGATGGCTGATCCTCGCTAATCACTCCTCTATTACTTATCATTCGGATTTAAGAATGGATACACGCCTTCACTGTCTGATGAACACTTATGATTATGAAGATTCTCTTTTTATGATTGATCCAAACTTGAGGGAACTTCGTGATTTAAATGAACTTTATGTCCAATTCAATACTCGAAATGCTGGGAAGCCAATGGATGCCAGAATTGAACTCGACAAACTGATCAACCACTATCTTCATTGCGGCAATTCAATTTTCGTTGATTTTGCCAATCTTCTGATTCGAAATCATGCTTATATCATCAACTCATTTGTAATGGTTGAAAAATACGGGGCTGGCAAAATATATAGCAGCAGACTTTCTAATGGACCTATTGAATCCTTAAATCGAAAAGTTAAAGACTTGAAAAGACTCGGACGTGGCTATCGAAACTTTGAGCATTTTCGAACCCGATTCCTATATGCGACCAGGGACACCCCTGTTATAAATGGAATAAACGATTACAATCCCGTCACTTATTTTGATATGGAAGATTAAAAAATATTTCGTTGCAAAACAGATCAGGCAGGTCGAAAGGCCTGCCTGTGTTATCTATTCATGATTCGATTTAAGAAGCCCCTACGGAATGCCCCTAAAAAACTCATAGATTTTTAGTTGTCGTCCCCATTAATTGCCCCTAAAAAACTTCGGGAAACCCCACTAAACTTTGGAGACCCGTTTTTCCTTCTCCTGCATTTGCAATTGTTACTCGTTACAACATTTCATTTTCTTTATAACATTCAAAAATATAATTTGGATTTTCATAATAAACACTACTGTTGTAGTCATCTATCTTTGGACTGATAAAAGAATTATATACTTCTATTAGTGCATCAACCACTTCTATTTGTTCGTAGTCAGCCACCATTTTTATAAGCCGCTTATAAACTTTTCCTATATCCCAATGTGAAGGTACCGCATAGCCACACTCTGATACATTATCAAATTTACCCGAAACAATATCTGCTTCCTGAATAAATCCATCACTTACGGCATCAATATTATCACAATGGTAAACATCAGCAAGATCATAAATCCTACAAATATTTTCTTTTCCTAATTTATTTACTACATCAGCACGAATATTTTTAGTCTTACGCGAAATATATTCGATTAATCCACACGTATAAAAAAGATCGTTATCTTTTTGTGACTCTCTTCCTTGACCAACCACTAGTGCACCTGCCACTCAAAATGTGTTCAAATATACTCAAACACATCGAGAAATTAAAGTCCT